>JAAUYL010049690.1_pt1 | contig 24331 bp, 20 predicted proteins | sample 7278011 | NCBI WGS metagenome assembly JAAUYL01 (sample SAMN14350225, study PRJNA611818) | marine sediment metagenome | isolation source: surface marine sediment (1.8m) | place: French Polynesia: Moorea | collected 2018-08
CAGACTTTCAGTTAAACACTCTTCATAAGCAGACATATTATTTTTACCATTTTTAACAAGGTAAGCCATCGCCTCAACAGAATCTAATTTATTTCTTTCCAAAGTCTCTATCTATAAAATTTTCCCCCGTCTGACAATATTACCTCCATTAGGATAACAACCATTACAATAAATATCAAAAAGTTCTGCAAAGCTAATTTTTTCTAGAGATATCCTGATTAAAAAGACCATCCCAAAAAGTTTTCACCTTACTCATTATCCCTTCAGAATGCCAATTATTTTTTGCCTCCTCCAATACATAACCAGATACAGTTTCTATCTCCGTTTCTGTTAAACGCTCTTCATAAGCAGACATATTATTTTTACCATTTTTAACTAAGTAAGCGATCGCCTCAACAGAATCTAATTTATTTCTTTCCAAAGTCTCTATTTTTAAATTTTTCCCCCGTCTGACAATATTGCCTCCTTTAGCATGACAACCTACACAATGAATCTGAAAAAGTTCTCCACCTTTTGTTATTTCTGCTGCTAATGCAGTTGGTATTTTTATAATATTGATTGAGATAAATATTAATAAGCAAGCTGTAATTATTTTTTTCATTTTTTTCCTTAGTGAATTGAATTAATTAGCATATTTCAGTATCGAAACAAAACAATAATAACGTCTATCTATTCTTTTTCATAAATCTTTAAGAATAGATATTCTTTAATTTGATTATAACAAGTTTCTATATAAAGATTGAAAAGGTGATTTAACCTTCTCTAAATGTTCAATATTCAGTGTTTCTAATACCATCAACGTTCTACTTTCAGAAATTGAATAATCAATTTTACCAATAGTTTGATAGCCTAGTTTTTCAAAGAAAGGAAGCAAGTATGCTAAAACATCTATAAAATTAAATTTAATCCCATCTAACAACAGTTGTTTATAGCATGCTTTCATTATTCTCAACCCGGTTAGGGTTCCTCTCAGGTAACTTTTAAGCATAAATCTCCCACTAATTGATGTAGATAAGAGATGTGCATCTCCTACTGTTTCACTCATTTTATCAAGCTTTGGATAATAGTCTGAATCTAAATTTTTAGTATAATTGTATCGGAGAGTACCAACTAATTCGTGATTATTAAAAGCTACAAATAAATTAGCAGATAAGTCTAATGGATCTTCTAATTTCTTTTGCTCATGGTTGGGTTCATAGTTTGTAAAACTTTCCCAAAATCCTAGTTCTTCTACATAGATTTGATAGCGCAATTTGAAAATTTCTTCTCTTTCTTCAGGAGTCTTAGCTAATCTAATTTCTAACATAATATTTATAATGTCAACCTCACAAAATTGAAACAATAATAATGTCTCTATATTATTTTTCCAAAATATTTAGACTAGTCTAATAAAAAACTGATTCATAACTAAATTTTTAAACCTCTTCTTTTCAGGAATAATCAAGAAAACCTTTTCCTTTTACTCAATCCTCTTCTGGAAAATCAGAGGTAATTATTAATAATTAATTATGAATTATTACTCTACAATATTACTCAATCTTTGCTTCAACACACCTGCTAAATCTGCTATTGGCACTTTCATTTGTTCGCCATTTCTTAAATCTTTTAAACTACACATATTAGCTGCTGCTTCCTCGGAACCAATAATTATACAAAAAGGAATCTTTTGTTTATCAGCTTGTTGTAATTGTTTCCCAACTCCACGACTATCAAAACTGGTTATAACATTCATTCCACTCTGACGTAACTTTTGAGAAACATCCAAATAAGTTGCCATTAAATCTGACTGCATATTTACAACCATAACTGTTGCTGGAGTCGGAGCAAAAGATTCTAAAATACCAGCCTTTAATAAACGACTCATTAATCTAGTTAAACCAATAGAAATACCAACTCCTGGCATTTTTTCCCCAATAAACATTCCCACTAACTCTTCATATCTACCTCCAGAGCAAATACTTCCTAAAGCTTCATGTCCGAGCAAAGTAGTTTCATAAACTGTACCCGTATAATAATCTAATCCTCTAGCTATTGATAGATCGATACAAAAACGTTGCTCCGAAACTCCCAAACTTCGCACGCCAGAAATTACAGTTTCTAATTCAGAAATTCCCTGACTCAAAATCTCAGAATTATCCAAAGTTTCTGCCATAATTTTCAGTTTATCCAAAACATCATCAACTGCACCTTTAACTTTAGTAAAATCCCAAACTTTTTCCAGTTGCTCTTCAGACAGACCAATTTCTGCTAAAGCTTTTTTGACTTTTGCTTCTCCCACTTTTTCAGCAGTATCAACAATTCTAATACATGAAACAATATTCTCTGCTGCAACTCCCACAGATGCAAAAAAACCAGTCAAAACTTTGCGGTTATTAATTCTGATGATAAAATCTCCAATCTTAATTGCATCAAATATTTCCGCAATAATCGCCGGAATTTGTGCATCATATAATAGACTTAATTTTCCTCTACCAACAACATCAATATCGCATTGTCTAAACTGACGAAAACGACCATCTTTTGCCCGTTCGCCTCGAAAAACTACATCCATTTGATAACGAGCAAAAGGAAAATTCAAATCATTCAAATGCCGAGCAATATAAGCAGCAAAAGGAACAGTTTGGTCAAACTTTAACGCCCTTTCTTCTGAGCCAGTATCTCCAGCTTTTTCTTTTTCTGCTTGACGATTTGGAGGTAGAATTGGAGATAAACCATAAACAATATTATCCCCTTGATTTCCTTTTGCTTGTAAAACTTCTAAACGTTCAACTGCTGGAGTTTCAATTGGTGTAAATCCGTAGCGTTCAAACACTTGACGAATTGTATCCATTAAATAATTTTCCAATCGTTTTTCACCAGGGAGAAACTCTGGAAATCCACTAGGACAACTATAATTAATTTTATCTACTTTTGCCATTTTTATTATTTACCTCAGATATTTTTTTTCGCTCAATTTCTTTATGCCTAAATTACTTATTTAGCTCTTAACAGATTGATTACAAAAAAAACAAAAATATGGGAGAAAAAATGTTTTTTTATGATACATATAAATTACGAACATTACAATGAAAAATCAATATTTAATCTTACATAATTTTCAAGTTTATTCTCCCTATTCACTTTTTGCTTATTTTTGATATTTTATCTGCTTTTAGCATTATTTACCTCAGATATTTTTCTCTGATGAATTTATTTATGTCTAAATTAAATTACCGCGTTGCTGATTCTAGGTATGATTTGATAATTTTGGATTGTTTGAACTACTTGTTAATATTAACTATTCCCAATTAAATGTTCCCTGTTCCCTATTACCTATAAACTTACTTTCATACCTTAATTCAGCAATGCCTAAATTACTTATTGAGACTTAAAAAAAACAGAACTAGAACACAGGCTCAAATATAGATTGGGATAAACTTTTCGTCAAAAAGGTATAAATCCTAAATTATATCATGTCCGCTTGAATAGTTATATTTTGGTGAAAGGAAGGCAGAAGGCAGCTATCCTGAAGGCAGAAGGTTTTTTGCCCATTTTGACCTTATTTTATACACGATCCGATGCTACCAGACATAATATTATCAATGGTTATAGGCATTTTTATAGTGTCAATGTAATTCCCTTATCTAGACTGATTTTAAGGTACTTTTTGTACTATAAAATGTCTAAATACCACTATAGCAATCCGCCCATAGGTTGCGGGTAATCAAAAAGTAAATAAAAAAACTGAAACTCTTACCTGTTTCCTGTTCCCAGTTAAGTGTTCCCTAAAAAGCAGTAATATTTTTGACAGGAATAAAATAGGATTGCTATATTTAGCTCTTAACAGTTTGATTACCAAAAAAAACAAAAATATGGAAGGATAAATATTTTTTAACACAGAAATTTAGAATGAAAAATCAATATTTAATCTTACCTAATTTTAGGATTTATTTTTCCTCGCTACTTCTTATTTTTTCTTTCTTCCTTCTTCCTTCTTCCTTCTTCCTTCTTCCTTCTTTCTAATTTTTTACTTCTTATTCCCGCCAAACAAACCTCCGAATAAACCACCGCCTTTATCCGTTTTATTTTCTTTCTTTTGAGTTTTAGGAGTAACTTTACCTGGCTTTTTATTAGTATTATTACCAGTTACAGCTTGTTCTAATAACTTTTTAACTTCTAATGCTTTCGGTTCTTTAGGATTTAAAGATAAAGCTTTTTTTACTTGAATTTTTGCCATTGTGCCTTGATTTTGCTGTAAGTAACACAATCCCAATAAAGCATGACAACGACTATCATTTTGTTCTATTTTTAAAGCACCTTTTAACTCCAAAATTGCCTTAGCATAATTTTTAGTAGATATCAAACTTTCTGCCCGACTACAAGCTTGCTCCACCAGAAGATTTTGAGATTTAGATTTTACCGTTGTAGATTTTTCTTGATTGACAGGAGGTTTAACTGGTGGTGGAGGTGGCGCTGTAACAACTCCACTTCTAGATTCTTTCCGCAGTAAAAAAGCCAAATTTAGCTCACTAATTTCTCCAATAATTTCTAAAGTCTTATCTAAAGATTCATACTGGCAATCGCTCAACTCCTGCAGAGCAACCTTATATATTTCTTGATAATCTCCCCCTTTAGCAATTTGTTTAGCAGCATCAGTAGTAAACTCAATCTGACTACGTTGTTGAGTAACAGTATTACCTAGTTTATTGAGAATGACAAAAAGTTCAGCGCGATCGCTTTCCTTAGAAAACTTATTATAAGCTGGACTTACCAGTTTAGATAACAACTGATTAGCAAATTCTTTATCCGTCTCATTTTCAAAAGGACAGGTATCAGGATGTAAACGACGCGCCACCCGCATATACCGTTTCCTAATCTCAGGAAACTTTGCATCTAGAGAAACCCCTAAAATTGCATGATGGTCTGTAAAATCAAATTTGAACAATCCTTCTGTAAATCTAAACATAATAAAGACTCCTACTTACCGAAATTTCAGAAAATCTAATTTAATCAGTTCTCCTGGATAGTAATGGTAAAGATATATATTTTTTAATTTCTTCCCACAAGGACCACACGGACCACACTCTTCCTACAATTACTATGCACCACCAGCATTTAATCTATCAGTGCTATCCCAATAAGCTAGAGGTGGAGTTTCAACCAAAGCTTGACTCATCAAATCGTGAATTTTGCCATTAGTAGCCAAAATTTTCCCCGACTTGAAATCAAAATGACTACCATTATAAGCCGTAACTTTACCCCCTGCTTCCTCCAAAATCACTATACCAGCAGCCACATCCCAAGGAGACAAATTTCTTTCCCAATAACCATCTGCACGACCACAGGCAATAGAAGATAAATCCAGAGCAGCAGATCCAGAACGTCTTACTCCTTGACTTAAATGACACATTTGGCAAAATTCCTTATAGTTATTATCCGTTGTTTCCCGACGGTCATAAGCAAAACCGGTAATAACTAAACTTTTTTCTAACGTAGTAGTTAGAGAAACAGAAATTGGCTTTCGGTTTCGAGTTGCCCCCAACCCTTTAGCAGCACGAAACAATTCATCCAAAATTGGATTAAATACTACTCCCACCTGTGGCAGTCCATCAATTAGTAATCCCACTGAAATAGCTGAAAAAGGATATTGGTGAGCAAAATTAGTAGTACCATCCAAAGGGTCTATTGCCCACAAATATCTACTTGTTGTATCTCCCAACTCTCCCGACTCCTCAGCAAGAATACCGTGGTCTGGCAGATGTCGCTGTAAAACTTTAACGATCGCCTCTTCTGCTGCTTTGTCAGCCTCAGTTACCAAATTTCCTGGACTACCTTTTTCTTGAATATCTTGGAGATTACCCCAATAAGACATCAACTCAGCACCACCAGCAAGAGCAGCTTCAGTCGCAATATCCAATAAAAGTTCTAATTCCTCTATACTCATAAAAAATAATTAACTTGATTAATAGAAAACTTAAAACGAATAATCAACCCACAAAATTATTGTCGGAATAGGTTCTAGTAGCGCCTCTACTTCCTCAGTGCGGAAAAGTTTCAGCAAATATAGACTCTCCCCTAACCCCTATCCTGGTCTGAGATAGAAAAATTCTCCTTACCCTTCCATCCCAGGGAAGGGACTAAGACCTTCATTGTTTAAGATTTTGACTACGAAATTGTGCAGGAGTTTGACGCATTGGTCGATCTGGATTCCAAATACCCAGCCCCATAAGTCTAGCTCTTTCTTGAGCATTAGTCAGACGTTCCATATATTTAGTATTAGGAAAATCTGGCTCTGCTAGAGCTAAACCTTCTTTTACCATATATTCATTGATTAGTTTCCCTCCGAGCCAAACATAAGCTAGTAGGCGATCGAATTTATCTTTCTCCTGGATATCAAACTCCAATAATGCTTCTTGCCCCAAAGTTAATTTTTCTAGTTGAATTCTTGCTTCTTGTCCCCAAGGTTTTTGTCTAATATCCGGTGCCTGAATCCCAATCAAGCGAATGGGTTTTAATAAAGGTACAGCAGCAGAACGGTCAGCTATTTCTATAGTTTGTCCACTAACAACCCTTTCTACCCTAGTAATTTGGCCTGAGGGTCGGTTTAGGTTTTGACAACTAGCCAACAATATACAGGCCATAAGTAGATAAATTATTTTAGTCTTCATCCAATGGCAGTCCAACTTGCACCTTTCCTTTGCCAAAGTAGCGGCCAAATTGGAGTTCATACACTTCATCTTCATCCTGTGTTTCTACGAATAGGTCAGAACGTGCATAACTGACACACAGAAGAGCATAACCCTGTTTTTGCAATTCTAGGGACAGCCCCATTGCTTCAGGTTGATAGATTTCGCCAGATATAACTCTAACTGCACAAGTAGTACAAGCACCATTACGGCAGGAAAATGGTAATTCGACTCCTTGGTTCTCAGCGCTGTGGAGAATGTAGCGGTCTTCAGGAACTTGGACTGTATAATTGGTGTTATTTTGGCGATCGTGTATATGAATCTGGTGATAAGAGGCCATAACATTTTTAGATTTTATGCTTATTTCTCACGATTTAGATATTAGTTTTTGATGACTAGACCAAAACGTGACTTATACTTAAAATCTTATGTGATATAGGCCCAAAATCCAAGATCGAATTTTTTTGTCTGAGGGGGTTGCTAAATTTAGATTAGTTCTGCTAACATATTTTAATTGTGAGCAAATTTAAAATTCAATAATTTTGCTTCCTGGAGAGGTGGCCGAGTGGTTTAAGGCGCAGCACTGGAAATGCTGTTATGGGGTAACTCATACGGGGGTTCGAATCCCCCCCTCTCCGTTTTTTAAAGAAGTCAGAAGTCATAAGTCAGAAGTTGTTTTTGTAACGAGGATTTTGATCGATATTCCAAAAACAAATTATGTGAGGTAGAAATATTAACGTCCAAATCTCTATAGGGATCTTGCTGGCTAGTAGTGTACCTGATTGAGATGAAATTCGCGATCAAACAAAGATTGAGTAATATTGTAGAGTAACAATTATAGCACTTTTCATTAACATAGAATACAGAGATTTTGGCTTAAAGAAACTTATGCTGAGGGCAGAAAGAAGCGGTACGACCCCGCGACCACAGCTCGCTTGCGGAACGGGCACCAAGAGAGGGAATGCTGACCAAGAGAGGCAGAAGTTTTGTAGTCAACATTTGGGAAAACCGCTATAATTCATTAATGGATAATGGATAATTACATATCCCTAAAACGGATTGGATTGACGTGGAGCGTGAAAATTTTTTCTTCTCAAAAGGAGATTAGAGGCTAGCGAGGAGACCCGCTCTTGCAGAGCCGCGAACGCTTTTCATGTCGCGCAGCGAAACGCCATCCCATCCTAGGTCATGCTCCGCAAACGACCGCTTAGGAGAGGCTTTTTACCTTAATTATTCGGTAAAGGATATCTATTCTAGATATTTCCAAAAAAGAATGTAGGAATTTTCTATGAAACATCCCTACAAAGATTACTTGATGAGCATAAATTGTATAGAAAAAGGTAGAAGGCATCCCCCCTACCCACCTTTGAAAGGGGGGAGGCAGAAGGAAAAACCTGGCTTTGTCTGGGTTTTAGGCTTTTGATGCGTCCGCGCCCTTTGCTTCGACTGCTATAATTAATTTTCATCAATTTTATGTGCTGGAAATGTAAGAAAATTTCCTACTGCACCAATAGTCTGATATCTATTACCACGAAATTCAGTAGTATAAACACTAAATAATATTAAATTCTGACGTCTGGTGGCATTATCCATTAATTCTTTAATAGTAGTTCTTTGGCTCTTAATTAACTTTTCACAACTTTTAACTAAATCACCTGTAAAATCATTCAAAAAATCTGGTACTTTAGATTCTTTACAAATAGATTCCCTAATCTCAGTTGCCAGTTTATTAGAAGCATAATTAACATATTCATCTCTAGGAGGATTAGTAAATCCCATTATTGTAGCTCCTACTGTCAGAGCAATCGCTCCTGCTTTGCTGAGACCCCAAAATAGAGGTGGTTTATTATAGCCATTGGTTTTTTTATCTTGTAACATAGTTATAAATTCCTGATTATTTTGTATAGTTTGAATAAAGAAAATGATAGGTTAGCAATCTTTACTTACGAGAGAAAATATTAATACATTTCTACAGTCGTTATATTTTTAACTACATCTGAGTCCAAGCTACTTTCCGGAAAAAATCTAGGAGTCTGGTAATATAGCGCTACCCGCAAGTTAGAAGTCATAAGTCAGAAGTCAGAAGTAATCTCTGAGTGAATTTGAGCGTTTAGTTTATAAATGTACTAACCTTTGCTTCAACTGGTGCATAAGCTGAGGTACTTTTCCTGATTTTCCTAGATCTATATAGTATTTCTCAGACTAATGAGGTACACCTATCTTTAATTTCTATTCTATTCGCTGTTTCCTGTTGCCTGTTTCCTAAAAATTATGAATGTGTGTACCTTATCGGTATAGGAATTGCTACAGAAAAAAACTAAGTCCAGAAGAGCTTATTTTGATTTGATCCGATTAATTTCCTGTTTTAGCTCCTGAATTTCACGGCGCAAAACTTCTGCTTCATTCTCTGGAGACTCTACTTCCACCTCAACAGCACCCTCAGCAGTAGCACGTTTATAGTTACCAGCATAAATTTGACGATATTCCGCAGAGTTTGCCCAATTTTGCAAATAGCGCAGTCGTTCTACTGGGAAAGGATGACTTAACATTACACCCTGACCACCATTGTAAAGCAAAAACTTATAAACTTGATTCAGGCCATCTTGGTCTAGGTCTTGATAATTATCGGACTGACGAATAAACTCTTGTAAACTACACTCGTTGAGATACTTACTACTCACTCCAGCCAACTTCATCATGGTTTGCATGACTAAATTTAGGTCATCCATGACTAAAAGAGCTGCCCGATCTGCAGATAATTCAGCTTTGCGTCGCCACTCGTAAAAAGCAAAAATTAATCCACTGCTGACTAAATTACCTAAACCAAAAGTTACTTCTCCAATCGCTGAAGCAACACCCATTACCCAAATTGCCATCTGATTTAAGATTGGATGGCCACACTTAATATGTCCTAATTCATGAGCTAGTACGGTCTTTAATTCTGCCTCATTTAATAAGTCTAAAAGACCAGTATTTAAAACAATTAAAGGTTGATCTTTACCTAGAGAATAGCTATTTACTTGGGGATTTTGAGAAACGAATAAGGTAGGTTCAGGCACTATATCTAAGTCTCTGACACATCCTCGAAATATCTGATAGATGCTGGCATATTGACGAGGTCCAACTTGAATTCCATTGCCCATTAAATAAACATATTGTGGGCGTTCGTAAACAAATTCTACGAATTTACTGGCAACCAAGTCAAATCCAGGCACACTGCGTAAAGTATCTTCAGCTTGACGATCTAGGGGATGACGAAAAGCTTCACTAGAAATTCCGGTATAGGTAGGCATGATTAAAATGTGATAATTGAGTAAGAATAAGCCAGTTTGGATTCTGGCATTTAAAGGTTTATATTTATTATGTTGACAGATAAAACAAAGCAATTACAATTTGAGGGTCAGACTTGAATATGGATTACCTAAAAAATCATGATTCTTTGGATCGTTCTTTAGAAAAAGCTTTGACAAATCAACTTATAGATAGATATTTTGACCATACAGAAAGTTGGCTGAGGGCTATTCTACGCAAGTGCCTTTTTTCTCTTACTTATTTAGATGGAGAAACTGTTTTTGTGATTGAATGTCCAAATCTGGCTGTTGCTAAACGATTAAGTCGTAAGACTTATCCTTTTTTATGTTTTGCGGATCATTTTTCTCACTCTAATAGTGACAGGGTTTTAGTATGTTATTTGGATCGAGACGAGAATTGGCAGTGTTATGATTCTAGTCAAAGGTTGTGGATGTCGTTGCCTAATTTTGTTTCTTCTTTTGCTCAAACTGATAGTTAATTTAGAAAGCTGAGAAATTTTATCTGGGTGTAGATAATTAGGTTATTTCAGTTATCAGTACCTCTGGATCTTTAAAAGAGGCTGGAAATACTGAATTGAATATTTTTTTCATCCCTTTAAAAGGGGAGGCGATTGACCTTATTTTTTTGGTCAAACAAATGAAAGTTTGTCTATATCACTTGTTAGATGGAAATTTGTTTACAGTTGGTGGATCTGTCGCATACCCCTCTTATCTCATTCTCCGAAATGCCTTTCTCTAGAAGGTTTATCAGTTAAGGGATATAAGTGAGCGTAGTACAAAAATCAAGTTGTGGTATTTATTGTGAGAAAAAAATAGCTCTATCTCTTATGAATTAACTATTCGGAAATTCAGATTTTACTTTTATTTAATACCAATTCACTTTAAAAATGTCACAAATAGTTTCAAACTTTAAATGTCAAATAATTGCCTCGGTGGTGGTGCATAGTAATGGTAAAGGAAGCACCGGGAGTGTAGGGAGATGGGGAGTCTCGGAGATGGGGAGTCTCGGAGATGGGGAGTCTCGGAGAAATTAAAAAATATATATCCTCACCATTACCATGCAGGACTACCATTGCCTCAAACCTTTCTCTTGTCAAAGTTTTTAGCCTATCCAATCTAACTTCTAACTTCTGAATTCTCAATTCTGAATTCTGTGAAATGGTATAACGAGACTACAAAATTATTCTGGGGGAGGGGAAAGGGAATAGGAAATGGGAAGATGCTTTGAACTTATATGATGTCCGGTTGAATACTTATGAATAAGGATGAAGGAGTCAGGAGGGAAGAAGAAGGAAGAAGAGAAGAAAGTTTTTTATAACTAATTAGACTGACATTATATTATACCAATTTCATAAAATATTGCTACGGTGGCTCTGTTTTTAGGAGTTAAGCCACCCCTAACCCCTCCCTGGAGGGGAACTCAGTCGGACTGAGTCAGTCAGTAAGAATTTATAACATTAAAAGTAGTATAAAAATCGGTAACTTGGTAGGTATTTATATTATATGGCTCCTATTCATATCATGTCCGGTAGCATCGGAGCGTGTATAAAATTAAGGTCAAAATGGGCAAAAAACCTTCTGCCTTCCTTTCACCAAAATATAACTATTTAAGCGGACATGATATCATTGGCCTTTCTCAGCAGTCAGATATCAGAAAATATTAAGTATAAATACTCAATTACTTACTCCTATTGACCACTATAATTGTCTCCTGTCTCCTGTCTCCTATTTTTCATGCTACATTTTGTCGTCCGGAATTTAGGATATAACTTCCCTTGAAAGTAAGGTAAAATTAAAAAAGAAAGGTAATAGCTAAGTGCTAATTACTACATATTTGATGGCAGTCGATCGAGGCTTTAATTGCCTAACAAAATTTTTGGTAATCGTGCTAAAGTTCGCTGGAATGAAGCATTATTATTTAGAACTCTAGCTAATATTAATGCTCCCTGGACTTGAATAATTGCATCTTCTGACCTCTGACGAGCTTGTTGTGCCTCAATTCCCGCTTCTATTAATACCTGGGTCAGAGTATCTATCCAAATTATTAAAATATTCTGAATTTGATTGTTGAATAAGTCGTGGGCTTCCCCTACTGATAGTACAGCCCAAAGGCAGGTTTCTTGGCCTTGATTGTAAAATTCGTTGATTTTTTGGCTCATGGCCTTAATTCGTTCTTCTGGTTGAGTGTCGGCTTTTAATGGCTTCAAGACGGTAGTTTCAAACCAGCTATTGGCATATTCTAAAACGGTTGCTGCCATTTCTGCTTTTCCACCAGGGAAGTAGTGGTAAAGGCTGGCTTTTCCTAATCCTGTAGCTTCTGATAGCTTGGTTAATGTGGTCCCTTCATAGCCATATTGCCGAAATACTTGGATTAATTTGGCGATCGCTTCTTCTTTGGACATAGAAAAAATTTTGCTGATTTTCTCTTGACATTCTACCGAACGTTCAGTATATTTATTTTGTACCGAATGTTCGGTGCAAAATTGCCAAAACTTGCCAGATATAAATTGATTGGTTTAGACAAGACTAGGAAGATTAGGAAGACAAGGGAGAAAATTTAATGCTTTGGGAAGTCGGACATAAATAAATAGCTATGTCTTAAGAACTATTACGAATGCTGAAACCCTTTCCTGTTGATAGATTCAATTTTCCCTGTTCCCTCACAGTTAACTTTAATTCTTTCCGACTACTTATACCTCAATTTAATCTTGACAGAGCAGTCTAAAAATGGGGTTGAAGTCAAATTTTGCAGTATTTTTCCCATCGTATTGTTCTGAAAAAAATCAACAATCAAATTAACTCAAAATCAGTCAAAAAAACAGAATCCAAAATATCAGGAGAATCTAATGATTAAACTATACAACTACGAACTATCTGGCAATGCTTATAAAGTACAACTAATGCTATCCCTTTTAGGATTAGAATATGAACTTGTCCGCGTCGATATTTTTAAAGGCGAACACAAAACTCCCGAATTTTTGGAACTTAACTCCTTCGGACAAATACCAGTGCTAACAGACGGAGATATTGTACTACAGGATGCTCAAGCAATTTTAGTTTACTTAGCACGACGCTATGGTAATGAAGAGTGGTTGCCATTGGATGCAGAACCCATGAGTAGAGTTATGCGGTGGTTATCAACAGCAACAAGTGAAATTCGTCAGGGAGTTGAGTACGCTAGACGGTATCATCTGTTTAATATGCCAAATATTGAAATTGAAACCGCTACTCAGAAATCAGAGGATATTCTGAAAATTCTCGACCAACACTTGTCAGAAAATAATTGGCTAGCCTTGGGTCGCCCGACTATTGCTGATGTTGCTTGTTTTCCCTATGTAGCGTTGGCATCGGATGGTAAAATTTCTCTAGAGGCTTACCCTAATGTTAGGACTTGGATTGAAAGAATTAAGCAGTTGCCTGGTTTTGTTGGTATGACTGGTATTTAGCGAGCCTATTATTTTGTCATTGTGACTAAAACAGAGTGAAAGGAAGCAATCTATTAAAAGGAGTGTTTTGTTTTGCCTTATAGAAATTATCGTTACGACTGAAACTGATTGAAAGGTTTGCGGAGTATTCGCTTAGGAAAGCAATCTCAGAATTTGTTACATACAGGACTTACCGAAAAATTAAGGTTTAAAGCCTCTCACTCGCCGTGGAGAAACAAGAAAAAATTTTCATGATTAGTCAATCCTATCCGTTTTCAAGAAGAGGTAATTGTTAATTATTAATTATTAATTATTAATTATTAATTGTTGAAGCATAACCACCATATTTAGTAGGGGCGATTTCCTACAGAATGCTGCGCAAACGCGAATCGCCCCTACAGATAGCCTATAATTTAATATTTTGCGTAAGTCCTGACATATTTCAATAAGCTTTTTGAGAAGTGCTGCATGGAACCGATGAATCCGCCCCCAACCTAACCCCCCTGCCCCCCTTCCCTTGTAGGGAAGGGGGGTTGCTGGAGCCTCTCTCCTACCAGGAGAGAGGTTTTTATGAGTTGACAAACAGTTTATAAGTAGGAAAAAAATTATGGCTCGCAAATTTGCTGAAATCGCATTTACACCTGCTGTCAAAGAACTGCAGGAACGTTACGGTTCGCGCCAAATGTACGAACGGTTTGCTGAGACTGGAGCAACTAACGACACTATTTCACCGGAAATAGCTGAGTTTATACAACAGCGCGATAGTTTTTATCTGGGAACAGTAAATTCTAATAATTGGCCGTATATTCAGTTTCGGGGAGGGTCTCGTGGTTTCCTGAAAGTATTGGATGAGAAGACTCTAGGTTTTGCTGATTTTGCGGGTAATTGTCAATACATCAGTATTGGAAATTTATCTGAGAATGACCGGGTATTCTTGTTTTTGATGGATTATGCTAACCGTCGTCGTTTGAAAATTTGGGGTCGTGCAAAGGTTGTTTATGATGACCAGGAGTTAATGGAGAAGTTGAGCGAACCTGGATATAATGCTAAGGTTGAGCGTGCATTTATCATTACTGTGGAAGCTTGGGATAGAAATTGTCCGCAGCATATTCCGATCCGTTATTCTGAAAGTGAAGTAGTGGAAATGATAGCGCCATTGCAAGCACGCATTCAAGAATTGGAAGCACAGTTGAATTTAGGTAAATCTGTTGAGTAGATCCAATAATAAAAAGGGAAGTTTAATAACAAAATTATACTTCTTGTAAAAAGGTTGGTTGATTTTGTCAATCTCTTGTTTATCAGAACTTTTATAATTGGTCAAGATCAATAATTATCAGTTATAACTAGTTAAAACAACAATCTTCTATGGATAAAGACGAATAGGAAATTCGGGTGCAACATTTTTCTATTCTCAAGTCTAAGTATCAAGCAACTAAAGATGAAGATTCATCTACTTTAAGTTTTCTATATCTCATACTTAAAAGAGTTGATTTAGGCATTTCAATACTTATAAGCAAATCAACTTTTTGAAACTATCAAACTAATTCAGTTAGAGCAATATAAGAAAATAGATGAATATGAAAATAAGTGAAATTAATCTCGGGGGGAGATAATAGTTAAGGAAGCAAAAATAATTATTTAGGAGGTAGCTTAATGATCAATGATAATCCTTTTTTATTTTCAAATGAAACTAATGAAACTATTTTTGATTTTATTAGCCGAAGAGAAAAAGAGCTAGAAAATGAATTAATGGAACTTGATGGCGAGCGTTTATTAAATACAAGCCTTGAGGATTGGTGCAATTATTTTGAAAATAAATATAAATCTGATATTCCTAAAATACTACAAGAGAATATTGAAATAGATTATAAAGAAGTCACTTTAATAGTTGATGATTTTGGAAGAAATACATCAGTAAAAGGTACTGAAATTATTTACTTTGTTCCCTTTCAAGGAGACTCATATTTTTTATGTTATCAACCTTCTTATTATAGTACCCTACCTCCTTATGGTAGAGTTAAAGGAAATAAAATTGTAATAAGTTATCAAATAGATGATTCTAATAAAAAATATGCTGTAAAACTAGAATTTGAGAGACTTTTAAATCATATTAATAGTTATTTAGAGCAAATGTCAAAAGATTTAGCTTCTTTTGAAATATCAATCAAAGAAAAAGTAATATCTATATTAGAAAGTTGCCGTCAAAAATTGTTAAATGACCAAAAACTTGTTGAGTCTTTAGGCTATCCTGTGAGGCGTAACCCTGATGTTTCTAAAACTTATTCTGTGCCTCTTATTAAAAGAAAAATTAAAGTTTCGCCTCCCTTACCCAATCGAGAAATCGTTGAATCAGAGCCAACTTTAAACATAGAAGAATATGATTATATTCTTTCTATAATTTCTAATATGGCATTCGTAATGGAAAGAAGTCCAGATACTTTCAAAAATATGAAGGAAGAAGATATTAGACAGCATTTTTTAGTTCAACTGAATGGTCAATATGAAGGACAAGCATCTGGTGAAACATTTAACTACGAAGGGAAAACAGATATTTTAATCAGAGTAAATGGTAAAAATATTTTTATTGCTGAATGTAAATTTTGGCGTGGAGAAAAGCACTTTCAAGATGATATAAATCAATTGTTGGGTTACATTTCATGGCGAGACACCAAAACAGCTCTCTTAATATTCAATAAAAATAAAGAGTTTACTTCTGTTGTTAAAAAGATTAAGGAAATTACAAAGGATCATCCGAACTATTTAAGAGAGTTATCTTATGACCATGAAACAGGTTGTCGCTTTATTTTTCATCACCGAGATGATGTTGATCGGGAACTAATTTTAACAATTTTAGCTTTTAACATACCTCAGTAAATATAGTATATACTGGTCAATAATTCATGGCTGATAGCTAATAGCTGATGGCTGAATGCTTACATTACAATTATTGGTATTTATTATGAACTTAGTCACAATTTTAGGACTATTAGCAGGCACTTTCACAACTATTTCATTTTTACCTCAAGTTATCAAAACTTGGCGTACTCGTTCCACAAAAGATATTTCCTTAGAAATGTTTGCTATTTTTTGTTCAGGTGTATTGCTTTGGATAATTTATGGCATCATTATTCAAAATTTACCAATAATTTTTACTAACGTTGCTACCTTGAGTTTAGCTTCACCAATTTTATTTTTTAAACTTAAATATAAATAGGTAATAATTGATAATTGATAACTGATAACTGTTTAAATATGTCTAATAATCTCTTTAATACTGAAAATTTACTCTTCACTCCAGCCATACCTGAATCTAATGCTATTCCAATTATTTTTGCTTTTCCTAATGAATATAGTGTGGGGATAACTAGCCTTGGTTATCAGATTGTTTGGGCAACTTTAGCAATGCGTTCCGATCTACAAGTTAGTCGCTTATTTACTGATATTAATGAACCTCTCCCACAACAACCAGAATTATTCGGTTTTTCTCTTTCTTGGGAACTTGATTATGTCAATATTTTCAATATTCTGGAGTCTTTGGAAATTCCGATTAGAGCTAAAAATCGTTTGGCAAAAAATTATCCGATAATATTTGGTGGCGGACCTGTTTTAACAGCAAACCCAGAACCTTTTGCTGATTTTTTTGATGTAATTTTGTTGGGAGATGGAGAAAATTTATTGGGAGATTTTATTGAAGCTTATAAAGAAGTTAGGGGTGCTGAAAAATCAGAACAATTAAAACATTTATCTCAAGTACCTGGAGTTTATATTCCTAGTCTGTATGAGGTAATTTATGAAAGTGGTAATGGTGGGATTAAGTCTATTGAACCTATAGATAAAGATGTTCCTGCTGTGGTGCAAAAACAAACTTATCGAGGTAATACTTTGTCTGCTTCTACTGTTGTTACTGAAAAGGCAGCTTGGGAAAATATTTTTATGGTGGAAGTGGTGAGAAGTTGCCCCGAAATGTGTCGTTTTTGTTTGGCAAGTTATCTGACTTTACCTTTTAGAAGTGCTAGTTTAGAAGGGTCTCTTATTCCTGCGATTGAAAAGGGATTAACTGTGACAAAACGTTTGGGTTTATTGGGGGCTTCGGTAACTCAGCATCCTGGATTTAACAGTTTATTAGATTATTTGAATCAGTCAAAATATGATGATGTGAGGTTGAGTATTGCATCGGTAAGAACAAATACAGTGACAGAAAAGCTGGCAAAAATTTTAGCTAATCGTGATACAAAGTCAATTACAATTGCTGTGGAAAGTGGGAGCGATCGCCTCCGCAGAATTATCAATAAAAAGTTGGAAAATGAGGAAATTATTGAGGCTGCTGTTAATGCTAAAGTCGGTGGTTTAAAAGGTATTAAATTTTATGGAATGGTGGGGTTGCCCGGAGAAGAAATGGAAGATTTGGATGGGACTGTGGAGATGATGTTGGCTTTGAAAAAAGCTGTTCCTGGTTTAAGGTTAAGTTTGGGTTGTAGCACTTTTGTGCCGAAGTCTCACACGCCTTTTCAATGGTTTGGAGTAAATTCACAGTCAGAAAAACGGTTGAAGTTTTTGGAAAAAAAATTACGTTCAAAGGGGATAGATTTTCGCCCAGAAAGTTATAAATGGTCGGTGATTCAAGGGTTAATTTCTAGAGGGGATAGAAGGTTATCTCGTTTACTAGAATTGGTGAGAAATTATGGTGATTCTTTGGGTAGTTATAAAAGGGCTTTTAAGGACTTGCGTGGGGAGTTGCCAGAGTTAGATTTTTATGTTTTTAATGATTGGGAATTAGAACAAGTTTTGCCTTGGAATCATATTCAAGGTCCTCTACCTGAAGCAACTCTGAAGAAGCATTTGGCTGAGGCTACTGCTTTGTTTAAAAATTAAATAATTTCTGTTTCAATGGTTTGAGGAAAATTATAGTGCTACGCGCAAGGCCAAAGTGCAAAATGCAAAAGTCAAAAATAGTCTATGACTGAGGCGTGAGAATTTAGAAATGTCCGCTCCGTTTGCTTCGACTGCTATAATCTACATTCCGCACGACAAAATGTAGCATAAAAAATAGGAGATAGGAGACAGGAGACAGGAGATAGGAGACAGGAGACAGGAGACAGGAGACAGGAGACAATTCATAGTGGTCATAATTGAGTAATTAATTGAGTATTTATGCTTAATATTTTCCTGAGAATCTGGCTCCACAGAAAGGTCAATGAATCGGAGCTATATAGTATAAATACTTACCGAACTCTTAAGGTATAAAGCCTTCTATTTCAAGAGAAAAAGCGGTCGTTTGCCTTAGCGTTTCGGCTGTCGCCGACATGAAAAGCGAGAGCTACCGTAGCAAGAGGCAGCTCCTCTGCAAGAGGCAGCTCCTCTGCAAGAGGCAGCTCCTCTGTTAGCGCAGCTCCTCCGCAGGAGGCAAGAGGCAGCATGACCTAGGATGGGATGGCGAGGTTTCTCTGTGAATGCAGACCCGCTCCGAAGTGCGCCATATCCAATCTCCCCTTGAAAAGAAAAAAAATTCCTTTTAGCCAATCCTATCCGTTATAAGAAGAGGTAATTATTAATTATTAATTGTTAATTATTAATTATTGAAATACCTTTTATGAATAAAATTTTATCTTTAAAGGAGTCTCCAAAAAGTAATAGAAAAGAAGGTACAATAATTGATTTAACTGAAGAGGAAGTTCTTGAATTTAATCAACCACAAATTTCTTGTAATCTTAACTTTATTTACTCTGAAAATAATGACTTTGAGTTAGTATAAGAGATAATGAATCAAGACTCTGAAATCTATAATAAGGAGCGACAAGCCTAATATATTACCTAAAGTAAATTATAGTGACAGCATCTTCTAACACTTATTACTTTCTCTAAAAATGACTTAACACTCCTACCTTTAAATCTTTGTTTATCCACCCCATAATGGTAATTTTCGTTATAAAAATTTGTCTGATTTACAAGAAAAAAATTAAATCTATTCTCAGCAACTTGTGAGCTTTTTCTACTTATAGAAAAAGTTGAGAATGGCAGATTGATTTTATTTATCAAAAATTTTTCAGGCATTACAGGAGATTACCGAAAAATTGTGGTCTAAAGCCTCGCCTTGGATAGGGGATAAAATAAAGAGAATATTCCTTATGTCAAGCCTCCTTATGGCAGAGGTACTGATAACTGATAACTGAATTGCGCAGTTCCTCCGATAGGAGGCTAACTGAATTGCGCAGTTCCTCCGGAGGAGGCTAACTGAAATGACACCTTGGTGAGATACACCCATAGTAAATATTATGCTCCTACTACAAACATTTAATTGTTAAGCAGGTACACAAAATTAATTACACATATCTAACATAATAAGCACCTACACAGAATTGATTACCTACTCTAATTCTCTGTAACTATTGTAGTAAAATAGTTTCAATGAAAAAAAAAGGTGTAATTATTTTTGTTTGCCTGCTTATATCAAAACCGTTTAACCAGACATAAAAAAACTTCTCCAATCACCATTTGCTATCTCAAGAAATAGGTGTCAACAAAAAAGCATGACGACTTTGACCTTTATTTCCCCATCCGACAATTTGCCCATGATTATTAATAGCTTGTGCTTCTCTGAGAATCCAATCATTAGCAGGATAAATCAAATCATTTAGGTCTTGCATTTTATTAACACTATCCCAAATAAAAGCTTTTTTTCCCCATAATTCTTGCTCTTCATCCATTATCCTGTCAGAATGTCCCACTATTAGACCAGAATTATTAATACTATTAGCTTCACTATCAAAAAATTGTAAATTGACATCACCAGAAATGGTACTTAGGTCTTGAAATTTGTTACTGCCATTCCACAAAAAAGCTCGGTTATTATCTTCAGGTACAGCATAAAAACCAACTACTTGACCAGATATATTAATATCTGAACCTAAAAAACCTGGTAATTCTTGGATACCTTTGTTACTTTTCCAGACAAAAGCTTTGAGGATAAAATCTGAGGAAAGAGAATAGCCTGCTACTTCACCACAATTGTTAATACTATATGCAATGCTTTCTATCTCACTGCTACTATTAATATACTCCATACCATTTTTGCTATCCCAAACAAAAGCTTTTCTATGACAATCACCGGAGATAGCAGAACCTACCACTTGACCAAAATTATTAATACCATAAGCCTCACTAAAATCATCACTTTCGGTATTAATATTTTGAAAACCTTTTGTATCATCCCAAATAAAAGCTTTCCGTTGACCACTATCGGATACAAAATATCCAACTATTTGACCATAGTCATTAATACTATAGGCACAGTTAGAGGTATCACCAAGAGTATCAATATACTCCATGCCTTTGTTGGGACTCCAGACAAAAGCTCGTCGTTGTCCGCTACTGGTAATTGAATAACCAACTATTTGAGCAGAGTCGTTGATATCTTTGGCTACACACAGATGGCCACCAAGTGTACCTAAGTCAGTCAGAGCATAACTAGAGGCAGCAGTGGCAGTCTTCGATTTTGTTATACTTAAGTTCTGTAATTTTGAGGATACTTGGGTTAGTTGCATTTTTTGAGTCATGGATTTAGATGAAGTCATAGTAATTAGGGTTTTGCATAAAGTAAAGTGTGGGAGTTTTTTGGCTTCTTAACATATTCTTATTATCAGAGGATTTCTGGATGAATAGCGATAATGTGCATGAATTGCCACAAAAAATTCTGCTGCTGTTATGGACGTGCAAAAAAATACATATTTTGATTCATAATGTCCATGTTCATGCATATCGAAACCTAGCATAGCTACATCGCTCCTTGGAACTGGAACTACTTGATTACTTATCCCAGACTTTACTAATGCACTATCGTAATTTGCAATTTATTAGAGTTTGTTTCTATTTACGTCTCATTGTTTATCTAACAAGAAAAAAATGGGTAATTACGTTTGACTTCATCAGAAATCAGCCATTTCTATTAATATGTGTTGATACATATTATTTGCACCCATCAAGATTTTCTAGTTAAAAGTTAAACGATTCAACTTGATAAACATCATAAATTAAGAAAAGCTTTACTGAGACATTTCCTCAGTATTTTTACCGAATCTTCATCAAATCAGCAATGATCGTGAAGAATCTTTACCAAATCTTTATAATATTATTGGGAAATAGCCCAGTTTGATTTAAGATAGTCCTTTGAAAATCGTGATTTACTATGGAGGCAGCCAACAAGAAACAGGAAACAGGGAAAATAAAGCCTTTATATTTTATGAGTATCAAAGGAAAAATATTTACAAATTATTGTATTTTTTCGAGGGAAAATTACTACTTGTACGCCACTAACTCAATTGTAAATATGCAATATTTGTACCGTTAGAATTTCAAACAGTATCTAAATCAGTAATTAGAATCACGATTTATAGCTTATTAAAGCTGCAAAAAGCTGAATTTAGGTGATGAAAACAATTCAGATGTATAAAATATATAACTACTTAGGCAAAATTAATTACATATGCTGCTCTGCTATACCTTCTTGTATCCATACCTTTCCCAAGTAGGAAATTTATCTCAATGTTGGTTGAAGACCTGCGCTCTCCTGTTGGCGGAGGGAGCAAGTGCGGCAGCTATTGGGGGAGCTGAGAGATGGGAAAACCAATCAACCCGTGCGGTATTTACAGTAGTGTGCTATAGTGTAGAGATAAGGCTGCTGGGCTAGCAGTTTCAGCGCCAATCGCTCATGGGGGAGACCCCCAAGACCGCACTGTCTTGTCTGTGGAGCGACCGTAAAACCGGAAAGAGGTTCAGCCTTCTCAGCAGGTGCATTGAAGCAGAAACCCAAAGCCTCCTACGGAGGAGCTGCCTCTTGCAGAGGAGCTTCGCTAACGCTAACGTGAGGTTTGGGAATCCCGTGTTCTCGCATAAGCGCAACGTCGGGAGGATGTCACATTGAACTCCTAACTCCTAACTCCTAACTCCTTACTCCTTACCCCTAGCAATGAGTTTAGTGGTTTACTCAACGGAAAAGCGCTGTATCAATAACACTTAGATAATAGAGAGGTTTTAGAAACTGACTCAAAAGCTGACACTTTTTTCGACCCAAAAAAGCTAAAGCCTTTATCTGTAAATCCTTTGAGAGTTAATCAGCCAGCCATAATTAAGAAAGATTACTATACATATTCAGTGTAGAGTTTACACAATCTTCATAATTCAACGGAAAAATACATCAAAATTTTAAATATTTAGTAAATTTGTAAATACTCGAGTTTAGACCAAAGCTTGAATAAGAAGTCAAATTGCGACTCGAATTGAAACTGAAATCTGAGAAAATTTTCCGAAAAATCTGGGTTATTTACTCAATTTTCGCCCTTGATTTTGACTTTCAAAAGTTCCCTTACCCTTTTTCACAATCGGACAGCAAACTTTTTTCTTTCTCTTTCTAACTCTGTGATCTAGAAACATTAACTTCTGTTATATTTCTTGAGGTGGTCACTCACCTCAAGATAGGGTTTAGGATAAGGTCGTCAAAACACCAAGTAGTTAGGGACTGGAGTTTAGACTAACCTCCCTCTAAGACTTGTCCCCTAGTTTATTAGGATGAGAGAATTAAAGGTTTCTATAACTTTCCTCAAATCCTGATGAAACTGAAACGATTACACGAATTTCGTCAAAATGTCTACAATCACTGAAGTTTAGACTATGTATTAATTTTTAATTCAACTACTCCAATCACTTTGAGGAATTGAATTATTGTTCAAGTTTTACTCTAAACTCCAGAATTGTGATTTTAGTAAAAGGTTTAAAAATGTTGCACTTTCACTATTCAACCTTGATCGATGCTCCAGTTGAGGTGGTTTGGAAATTCCACGAACGTTCCGATATTTTGCAAATACTTACCCCACCTTGGCAACCAGTCCAAATTATTCGTCGTCAAGGTGGACTGGAAATAGAGGCCATATCAGAATTTATCATCTGGCTAGGTCCAATTCCTGTAAAGTGGGTGGCCGTACATACAGAGTATGAAAAATATCGTCTGTTTACTGATGAACAGAAAGAAGGCCCAATGGCTAGCTGGACTCATCGTCATCAGTTTAGCGAGGAAAATGGTCAGACTAGGTTAACTGATGCGATCGCATTTTCTTTGCCTGGAGATAAGTTGGCGGAATCTTTTTTGGGTTGGTGGGTAGACTCTCGATTAAATGATATGTTTAAGTATAGGCATGATGTGACAAAGCGGGAATGTGAGAGGGGAGTAGGGAGTGAGGGAGTGGGAGAGTGAGGGAGTAGGGGAGAAGTAAAGATCGGAATGATTATAGCAATGGGCGCTGGTATATTTACAAATTGCAGAAGAGGCCAAATAGCTAAAATTCTTATATTGTCGGCAATTTATTTCCCTGTATTTGTTCTTAGAAACTATTTATAAAAAAATCAAACCGAAAGAGAGTTGTTAAGAACAATAGCTCTACTACTAGGTATAATAGCTCTTTTTAGTATCAACTAGACGGGGTTTCTTGCACAATTACTACTCAAACCCCAAGCATTGTAAACTTTAAATTAATTGTCTGATCCTGGAGCCTAACAAAGATGTCCTTTGATATTGAGTCTGCTCGCAATATTTTTCCCAAAACACTTGCTGCGGATGTGGTGCCTGCGACGCTCGCCCGCTTCAACCAGCTGATTGTGGAAGACAAACTAGCACTGATCTGGTTTGCCTATCTGGAAATGGGGAAGACATTGTCAATCTCGACCCCCGAGCCTGTGAATATGCAATTTGTCAGCAGTACCCTTAGTCAGATCAGGCTGATGAGTTTTAGTGAGCAATCGCAATTAATGTTTGACCTAGCTAGCCGGACAGACCGACCCATCTGCCGTCTCTACGCTACCTGGTCAGTGAACATCAAACTCGGCTTCTGGTTCCAATTGGGCAAATGGATGGAAGAGGGTCTTGTAACCCCTATTCCTAGGG
>JAAUYL010021294.1_pt1 | contig 24252 bp, 17 predicted proteins | sample 7278011 | NCBI WGS metagenome assembly JAAUYL01 (sample SAMN14350225, study PRJNA611818) | marine sediment metagenome | isolation source: surface marine sediment (1.8m) | place: French Polynesia: Moorea | collected 2018-08
CATTATAACCACATAGAGTGAGTCAGAGAAGACTTCTCCTCGTGTGGGGCCAACAATTTCTGTGGAAATTCTCGGAACGTTGGGAAAGTTTGGAGCAGGAAATTGAACTTTTCACGCTCTCACACTCACACCCATGCACAGATTTCTTAAGGGTCTCTAGTCTCATCTTCTCTGCCAGATTTTGCTACACATGTCTCGCAGTGCTACTAATCAATCTACGTCGTCGTTGTTGCAAACTTGAGACTTTGATAAGGGAGAAAGCATGTTCGCGATTTAATTGGGGGCGGGAGTCGAGGCTTCGTATATTTTCAGCAATAGAGCTTATTACACGAATGAATGCCTAATCCACAATGATGACATTTGAGGCTGCATGCTTTGACGTAAACATTCAATTTTACATTGTTTTGATTCCCGTCATAACGACCATAATCCTTTCAATAGAAAAAAAGGCCACGAAGGCTAAAGAGATTGTTATAGCGAGTCATCCATCAAATCAATGCAACAATATATTTAGGTAATGCTCCTATCTACATTTTGGGCCTTTAAAGGATGCATTTTCAAGCCCGTCTTTTGCCTTTTGCTTGGCCTTGATTGGTGCACATCTTGGTTGCATAACACATGATCCCCCATAAATACTCATCAGGACTTATGATGAATAATGTGCATCATGCTCTTCTTTCCCAATTGCAGACTGTTTGACGTCGGAGGCCAGAGGTCGGAGCGGAAAAAGTGGATCCATTGCTTTGAGGACGTGACTGCGATCATCTTCTGCGTCGCCATGTCTGAATACGACCAAGTTTTGCATGAAGACGAGACGACGGTAATGACAACCAACAATGCACTAAGATACACTTGCTACTTTTTTCCTTGACAAAAGAGCAAAGTACTTTTCGCTTTCAACCTCGTTGATGGCGTCTTTTGTTCTAGAATACCAAGTTACGAGCACAATATGCTGGCTTTATTTTTCACGGTCTGCCAGAGTTTCTAAAGAATGGCGCGAGCGAGACAATTGAATTTCTTGTTTTGTAATGTCATTATTTTTACAGAATCGGATGCAAGAAAGCCTGAAGCTCTTTGATTCGATTTGCAACAACAAGTGGTTCGGCGACACGTCGATCATTCTTTTCCTGAACAAGAAGGACCTCTTCGAGGAGAAGATCTTGCGATCGCCCCTGACCATTTGCTTCCCCGAATACACAGGTAAGCGCCATAAAATAAGCAGAAACCGGAAGTGATTGTCTTAACCGGAAATCGTTGTTTCCTTGGTTAAATAGGGGCCCAAGAGTACGGCGAGGCCGCCGCATACATCCAAGCCCAGTTCGAGGCCAAAAACAAGTCGACGGCAAAGGAGATCTACTGTCACATGACCTGCGCCACCGATACGCAAAACGTGCAGTTTGTCTTCGACGCCGTCACGGACGTGATCATCGCCAACAACCTCCGAGGCTGCGGCCTCTACTAATTTTCTGCTTTTTATTGCGAGGCCGGACTCGATCCGGATCGCTCAAAAAACAATCCCCAAAAAACGTAAGTAGTGTAAACAAACATCATATCAAGCAGACTAAATAAGAAATTAGATATTCATGAAAGGATGCCAAAAATCCAGGCCATTTTCCTGAGATTGCTGATATCCTGTCGGCACCTTTTATAAGTGCATTGCATTGACTAATCTAAACAAATACAGTCACTGACGACAAGTACGGATCGTTACTTGGATTATTTGGAAAAACATCACCGGACGGAAGCATGATTTAATTTAAATTCCTCCTTTTTGTTTCAGGGCTCGCATTATAACATCAGCCCTTGAATGCAACAACAAAGAATATCCAACTTGACAGAGAGAAAATGAAAAATAACGCATCCAATGCAATGTCAATGCAGTTTTCCATCAAAAAAGCGAGAAATTACAAAACACCAATCAGCCGTTTTCCGGGAAAAAAGAAGAATTATGAAAAAGTCCGAGGCATTTTCGAAAATCAACAACAAGACGCTACTAAATCTCTTTTTAAAGTCCCGAATTTCACAGAACTTTTTATTATGAATTGACTCCTTTAGTCCTGTTGTGCATACGGGTATCAAAAACTCCCCCCACACCTTTGTTAACCACATTAATTGATGATTCATTCAATTCATTGTAACACATTTGTTGATCTTCAATTTAACAAGAAAAAAACCAAAACAATTGTGATTAGGACTCCTTCACTGTTTGACCCGAATGGACCATGGGTTTAGCACGTGGATGCTTAGTCCTAAGATCGAAAAATCCTTACTTAACAAAGCCATGATCTTATAACTCTGTTACTTTTAGATAAACATCTATCTATCTATGTTGTGATATACTTCCTAAAATGCTTTAAAATCATCCCCCTCCCCTCTCACCGTTACTTATACTTAGTGTCGAGCAAAGCATGAACTAAGCCCGGAACAAATAGGACAAAAACAAGCACAATTGAACAAATAGAGGGCATTCTAAATATGAAGAAAAGCACACAATTATTTATGAAGAAAGAAAACTATATAAACAATCAACCAATATTGCCCTACAAAAGAAAAGATTTACCAACCAAAACCATCTAATATCTAGAGTTTGATCTCGTCAAGGGCTACGGCGAATCATAACCTCTACGAAGAATATTGAAGAAAAGTCCGTACAAAGCGCACGTTCGGCGCCATCAAATTCCACACAAAAAATGAACATTTTGACCATTTTCAGAATGTGTAACTAAGTAAAGAACAAGTATCTACTACTACTAAGTATGTAATTATTATGACGAGAAGACGATGAGAAAAATGGAATAGAATCTGTGTAACACAAACCTCTTGTTATGGTATTTTTGAATTTTCCCGCGGTCCATGCAATGGTTTTTTGGTGGTCTCCACTAGCCCACTGGAAAGTCTTGTTTTTATGGGGTAAAAATGAGACGCCAATGACGCTGAGAGTTAGCGGCTCTTGTGATGGCGCGTTAACGCAAAACGGAAAGAGAATCGATTCTGCTTGCGGCGAATGCCTTGCGCACCACAATCAACACGTCAGCTGTCGTGGCACGGTGCAGGCCAACGCAAAAATTCCAGAGGAAATCTCAGGCTCACGCCTTTCTTCTTCTTGTTGAATTGGAAGAGAGACGAAGAAACCATCTCGTCGTCGTCGACGTCAAGAGGACGATCATCACGGAGGAGATGCCCGACACCAACGCCATTTTGTAACGATCGAATCTATTTTTCTACCGAGTTTTCTTACCCAAGACACAATACCAGAAGATTGTACAATTACTCCAAGTTTCTCCCTCACTCACGAGGTAAGCAAAGCTGCAACCACCAACCTCATCACTCGGCACGTGAATCTAAAGTCATTTGACCTCGTTTCCCAACCGACAGATCATGGACTCCGACGGCACAAAGACCCTCTATGTTGGCAACCTTCATCCCAGCGTCACGGAAGAGTTGATGCTCACGCTTTTCGGTCAGATCGGACCCGTCAAGGGGTGCAAAATCATCCGGGAGCCGGGCGGTGGCGACCCCTACTGTTTTGTCGAGTTCACAGACCACAGAGCGGCCTCGGCGGCCCTGACGGCCATGAATCGACGCCGGTGCCTCGACAAGGAGATGAAGGTCAACTGGGCGACCAGCTCGAACCAGGCCACGGCCACCGGCGGCAAAGTCGACACGTCGCAGCATCACCACATCTTCGTCGGCGACCTGTCGCCGGAGATCGAAACGGAGACCCTTCGCTCGGCATTTGCGCCCTTTGGCGAGATCAGCGACTGCCGCGTCGTCCGCGACATGGCCACACAAAAGTCCAAGGGCTACGGCTTCGTGTCATTCGTGAGAAAGAAGGACGCGACTCAGGCGATCGAGCAGATGAACGGCCAGTGGTTGGGGTCGAGGTCGATCCGAACGAATTGGGCAACGCGCAAACCGCCCCCGCCAGGGGGGTCGCACAGCACGAATGGAGGGGCCGACGGCAATCCCGACCATCGGGGAGGACCCGGGGGCGGCGGCGGTTTCCGGGGAGGCGACGGCGGAGGCGGCAAAGGCAAGATGCTGAACTACGAGGACGTGTTCAAGCAGGCCTCCGCCGTCAACTTCACGGTCTACTGTGGTGGTTGCTCCAACAGCGACGAGAACACGATACGGGCGGCGTTTGCGCCCTACGGCCGCATCATGGAGATCAGGTACTTCCGAGACAAGGGCTACGCCTTTGTCAGGTACGACAACAAGGAGAGCGCGTGCTCCGCGATCGTCGCCGTCAACGGGACCGAGATCGCGGGACAGTCCGTCAAGTGCTCGTGGGGCAAGGAGAACCCGAACACCATGGGGGGCGGCGGTCCGGGCAACCCCGGGGGCGGCGATTATATGGGACAGCCTCCCCACCCTCACGATCCACAACAGCAACAGCATCCAATGTACTACAACCAGCAGCCGCAGCACCATCAACAGCAACAACAGCAGCAGCAGTACTACGCGGCCTACATGTACAACCCTCAATACATGGCACAGGTCCAGCAGCAGTACTACGGGCAACAGCAGCAACAATTCCCTCCCGGGGGATTCCCTGGAGGCCAGCCCGGGCCCGGGGGCGGCAATGGGTACTGAGTCAAAAGAGTGATGGCGAGATGATATGTGAATACTGAAGAAAGATGGACTCGACACGAACGAAGATCGATGATTTTTAAAAAGCAAAAAGACAGCAAAAAAGTGTATCTAGAATTTTGGTGATTTTTCGGATTTGGGAAATGGGATAAAACACAGACACAACAACAATTCCAAGACTGCAAATTGACATTTTTTTGTTTGTTAATATAAAAAGTGGAACAACCAACCAACCAACGACAATGTGAAACAGAACAAACTCGAGAGAATCTTAAACCTGAATAAGTAAATATGTACGTTAAAGTCGATCCGAATCGCCTGTTGTGAGATTCAAAGATAAAATGGAAAGGAATGGTATATATATGTCTGCTACACGCTTTTTTATCAATAAAATTGGTAAAATTGTGTTGTTATATTGTGTGTCATCATTTCCGCAGAAAAAGGACGCGAAAAAACAAAATCGCGACTGGTAACGCTGTGTTGCGTCATCAAAACAAACAAAGTCGAAACTCGAAAGTATTGAATCCTGCATTTTTGGTGAATCTGAATCAAGATTTTTTTAAGTTCCTGGATTCAGATCTGATTTAAAGATTTGACAGAGCCAAGGATGCTAATATCCATGAAAACATGTTCTCAACGATCAATTTCACCAATAGTTACTGGAGAGGGTTGGGCCTGTTATCGTGCAGAATCTTCCTCCGGCGCTACAAAGTCCCAAAAGACATGAAGAAACTGGTCGACGTCAGCAAAGTTCCAAAGATTAATTTTGACCAGGATGTCAAGGAATCGATTGCCAAGGGGTCTGGACCCGGTGGCCAGAAGGTAAACACTAGCTCTAATTGTGTGGTGCTCGTCCATGAAGAGACGAGAGTGTTTGTTAAATGTCACGAATCCAGAAGTCTCGAGAAGAACCGTCAAATCGCCAGAATGAAGTTGGTGGACAAACTGGACCTCTTTCTCAACAAGGAAGATTCGGTTCAGAGTCAAGTGGAGAGGATAGAAGCAGAGCGAAAGGCTGAGCGCAAGGAGAGAGCCAGGCTTAGACTTGAAGAAAAAGCCAGACAGAAAGAGCTTGACAAGCAGCAAGACGTCGACACCATTGCTGACAATCCCGACTTGAAATTAGCAGACTGCGAGCCAGAATCAAAGCCCGAAGATCCTGAAAACGAAAAAAGATGACAATGATCTCCTTTGTGCAGATCGGAACATTTTGCGCAGCTTTCAAAACCTCTACTTTTGTTAAATCAATTTCGTAACTTCGAGAGAAGACACGAGAGAAAAAGATGGCAGCGATAATAAGCCGGATCACTCGGGAGAACCGACTTCGTGAAAAGAGACTGTTGAAGGAGATCCCCATCAATAAGTCCAACTACATTTTGCCGGAATTTGGCGATCATTATAACCCAACCGAGGAAAACTCATGTTTGAGGCGGAAGCAACGAGCCATCAACAGAGACAGGATCCATAAGTTTATCGTGAAAAACCTGACAAAACAAGAGATGGAACGTCAAGGGAACCAAAGCTCAAATAACTCGATCCGAACCTTTATTTGTGAATTCCTCATCATCATGCTATCACTAAGTCTGGTCCCCGGAATTGCGTTGGCCTTGCTATTTATATGGCCAGAATTTAAGAAAATATAAGCAAGAGCAACAAACAACAATGACTTGTGGTATAGATATGTATGTACACTCTATCAGATTGAAATCGAAAAGAAAGCAAGTAGAAAAGTAAGAGAAAATGATTGTTGACATCAGAAATTGACAGTCTCCATGGCGATTAGGTGCGCATTAAGAGGAACTAACTACATAAGGTCCTTCCTGTTGCTTTCACAAAATCTATGTTATCACGACCATTTCCCAAAATTAAAGCCATACGGTTTGACATCGACATTGTCTCATTTTCCATTTTTTTCAAATGCCAACATTATCAAATATTAAAAAGTGGTGATACAATTCAGACACACGTGCGTAGCTAAGTGTTCATAGAAGACCGATAGCAATCAGCGATAGGTAAGATTTAACAGGAAACACCTTTTGGCTTTTACTATGCCAATCGATTTTGTTGTAATGTAATGTTTTCGCCGCAAAAAAACTTTTATTCTCTAAACTCTTTAGTTGAACATATTCAGCTGTACAAAGCCAAGTATATTTTCACACATAAGTTTTTCTGATAACATACTTGAGAGTCGTTAGTTTTCACAATTGTAAAAAAATGTCAAATTATTTGCCAACACACAGCGGTTATCGAAACTCAAATTTAGGCAAGGCTTGGTATGAATATGAATAAGTATGTGTACTAATGGTAACGTCGTTCCAAAAGTATAAATGCCCAAGTAAAAATACTCATATAATGCGATCAATACAGCTTATTTACACTCAGAAGGCTTATCTCACATCACAGTACTTACTTGAGACTACAACATGATTGCAAGTACATGTGTATCTTGTCATGCAAGTTTTGTTCCATAGTTCAAAGCAGAAGTTTGTTAGTTATCAGCAAGACAGTTTGGGAGAAACAAGCAAGCATCATTATACTGTTGCATTTCTCATATTTTTGGTGGTCGTCGTGGAAGTGACGTGTATTTGGGAGAGCCCATCAAAGCTGATTACTAATAAAAAACTGGGAATTGCGTTCTACTCTACCTGACCAATTATCGTCATCAGTAATATTTAACTCGTCAACATGAAAAGTCATCCAACTACATTTTCTTCTCCGGGCGTTTCACAGAGTTTTTAATTCGCATACGATTTTTTGTTTCCTTCAAGCCCTGAAGCCACACACTTCGATTAATAATAGCCTTAATACCTTGGTGTCAGATTTCAAGCAACAGCTAAAACAGTGAAACGGACAAAACGAAAAAGACGGTTCAGTTTTGGCAATATTCTGGTAAATATGAAAGTTTTTTCCTATTTCTGTTGGGAAATTGGGGCATGTATTGACATACTAAAATGTTAGTATAGTTTAGGTTGGATTATTATACTTGGTGGGCTTAGACATGTGGCTCTGGACTATTGGACAATGTACCCTTTAAAGAGGCGCTTTCTAATAGTCAATATTTTGCCACGCTAGTGCAACTCCGTCCGGCCTCGCGTCCTCGTAATGCAGATAGGTAGGTAGATAGATACACATACGACAGTCAGTGTTTTCACAAGGAGGAACCTAGTCGGAGGCTTATAACATATTTATTTAGGCTAGATAGGTGCCGTGGTGGTATAATGTGTGTGAGAGCATTTATTGTAAATTGCTGCCTTTGGAGTGGCCTTTGAAAAGTTGAATACCTAAGTATGTTAGCCTTAGTACATACAGTGTTCCCGGAATGGAAACTTATACAGGGACTTGATGGGACTTGAGTGATTGCACTGTAGCATTTTACTCACTATTTATGTAGGACAAACTGCTTTGTTATCCATGGCGAAGAGGAGGAGCACCTTACCTCTTTCGCTGCTGCTGCTGGCGGCGGACCACCACACCTGAAAGAAGGACATGGAGGAGAGCGGCGCGAGGAGCAACAGTAGCAACGAGAATTCAAGGACGGCCTCGACGGCCTCGGCCTCCGAGCAGCACGCCAGTTACGTGAAACGATTCGAAGCCTACAGAGCGTTGCGAAAATCCATTTCAACGACAGAGTCCGGCAACGAGATAGACGCCTCGCGCGACCCGAGGCTGACTCATGATAAGTAAGCGCCATCAGCTATAGGCGAGAGTGAGAGATTGCAACAACAAATCACATGTCGTTTTCACATATGTTTTTTCACGCACTTTAATGCATATATCTAGGTATCTGGATCGCATTGCAATGAACAATGTGAGGGAGGCAGTTTCGCCCGATACGACAAACGAACAGCAATATAGCAGCAGCCTCAAAAACTCGACGACGCCGTTGACGAAAAGCAACAGCACCATGGCTGTTTGCGACTACTGTCCCAGTCCTTCTCCAGCCTTGGGCAGCAAGGAGGACACCATGAATCACCTGACTCAATCCCACGAGGCCGCGCTTTTCGCCTGTGGCCTCTGCGACGACAAATTCGAGGCCATGGAGGACGTGCGAGGTCATGTCAGTGGAGAGCACGCAATCTCCACGGACATCGTCGACAAGCTCGTCCGCCTCCCGTTCACGAGCCACTTGAGGATCTACAAGTGTGTGGCCTGCAGCTCCAGGAAGTACATCGGCATCACGGAGGACAAGATGCGCGCCCACTTCAAGACCAAGCACAAGACCAACGTGATCAAGCCGTTCTTGTTGAAGCGAATCTGTCGCGTTTGCGGCCATGACAAGAGCGCGAGCGACACAGACCTCGTCAAGCACATCAACACCGCGCATCCAAGGAGTGAGTTCTGCCCGATGGAGGACGAGGACGTCAACAATGATGAGGCTATTGATCATCATCAAGAAGAGGTTGAAACTGAAGTCAAGCCGGTGTCCCCTCCCCCTCCTCCGCCACCTCCAGTAATAACAAAGGAAGCAAGTCCGGATGAGGCTCCCGAAATCACCAGAGCCAAAAACCTGATCAGGGAGTACGAGGAGGAGGTTGCCGCCTTGAACAAAAAGTTGGAAGAGAAGAATGAGTCGCCAAAGTTTGCACCGAACACGTTCAAGAAGACCCCGGTAGAGAAGGAGGCATCTCTATCGCCACCCCCTCCTCCGCCTCCTCCGCCAGCATTTAGCATTAAGAAACCGACGATGCCGACCCTGACGATCAATTTGTTAAGGGACGCGGCCAAGAAGACCGGCGAGGCCCCAGCAGCGGCAGCCTCGACCAACAAAGAGAGGCAATCGCGAAAAAGGACAAGGTCGGGCCGGACCTCCAGCAGTGGTAGCAGCTCGTCATCGGACGAGTCGCCCGAGAAAACCGCCAAGGGGAAAGGGAGGCCAAAGCAATACGCGTCCTCCGAGAGCTCCGTGGAGTCGGAGAACCGGGCCAAGGCCAACAAGGCCGGCGGTAAGCGGGTTCGCGCAGCACTTGATCGCGAACGCGACCGCTCGTCTCCGGAACGAAAAGTCTTTTACGAAAAGGAGGACAACAACAGGCAAGAAGTGAGAGAGCGGGATCGGGATCGTGAACGGGAGCGCAGGTCGAGGACGAGAGATTCTCCTCCGCCAAGGCCGAACGGCAACAACAAGAATTCGAACTCCTACTTCGGGGTCAACTATGTGCCGCCCTCGGGCTACTGCGACGACTGCAACCAGGGCTACGATTCCGGCAAGCACGCGCAGGCTCATTTCAAAAGCCACCGGCACTATAATAGCGTCCGGGACAAGTTCCGCTGCTACTTTTGCAACATCTACATCAAGCAAACCAAAGAGCACCTCGAGTCGCGACACCGCGACCTCACCTTTCAATGCTGGTGCAAGGGCTGCCCGAAGCCGAGGTTCACCGAGGCCAGGAAGGTCCTTGACCACATCAAGTGCAACCACCCCAACGAGGTCAGGGGCATTCGCGAGACGGACGAGTACTTCCGGCGGAAGTTGCTCTCCCTGCCTAAAAGTCTGGCCAGCTACACCTGTCGTCTTTGCAACATCGTCTTTCACGGCGACCTCAAGATTGTCATCGTGCATCAGGTGAGTTCAAATATTTGGCCTCCTGAAAAGTCACTACAAATGAAATAAATGATCGACTATTCAGGTTTTGGAACATGGTCAAAATGTGCCGCAAAAGAGGGATGTCAAGTTCCACTGCAGATTGTGCGGCTCCTACAAGCAGTTCGAGGATGAAATTGCACTCGATCGGCATTGCCAACAGCATTACCGGAATGCCCGGGCTCCGAGATCGCGATCGCCGAGTCCTTCGAGGTCGTCGCACTCTATCTCGCCACGCAAACGCTACCACTCGAGGTCAAGATCACCAAGATCGAGGACACGCTCGAGATCCTTCAGTCCCCGAGGCCGCCGAAGGTCATCGAGCTCTGAGCGTGGAGCCTCTCCTCGCCGACGGCGACGGTCGCTTAGCCGGGATTCTCGAGGAGGCTCTCGTGATCGAGATCGAGATCGCGAGGACGGCGGAGGCCGGGCCAGCCTCCATTGCTTCTATTGTGCCGACGAGTTTCGAGCCCACGGAGTCCGGAAGCACCACATGTTTCGCACGCACAAGAACGATCACTTCCGGTGCGCGGAGTGCAACTTCGCCACGACCAACCGGTTTGAGCTGTTCGTCCACCTGGAGAAGACGCATCATTTGGAGGGCTATCCGGACGACGAGCTTCTGGAGAAATACATTGACATGCCGCGCGATTTGAGGAAGATCATGTGCCTCAAATGTTCCGATATGGATGCTTTGGAAAACGGCCAATGGCTATGCAGGGATCCGAAGCAGGTAAACACGTCTTACCATATATATTTTCTTTTTGACCTCGAGTTTTTGTTGTTTTTCTTTTTTTTAACTTGCACAAAATGGTAATGATTTTTTTTGACGATTACCAATACTCTAAACCATTTCTTCCCCCTCAAATGCAGGAATCGATCTTATTGTTGTCGCATTTCATTTCGTGGACGTTATCGCTCACATTGTCATTGTTATTATGGCCACCACCGTTAATGTTGGTGCTGACCTCGGTGTCAGCCTCGAAAAATATTATACTACCTCTTGGACGGCAGCCTCAGATCTATTATCATTTTCATCATGTCTCCGCCTATCTTGAAACTGGCTGAGGAGGAAACCAACTGACCGATTGAGGCCACAAAATTGAAAATGAGGAATAATATTATCACATTGGTTATGTCGACCTCGATGAATATTGCGTTTACTAAAGCATCATGCGTACAACCTCCTCCAACAAATTGATGGCAGATGCTTTTTGAGATGGCACGTTGTTATTTCAAACCAAAATGCTTGCTTTTGGCCTCGATGCCTAGTACAATAGGCAACCTACAACCTACAACCTCCGATTTGATTTCAGATCACCCGCGACCTCCGCGACCATTTGGACGACAACCATGGGTCCGGGTACAAGATCGAGGAGTCCTTTGGCCTCCGCTGTTCGGCGTGTCCGGACATCTTTGAGTTCGAGGACGAGCAGGACAAGTGGCGCGATCACACACGATTCGCTCACAGCAAAAACGCATCGTCCTCCGCTGGTGGAGGACGAGGAGGAGGCCGGCCTCGCACCCCATCGACCTCGTCGAATCATCGACGCGATGCCACCTCGGACGGCGAGGCTCCCGATAGTGAAGAAGAACGGGAGGAGGGTGAAACAATCACGGTGGCATGTCCCTACTGTTGCAAGGAGTTGGATTCCAAAGAAGTCCGGGAGTCGCACATTAAGCAACGCCACTTGGACGTTGCCTTTGTCTGCAAGTTGTGCGAGGTTGGCGATCACCATCATGAGACCGACTTGCCGGCGATGGAGAAGCACTTAAGGTCGGAGCACGACAAGGGGTCGACCTCGATCTCGGAGCTGAAGGAATGGATCCGTTTCCCCCGGAACAACTGCTGCCTAAAGTGCAACATGTGCAGCCTGATGTTTCACGCGCAGGACGTTGCCGACCTGGAGTTCCACTTCAAGTTGTCACATGACGATTGCGAATTCACGACGGGACATCTCGATTTCATTTGTCGACTCTGCATGTCTCCGGGATGCCATGACACGATGGACGAGCTGAAGGCCCACTTTCAAGACGAGCATCCGGATATTTAAATATTGGAATTTTGAAATTGTCGTTTGTTTTCAATTTTCATGCTCTCTACGTAACTAAGGATTCGAGTTGTGATTCTACGTACTACATAGTAATAATTGTTAGTGAAATGTTTGCACTCAAAATTGAACTCTTTGTACTTGCACTTGAACTTATGAAATAAATCAGGCGAATTGTGATCGTTTTTACATTAAATCCTTGGTCGGCTTTTTATTAAGAAAAGTGCTCTATGCATGGTGGTTTTGTTGGTATCTAATTTTTATCATTTTGTTGTTGAATTACATTGTTTAATGCGTGTTGGAACAATTATCGTCATCGTATTTTTTGTGGCTAATTTGATAATTAATTACACTCTTCTGTAATCAACTTAGGGGGATGGGGCCAAAAGCTTAACTAGACACATGTATCCGTCAACTTCACAGGCTTTCAAGAATTAGATATTGCTTTACTTTTGTTATTGCTTTCTACTTTTACTTACTTTTCATTTGTTTCACACTTCCTTGGACCCATGCTTCAGCTACGATGTTCTGTTCATTACTACTCGTACATGTTAAGTATTTGTGAATACGGTTTGTATTAAGTAAGGAATAGTGGTGGGGGTACTTATGGCACTATTTAAGTTAATTTTTTCAGCCAAACTCGACAATTCTCGAACACTCACAAATTACAATATTTTTTTCTCTTATTCTTATTCCAGACATTGATATGGATCCTTCCTTACGATTTGGATTTTGCAAAAAAATGCTTGATGCCGAGTCTCACAATAAATATGTTACAAAGACTCGTGAAAAGGTGGGGGGGCAATTGTTGGTAACTAAGTGGGTAGATATTTTAAGTATAGGCTTGATGGCACCTAATCAATTGTTTATCTATTTACATAATTTTCTCAAATACATTAAGGTTTAACTTTTTCTTAGCTTTCTTGCCGTTGGGGCACATTTTTTTAACTTTCATGATCAAAGTATTTCTTGATATACTGCTCTTTTGTCACGGGGGTAAATTCTGTAGTGAAAATTATTGAGTAACACCGGTACCAAGTTGTCTATACATCTTTGGATTTTCACAAGTTATTTTCGTGATCAACAAAGGAGATTCAACGATTTAGTTTACGGTTAGTAAGTTTGAAGGTTTTGGAAGAAAAGTGACGGGGTTTCAATGTTTTTCACCAGGAAGCGGTATCATCGTTAAGGTATTTGTTTATTTTTACACTTGTTCTGGTTTTATCAAAATATCCAATTTCAGGTTGGGATTTTTATTTTTTGGAAGGTTGGGGCACGTCGGGGAGCAGTTTGACTGCCTATGCCATGCGTGTTGTCATATGAAAATTCTGTCATTTTAGGGTGGCATTCATGCACTGGTTTTAATTTCGTGGGTTGGTATAAAATTTTTGTGTTGCTTATTATTGCTTTAGTCGAAAGTCACAAGAAGTCGATATATTGTTATTGCTTCTGTAGTTTTCAGTGATATTTTTATTGCGAAGAAAGTTGCTATTATTGCTTGCCGTTTCATTGAATTAGGGTCTCGCCAGAACGGTTACTTGCTTGCTTTTTTGTGCCATCATTTTCTCGATGACAATTCTCCATACGTTATTAATTCTCAAGATTTAATCTCCTATTTTTTCTTATTCTCCAAAACTGTGAGTGCGAGAGAGAGAGCGTTAGTTTTGTTAGTAAATACCTATATCAGGAACGGAAAGGACAGGAAAAAAGTGTTAGTCTATTGAAATCTCCTAAGTATGTTTGTTTGTTTGTATTTTGCTTCAATTGTTGTCATCTTCGGCCTCGGAGGCTGCTCCGCCTTTGTTGTTCGCATGACCATCCTCGGCGTCGGACATGTCGGCATCAGAGGCTTCTTCTTCGTGGCCTCCACCATCGGACCCGACGTTCTTGTCACCGTTCGAGCTGATCATGTCCTTACTGTTACCCCCTGGCGGACCTCCGGCCGAGGCCTGTTGAGCTGCGGCGGCAAAGGCTGCCGCTCGACCCGCGGCTCCGGGAAAACTGTTCAACGCCGCCGCCATGCTGCCACTATCTCCGCCCGCCGCGGCTATCATAGACAAGTAGGTGTCGAGCAAAGCGGAGCCCATTCCGCCAGCAGCGTTTGCGGCAGCCGCGGCCGCCATATGACCCGCTCTTCCAAGGGGACCCCCGGCTCCGAAGGGGGAACTGGTCGGTATCCTCAGGTCTTCCGGATCAGCCCCGCCTCTATCGCCACCCCCACCCTGACCCCTGTCTCGATTGTTGTGCATCATGGCGGCGGCCGCGGCGGCCACCGAGGCCGGCGGCATCGAGGCCGGAAGCGGGAATTGCTGCGAGTTCATGTGCAACAGCGACCCGTCGAGCTTGGGCAGATCTGACCGGCGCGGCGCGGTTGGACTAGCTCTGGCCGCCAACTCGTTGGGAGATACCTTGACTCCGGCCTTGGCTAACAGCCTCGAAGCGAGTTCTGCGTCGAAGGGCGACGGCATCGGCAACACCGGGAGGTCCTTGGTCGAGATTCCGCGATGCTGACGGCTCATGTGCGAGTGGAGGCTGTTGCGAGACTTGGCCACCGTGCCGCAGAGGACGCATCTGTAGCCGGGACAGACGGTGTGCTTGTCCTCCATGTGAGTTCTAAGCGTGTGAGCCGAGCGGTAGACTTTGCCGCACTTCGGGCACGGCCTCGGATCTGTCGCTCGTACCCTCATCATGTCCAATTTTCCGCCAACTGAAATACGAAAGAATTGACAACAACATGCTATGGCCTATCAATAAGATGTTCGTACTTGTTGGGTTGTTAGCATGGCTCTGGAGACCGACGAAGCCTTTGTAAGTGGGGTTGGGTGAGGAATGAGATGAGTCTGAGGGAGGTCCACCGCCTCCGCCGAGGCCGCCGCCGGAGTTGCCTCCAGCCCCGCCCGCTCCTCCTCCTCCAGCCGCCGACGCGTTCGAAGCCACGCCTCCCGCTGCTCCCAAGTGACCGAGGAACGCCGAGGGGAACCCGGCCTGCCTGTACAAAGCCTCGAGGCCGGGCGGAAAGAGGCCCGCGGCCGCGGCTTGAGCAGCTGCAGCTGCCTGGGCAGCGTGCGCCGGACTCGATAGCGACCTGTGCAGATCGAGGCCGGGCAAGTTCGAGTTGTCCTTGAGACTGCCGTCCAACATGCTCTCCGGCCTCTCCGAGCCCGTATCGCTCGCCCCGCTGTCGTCGTGACCGTCTGACCGACCTCCGCTGCCCGGAACGCCGCCCATGAAGTTGACCATGGCCGGCTTTTCGAGAGCCTGGCTCAGGAGGGACTCCTTCGAGGCCGTGTTGTTGTTCTCCTTGCTCGCGGCGAGGCTGTGGTGATATGGTGTGCCCGAGGTCGGTGGCGAGACGGACCTCTCCCTTGGCGAATCGAGTCGCAGCCTCTTCGAATTGTAGATCATGTCGAGGCCGCCGTTGTTGTTGCCGCCGGAGGTCGAGGTCTCGCATGGCGCGTCCGCCTCCATCGTGGTACTGATGGCTGAGGTCTGAAAATGGGTTCATACAAATTACCTTTTGTTTTATCTGTCGTTGCAAAGAGAGAAACTTGCGCCTCTTATCAGATAGATTGATCTACTCCTTCTACTCTACTTAATGCTAAGTTTCCGCTTTCGTTTTACTGCCCTACCACAATAATAATAATAATAATAACAATAGGCTAGGTTACTTTTTTGTGATTGCGTGATTGCAAGAAGTCTCAATTCGGAATTGCTGTCGAGCTGTCAAATACATTTTTATTGTTTGACGGTTGCTTTTGGTGCAAGTGTAAATTATAATTCTCTCCATAAAGCAAGGGCTGTAAAATGGAAAGCTGAAACTCTATACATTAGTAGAGTAGAGTAGAGTCTGTAGAGGCATGCGCCACTTAGATTACAATTATATTCCGCTAATCTCTGATGGCAGTTGCAAGTTAAGTTAGTTCGGGAAGGGGGTACTAAAGGAAGCAACAAACTTTCTACATAGTCTCTCCCTTTGCAAGACTAATTTGTGCTTGAGGCCATTTATTTATTTAAGGGGGTACCGGTGGCGCCTCACTTTATTTAGAAAGCAAATGTCACAACGACACGCTAATGGTAGCCTGCCTACTGGCCCTTCATACTTCTGTGATTACTTTCCGACTCGTTTAGATTCGAGAGCATGAGCAACTTACAGACGAAGTCTTCTGGCATTGATCGCGCGAGGACGTCGCGGTGGTGGTCGCATCTATGGCCTCGTCGTCGTCGAGGTTGCTGCTGTCGTTGTTGGTTCTCCGACGCATCAATCTGCGTCGCCGGAGCATCATCCGTTCCTCCTCACCGAGGTCCTCGTTGGCGGCCGTCACCGTGACGGCGGAGGCGTTGTTCTCGGCCAGCCCTCGGACCTGTAGCGTCTCGGCCGTCTTGAGGAAGTCCTTCAGGTTGTCCTCGGAGACTTGGACCTCGCCGTGGTACATGAATCTCAGGAGGCCGCGGAGGTCGGTCTCGGACACGTCGCGCAGAATGACTATTGGGTGTTGACAGGGGTTGGTCTGCAAAGAGAAATAAAGAAATCATTATTCGAGGTCGCGACCACCTATTGTCCTACCTATTAAATATCTACATAGATATTTCCTTATGCTCGAAAATTGCGGGACGAATATGTAGGTAACTAAGTACATTCTGCTCGCCTATACGATGCTCTCTCTTGTTTTGTGCGAATCCAGAGTACAGAGTTATCGTTGGTAAGTACATACAAAGCAACGTGTGTGCATGAAAGTAGAGTCATAATTTATCAGCTCTGAGTTTTGACAATGCTCGTTTATCACGCGGAAAAGCAAGAGAGAGCAACTGAGCAAGCAAGCATGCCTTTGCGTAAAGAGTTACTGGTAGTAGATACGACGTACAGTAACCGGCAGCAGCCTCGCTATTTTAACCTATACTTATATTGGTATACACCAGTGTACATACTGAGATACAGACCCACTTTTAATGTGGATGCCCATTTTAAAACCAGCGAGGCAACGTACCGTAGTTACGCAGAGACAAGGAGAGGAGCGCAAATATGCGGAGGAAATGAAGATTCATTATTTTGCAGCCGCACGCCACCTTAACTCAACGCAGCTTCTATTTACTCCCGTTTCTTTTTCGAGGACATTTTCTGAATTTCAGCCTCTCCCTCTTTCATAAGCAGGTTTTTATGGTAAATGAATTAGGCGTCGTAATAACTGCCATTTTGAGGAGGAGACCTACTTTCTTTTTTTGGGAATGCTTTCTCTCATTCCAGTCTCCATTTCGGCATTTAAATATAGCTCGATGTAAACCTTTCCCATTCACGGTTTCAAAAGCATAATAACGCGAAAAGCTATGTGTACGAGTACGAGGAGTCTCGGTTCGTTTAAGGACCCCGTGCTCGTACAGTACACAGAGAGGCTTCATTTAGAAAAGCTTGCAAAAGGTAGTACAATACCATATAGAGGAGGACTAGGACTGGGAGAGGAGAGATATATTTAGAGTTTATGGCGGAGCAATGCAAGAAGTGAAAGCCTCCTCTTTCTCTTTGCCAAGTGTAGTTAGGCACCTCTCTGCTACTCGTATATATGAAGTCTGCCAGTAATAAGTACTAAACTGGAGAGGCCGAAGGTATATCTATCTAAGTATCTATGTAGCCAACATTGTAAATAGTAGACACTAACTCCATCTACAAAATTGCACCATTAGTTATTCCAATGGCTACACTACGCTCACTACTCCACCCCTTTAATTCAGTCGGCCATGATGAATGGTGCACAACAAGGATGCGGCCTCGGCCGGCCTCGCAGCCTCGAGAGCATTTTGCACTATGGTTCTCTCTTTACGTATTTCCTGTCCCGGTGTGTGTGTGTATCTCATCTGAAGCAGTCATATGATGATGACGGTGTGCTTGTTGTTGTGTGTATCTGTGTAGGGAGAATTTTGAATTTTGGCCTTGGAAAAGGCAAGTTTTAAAAAAGGCCGCTCTCCTCTGCAGATAATTAGCCATTGCAAATTGCATTGAATAGATACATGAAAGGCCACATGCTACATCGTTCGCTACATGGGTCCAGTTAGATTTCATTCGGTGTGTGGCCTTTGTTCAAATTCATCAAAGGACGAACAGCCTCTCTATGATATTTGTATGTAACGGCAAATTGTACATCGCCTATGCACGGAGATGAATTAGAGATTAGCTTCTAACGTCACTTCGCTCTCGGTTCTCTTGGTTACAAAGCACAGTACAATGTCGGTAAGTAAACATACTGAAATTGAACCAAGTTCCAAGTACTCTCGGAGAGCAAATATCTATGACAAGACCATCATCACGGTCCCGGTCCTACTGCAAAATTAACTAACGCGCATGAAATGTCATCATCATTTTCAAAGCAACCGGATCGATAAGGCACAGTAGCAGCAGCAATGACAAAAATCAGGCTGCTCCATGTACGTAGGCTTTGCAGACATTGCATCACATCACATGTAATGTGTGCGACATGTAAATATAAATTGAGAAAGAGAGACAGGATATGTGTGGAAAGCACTTCAATGCTACCTTTCCATCCCAGATAGATGTTACATGTGCAAAAGCGAGAGGAGATGCCATGGTTTATTTGGAACTGAAACTGTGTTTCAACCTAGAGAGAGAGAGGGAGAAAAGCCCCAATGGGAAAACTATGCCTACCAGTACACACCATCACCGTGTTATCAAAGCGCCTCGCCATCTGCTATGCAATGCGATATTTGCCATTGAAAAGGGGCATCTGCAATGTTTTAGTGCCTACATAGACGCAAGCCCTAAACAACAAACACAACATGCAGAGAGAGAGAGAACTCAAACGGCCTCCACTACTACTTACTCGCGCAGCAGCCTCGCGGCCTCGCGAGTCGTCCTCTATTTTCTGCACTCAGTACTTTTTACACCTTTTATATCACGGAGGCCATAAAGCAAGCAAGCGACGGCATCCTACACAACAGCAGCATTGCAAAGTAAAACAAAAGCACAAAATGCTTCTGATGGTTCTTAAACTGCTGGGGTAAACAAAGAGAAACAAAAACAAAAATACTTGTCCAATGTATGCAGCAACTGCACTCCTCTTTGAAATGTCCCTTAAGACCTGTTGTGTGAGGTGTTGGTGTCACACTTCACGTAAAGATTGATGCATGCCGAGGCCCCAGGGAAAAGAGGCTGCTGGTTGCTGTTTGTTGTTACATGGATTTTTCAGAGAAAACTTGCTCGGAAGGGACTTCACTTGATAGTCATGATGTGAGTGAGGGACAGGGGCTCCCAAAAGGCTAACGCATAACTTTTCCAGCAAAATACTTGACACTTCAGTAGAGCAAAAGCAAAATGAAAGCCACAAAACAAAGATACACTCGAGAGGAAGAGGAGAGGGTGGCGGCGGTAAATACGTTTTATGATGTGTTTAAAGCCTGGTTCTCGTTCCTCCTTTTCCTTGCCAGTAATCCACCAAATGGCTTTCTCATCGAACGCCATTGTTATTATGAAATGCTCGAAATGTATGTGGGAAAGAAGAGCTAGCTAGCTACCCAGCAAAACTCGCGAGGAGGAGGCTAGAGAATGAAAAAAGTTTCTTTGTTTTTCGAAAGCCTTTTTTACATACAAATGCTCATTTCGAATGCCGGAGCTCCCACTCTCAGCTTAGGTGTATGCAATGGGCAAATTAAAAAGACCGAGGTGCCCGATGCACTCAAAATAGGTAACCCGGTATTTGCGATGCCGTTTCCCGTTGGAAGGGACCTGGATCTCGTTGTTTTAATCTGGCAAAAAGCAGTAACTCAAAAAAGGAGAGAGAGAGAGAGAGAGGGAGGAGAGGGAAAGCATCCCGAGGATTAAGAGCTTTCTAGCTCTACTTTACTTTGGAATATGCATAAAAGGTAATACCCTCGAAGCACTCTAAAAATGCTATATTGCTATATCTAGTCCTCTGCGTAGATTAAAGTGTAAGTAAGCAAGCTAGCTACGGATGGTAGTGGAAAAATTTTGCATATTGATCGCCAAAGTCTTGGCATGCGCGCAGTACAGAGTAATGAAGAACGCATAAAGTTTTGTCCCCTCTTTTTTGTGGCTAAAACAAGCCGTCTTCTGCAAGAATGTATGCACCTAAGTACTCTTTACTTCTGAAAAGATAAGGAGATTTCGCAAATCCAGATCAAAATATTGAAGTCAATTCGAGTATGATGGTACTTCTTGGTATTTTTCTTACCTACGTAGGACATGTGTGTGCATAGCGTGATTGGATCCGCTCTCCTTGAAGGGATTACCGATAAGACTTCTACTACTTTTTCTATTTACCGTCTATACGACTGTCATCTGTCGTTCAATTTCACTGCAAAGAAAGGCCTAATAAAGGCCACCTGACAAAGGCCGTGCGGCCTTTTTTGCAAAGCCCTACAAGAAGACCATGCTCCATGCGTGATTACCTCGGTGCGCACAATGTCAATACAGCCTTCCGTCCTTCTATTCCCCTCTCTATAACTAAGTACTAAGTACGAGTAGTTCCTACGTCAATTGCCAAGGACGTTTCATCCTCTCCCTCACATATGTCAACCTTCATATGTCGCATGTGTGTGTGCAAAAAAACCGAAGTAACGAAATACCAAGTGAAGAGGAAGCCGGTGCTTCATAGCTTCATCGATTTTATCTAGATACGTAAGTAGGTATCTACGAGTAGATAGTCCTTGTTTTTTAACAAAGATGAAAGAACACTCGAACGATGATAGCGAACTTTTCCGATGAGATTTTAGCACTTGAAAATCTCCCTCCCTTTTTAAGTTGACGACGATCTTGAGCCATGCTTCAATGGTTCATTGCCAAGACTTGAAAGAAAGCAAGTGGATTTCAAGTCTCTTCTGCCAAAATGAGTCAGTCCCCCGTATATTTACTCCCGCTTGCTTGCGACGGACGCGTTGATGAGCGACTATAAAGTGAGCAGAGTTTGGTAAGCAAACTGAAAAGATAAAGCAGTCCTTAAAAAGTTTGAATGCGCTCACAATAGGGCAGGGTAGATAGAGAGAGAGAGAGAGAGAGAAAGATTCTCTTCTTTTGTTGGGGTGGTAGCACAGAGGTTTGATGGTGATAGCACACGCGCTTGAAAAAGTTGAAAAACGCGACTCTATATAGCTTCACATAACTGGCAAGCTCCGGCTCATTGATGCATTATCCAAATCGTACAGAACGAGAGAAAGAGAGGTAAACTTCGTTCGAATTTACCAACTGAATCAAACCTGTCAGTTGAAGGATTTTCTCGTATGCAAGATTGAAGCAAACTTGAACAAGCCAGCAGCAGAGGCAGCGTCTGAATTCAGGAATAACAAGTCGAGCGAACTCGGTCGTTTGTGTACATTTCAAACTCTAGTTGCAAGAATGCCAGAGAATTTCCAGAAGAAGGCAAACAGCAGCCATCAGCTCTGCCATTCATTTTCGCCTCTCTAAGCTCTGAAGTCAAGTGACAACGCCCTATGCCATTTTTGGGACGCAAATAATGTAATTACTTCAGATCAACGGACGTTGACCAAAATAAATCTTATTACTTGGCTTTCGAAAATTAGACAGAAGAAGCGACTGGAAAGTTTGCAATCACACGAATGACGAAAGGGTTGGGCTACAATGTGTACACACATCTTCTTTACTTATGCGAAGAAAAGTCGACGAAAAGGGACTTTTTCGACATGCAAATGAGCTGTCGGGTCGTGCTGAATGTCGGGAACGGAATCGTTAGATTCGTTCAAAGTCCAAAATATCTCCCGCCCGGGAAGCCGAGCACTCCAACCCTTTCTTACCATTTCTAAGAACCGTCTCCCTCTAATTAGCGCTGCTTCAATGTGCAAGTAACTTTTGTCCCGCCGCTATGACGAAGAGAGAGGAACCATTGAAATATACTGACTTCTGCCAACTTCCGAGAGGTCCTGATTAGCATACGCACACATCTTTCTGTCTATTTCAGACGAGAGAAAAATAAAACTTACCTTTAGAAGCTTCTTGAAGTACGGACTGCAGGCGGACAGCACCACCTTGTGGGCTGTAAACTGTTCAGAGTTGCAGGCCAACGTGACATCGACGAAATCCTCGTCCTCTTTCAGATGGCGGAAGGAGTTGACGACGGTCTGTGGAAAGTCGTGCCATCGCAGGTTGTACTTCTGGTTGCTCCCCGCCGGGCCTGAGCCGCCCACGGGATTGGACACACCGGAACCGGAAGTGGCGGAGACCGCCGAGGTCGGCGGAAGTACCTCGGACACTTCCGGTGTGCTGGCGTTGTCCTTTGTCGAGGCCGCGCCTCCAGCCCCCGCGACTATGTCGCTGCTGATGCTCGACGACCTCGTGGCCTCGAGATTTGCCGGCTCGAGGTCAACCGGGGTCGAGGCCGGCGGCGGCGCAATGTCTGTGGCCGCCGATTGTGTCGTTGCTGCCATAATTGTTATGGTTGCTGAAGACGCGTCGGGTAATTAGGCTCTAATCACTCTCACAGCGCAAGCAGTGAAGAAACAATGAAACTTGGCGTCTCGGTACAAAAAATGCGATCCTCAGGCGGTAGGAAGAAAAACAAACCAAAAAATTGGGAACGGAAACTTTCTCGAATGTGTCTTCTCTCTCTCTCTCTCGTTGTTGCGGTTCTTAGAGCATGTGGTTAAAGTTAGGCTGCTTATTGGTGTATTGTTTTTGTTTGTTTCTTGACTTTTTTCTCTCCTCTCGTTGTTCCGTAATAGTTATACGGAATGTTGCCAATAGTTTTGAGGCCAGTTCTTCGTTAACCCCGTTGCGACCTCGCAGCCTCGGCTTTTAAGGGGGGTATAGAATTTCTCTTTCTCGTCCTCTCTTGGCACGTCGTGCGCACGTCAGTCAGGTTCTTCTCCACTCGAAAATGTAGGTATAAGTATGAAGGATCTTTTTTGCTTCAATGCTGCTCCTCGTCGGCGGCCTCGGTACTCAACCTCGTGGCCTCTGCTGCAGGTTGTGGCAATAATAAGGAGGATCACGGCCTCGTTTTCCTTTGTTCTGAAATCAGACCTCGTCGGGTTTTTTCCCTGCTTCCTCCTCTCTCCTTCGTCTAAGGATGGTATGTCATATGTGGTGTGGTGGTGGTGCGCAAGTATAGGAGCCCTTCTTGCCTTCCTGCTCCTGCTCCTTTTCTTGAGGGCTTATTATTCTCGTGAATACTTTGGTGGCAGCCTCTGTCTTAAACAAGAACGACGTCGTTCTAATTTCTATTTTCCGATGTTCTCCAGCTCCACTCTAGCTCCTCATGCCTGGCTCACCTAGAAAATTAAAATTGGATATGAAGAAAAACCTCAAGCTCAAGACGGGCTGGTGTGACAGTCGCACAAAGGCCAAAATTAAAATTGAAAAAAGCCGAGAGCAAAAATGGCTGCATGGCCTTGTCGCGCTTTTTTATCCCCTTTTTTTCACGAGAAGGAGAAGAAAATCTTTGACGATGACATTTTAATTCGCGCAAGAGAAGAGCGAGTGATACACGATAGTGGGACTGTCACTTTGGTTTAAAAATGTACTAAGATTTTAAGCACCCCTCCTCGACTTTTTTCGTATCGAGAATGGCGGGAAAATGGGTTATCACTTGCTTTTAGTACGGGATGAAAAATGGGGCTCTAGCCTTAGCATAAGTAGGTAAAGGCAAAAAATACGAGAGCTGGCTATTGTAAACATTTTGGCTGGTAGAGAGAAAGCATTGCAGCAAAAGATACATAACATACCACCTAGGAATTAAAGAGGATTACCCAGCACATATGATGACAGACAATAAATTCAGAGTCTGAAAGCTTGAACAAAGAGAAAGACTGCTGCTGTGTAAGTATTTAGTGCAATATTAAGTACAAAGCATATTTGTGAAAGCCTGCATTTCCCCTGGCATAGCTCTTTACCTTTGTTATCTTGTCGGAGATGCGTGGCGGCGGTGTCGGTGGTTATAATGTAACGTAATGCCATGCTATTTATGATGATGACGCTGATACGTCGCAATGTTTACTCTAAAAGCAGGGGGGTTCAAAACGCAAAACGAGCTAATTTCATTGTGTACATAAATGTAA
>JAAUYL010021814.1_pt1 | contig 23880 bp, 22 predicted proteins | sample 7278011 | NCBI WGS metagenome assembly JAAUYL01 (sample SAMN14350225, study PRJNA611818) | marine sediment metagenome | isolation source: surface marine sediment (1.8m) | place: French Polynesia: Moorea | collected 2018-08
GATATGAGGATAGTAGTGTGCACCACCACTTATGGAGACAAATGATGCATCGCACAGCCCACAGAGATGTCCCAAAAAAGCAACCCCCCTATAATAGAAAGCCAGCAGTAGCCAGCTCAATTTCCAAACAAGTACTAGTAAGTAAACATTTGTTTGGTAGCCATCACCTCAAATAGAAATCTGACATGAGCGCCATATGCCAAAAAAGATGTCCGTATCGCCGTTCCATTCGTAGCTAAGGAAATTGACCTCGTTAACCTCCATGCGTAAAATAGTTCACGATCATGACCATGCTATGTAGATAAATACTATCGCATCCTTTCTGTCCGTAATCGTATTTTTTTGCAGCTCCGGCCGCCATTGATATTGATTTACTGTTCATGTAATGGTGCACTTACATCCATAATACTTGATAAGCCATGCATTTTATACGAGTATGAAGGTACCAATACAGGGAAACAACGCAGCGCATCCATATTTATTTTATGCCCAAATGTTACGATGGTATGATACTCGTAGTCGCAGCACTTTTCGCTTCACCGGGGGATAAGAAAGGAAGCGTCATTAATAATGTAGAGGTCGCCTGGTGGTTGACATCTACTACATTCCACTCGTCGTGACTTTGGAGAGCATCGGTGGAAGCTGTAAGTGTTCGGCTTTCGGAAAATTATGGATCGTCTAGGCCTGAACAAAGAGGTCAAAAGCTAGTAGAGGCTACCCTGATGCCATAAGCACTGAATTCGATTTTGGCTGCAAGCTACTGACTGTACGTGCGCGTGACACAAAATACAATGCCGATGATGGGTAATGGAGGTCGGTTTAGATGCGAGATACGAGGCTGGCTTGGCATGCGTAACCACAGTTGACCTCCAGCGGCCTCCAGCAGCCTCCAGCAACCTCGCAACCTATGATAAGTCGACTGTTATGCTGGTGTCTCTTTTTTGGCTGAACGGCTCTGAAAACGACAGGAAAGAGGCCACTAAGAAAGCTAATGATCTGCAGGCCAAGTGGTTACAATACAACGTATTTGTTGTCGTACAAGGCATCCTCGTGATATGACCATTATTGTGTCAACCTCAGAACTCTCTACATACAATGGTACGAATATATTCGAGGATATATTGGGATGAAGCGATGCACTAGCTGTAGTCCTTTGTACGTGCCTGTATTTTGTCACAAACTGCCATGCTCTCTGCTTTTTAACAATATATGCACGTCGCGCCACTCGGACATGATGTCTTCTCGGGAACAAAATATCTAAAACATTTTTGCATTTGACACAGATGGATCTCTTTGCTTTTTCTTTAAACCAAATCTGTGGAATAGCCAGTTTTGAAACAGGGCGGAATAAATTGACCAAAGGTACTCGCCACTGCGAATCGAAATCTAGAGAAAAAGGCTATATAAATTCATGGCCTCTATTTATTGAAGAGGGGAGCAAGAGGTCAGTGGTTTACTCTCCAAATCCACATTGTGCCCATGTTTTAAGCAAGTTTCTTCACAAAGAAGTAAGTGAAATCTCTCCTTTCTTTCAGAACAGCCAAGGTGGTGGCATCGGCATTTGCATGAGAATATGTGACGTGATCCGATTTGGCTGCCGGCCTCGTGGCGCACGGATGGACGCCCTCTCCGTGTTTTTCTCGTTCCATAATGTATTCAGCATCGAATCTTCGCCCGATCACCCACCAACCCAATGAGATGACGCTTCGTCCTCGGATTAGAGCGGTCATGAAGAACGCAAAAAATACGAGAAAGAGGTGGGAACTCAGAACAGACCCTCCTTGGAGGCGGAGGAGAAGGGCACATATTTTACATGGACCCAATTTTGCCACGTTTCATGAGACTTCAGACAAGGTTGCGAGACAGACTTTCTAATCGTTTTCCGGAAATGACTATAGGCTCCGATTTGGATAGTTTTCTTTTTGCGTTCAATATAATATATTTTAAAAAGCAAAGTTTTGTTTAGTCGCCACTTTAGGCGGACAAATTGTAGTATAGCTTTTTGTAGGTAGTATTATGTGGTTGGTAGATAGTTACACTTCTAGCTGTTTTAGTAATAAATTCTTCTCGTCTTCAAGTTTTGGTAGAAAGAAATATTATCCTTTGATTTCTAATCCCATTTAGCCTGCTCGTCATACAATTTTGTTTTGCTTTTGAGAGAGGGATTGACACTAACGTTTAACTTTTAATTTATCGCTGAGCAATGATTTTCTTGTGTTACTTATTTAGCAATTGTGTAGGCAAACAAAAATCTACTTCTTTTTTCTCATACGGTCCTCGCCGAGGGATAATTTCATTATTGTACTTTCACTGTTCCTTCTTCTGATTTTGTGGGCAAGACTTTTTCATATTACTCTACCCTTTATCGTCAAAGTTGCGTCTGTAATTTCTTCAAGGTTTTCACTTCACTTGTGTCAATTATGTTTTCTGAGGCAATTCGCTGGTTTCAATGATTCGTTTCCGAACGCCCAGATTTCTCCTAACATTATTTCTCCTATAGATGATAGTCGTCGAGGTCGTCAGTGCACAACAGATCACAAGATAGGTGTTTTCAAAGTGGTAGGTGGTGGTGTATGGATAGTTGCAAAAGAGTTCGTTTGTTCACAGCCAGTTTAAGAGTGATGATGATGATGATGAAAATGGTGGAGTGGAGGAGCTACGAGAGGAGGCAAGCATGACGGATCCAACGCCAATCTTGCCATCACCTCAATTCGGTCAAGAGGGACCAGACCAAGACCTCCCTACTTGGGCGGCGGTACTGGTCCTCCAGGTACTGGTCCCCCTGGTCCTCCTGGTGGGCCGGGGAAAAAGTTGCCACCCCCGCCGCCCATAGGTCCACCCCCACCCATTTGTGGGGGCGGGCCTCCACCTGCACCACTCATCTGGCTACTACTCCGCGTGTTGGTGGCATAGAGCTGTTGCTGAAAGTCGTGAAACTGTCGGGCATAGTTGGGATCGTTGTCCGTCGTAGGTCCTCCGCCCATGATGGGCGTGTTCTTGAAACCTGGACCCCCAGGCATGCCTCCGGCCGCATTGCTGTTTGGTGGCATTCCACCACCGGGCGGACCCAGAGGGGGCATGCCACCCATGGACGGGTCGATTGGTGATCCTTTCGGTCCGGGCACACCTCCCATTTGGTTGGGGTTGTTGGGGTTCGGACTGCCCATGCCCATTGGCATTGGGCCATTGGGGCCATTGGGACCACCACCTCCACCAGGTCCACCCATGGGAGGTCCGCCCATCGGGCTGTTCATGGGCGGCCCATTAGGACTCATTTCGTTGGGGCTTCCGTACATGTTTTGCATCTGTCCATTTGGTCCACCCATTGGGCCGGGTCCCATCATGCTGTTCGGGGGTCCCGGACCTCGCACTCTAGGCGGCCCACCTGGCCTCATCATGTTGTTCATCCGAGGTCCTCCAGGAGGCATGCCACCAGGACCATTCATGCCCATGGGTCCCATTGGCCCTGGACCTGGTCCCATCCCCATTCCACCGTCAGGTCCCATTGGTGGACCGGGGCCTGGACCACCTTGCATGTTTTTGTTGTCAGGATTGGCAAAACGCTGAAGAAAGTCCAGACTGGGCGGACCTCGAGGCCGGTTGTCAAATGACTGAGGCGGACCTCGAGGGAAGTACTGTATTGTGTTTGGCGTGGATGCTTTCACTGTTGCAAACGTTGAACCATCATTTGCAGGTCCCATCATCCGATTGTCACCGGGTCCCATCATTGGACCAGGACCACCAGGTCGCATCGGGCCAGGACCCATTGGTCCTCCAGGTCCCATCGGTCCTCCCATTGGACCACCAGGGCCCATAGGTCCTCCCATTGGTCCACCCGGTCCCATTTGACCTGGACCCATCGGTCCACCCGGACCCATTGGTCCACCAGGTCCCATCTGAGGACCTCCTGGACCGCCAGGTCCCATCATACCTGGAGGCATGTCATGTGGGCCGCCCATCATCATGCCATCCGGAGGTCCCATTCCATTTGGTCTGCCCATGTTCATCATGCCGGCATCCATGTTGCAGAGGGCGTTGTTGCCAGGATTATCCCCGACTGGCGGCCCACCGCCTGGAGCACCACTGTTGGTTAGTTGCTGGCTCATTTGTGCCATGGATGAAATCGGATCGAAGTCTTTGCTCATGCCCATGTTGCCACCCGGAGCAGATGGCGGGGCGGCAGGATTAAGTGGCGTGTTGTCGGCACAGCTGATGGGCGTTCCATTAGGCGAGAAACCACCTTCTTGCGGACCACCCATTGGTCCACTACCTGGACCAGGAGGGAAGCTGTTTGGTCCCCTGCCTGGTGCGTTCGGTGTTCTAGGGCCACCTGGGCTGGGAGCAGGAAACTTGTTGCTGCCAGGCTTACCACAGTCTCCTCCACTGCCGGGCGTTTGACGCTGAGGATCGGGCCCACTGTTTTGTGACGGGCTTGGCACTGGGAAGTTGACATCCTGGGCACTGCTAGGTGTGTTCGGAGTATTTGGACCAGTGTACTTGGGCGGCATGTTTTCGTTCATATTGGCAGACGACGGGGTGAGAGGGCCTCCTGCACCAGGAGTGTTGGGACCCTTTGACATGTCAGGCTGGGGTGTTGTTGAACCGGGTACTCTGAAAAACGGAAAACAACAGAAGCATTATTATTGGTTTCAAAAAGTTTTTTGCTACTAGACAAGATGAGCGTTAGTTACAAATAATTTTGTAGTTGTTCTGTTGTTCAGTTGATGACAAACAATTAAACCACCATCAATAATCTATTGCAGATGGTCACTTTACTTAGAAGCGCTAAAGAGGTTAGGTTAGTTAAAAAAACATAGAAAATACTATTTTTCACAGAGGAAACAAAAAAAGAGGAGATACTTACGATGGCGACATAATATCAGAGTCACGTAAGCTTGTATTTGGCTGCTTCTGGATCGTCAGCTCCTGTCCTTCAAGAGGGTTCAAGTATTGTATTTGTTGTGGCGAAGGCACAGGCATGAGATTAGCCTCTTTATTGGAAGACTGAGACCCTTTGTTTGAGGAAAACTGATTCATCTGCCGGTTGTACATAGCATCTGGAAAAGAAAGACAAAAGGTAAATCACTGTTTTCTACCATTTTGGACTGCAAAACCCTCTTACCTGATTGAGTGTTTTGTTGGCCAGGAGAATTTCTTGGACCGGTAACTGGTGAAGACATGGGAGCACATGACACTGGTGTGCCAGGATTGCTGCCCATGTGACGAGGCGAGTTCATCATTCCCGCCGGTGATGACATTGGTAATGAGGTTGCTGGTGAAGCAGGATTGGGGCTGGCCATGGCTCCTGGTGGCATCCCTCGAGGGCCTCCTTGTGGGTAAGGAGGAGGTGGACCAGGCATTCGGCCACCAGGACCACCCATCATGGGTCCCCTCGGTCCCATCATTGGACCACCCATCATTGGGCCACCACCTCCCCCTTTCTTGCTCTTTTGCTCCATGAACTGCTGTTGCATCTTCTGCCATTCGAATTGTGCTTGTGGTCCGCCAGGTCCCATTGGTCCAGGGCCCATAGGACCACCAGGTCCCATCGGGCCACCCATGGGTCCACCAGGTCCCATTGGACCTCCCATTGGTCCACCAGGTCCCATCGGTCCTCCCATTGGACCACCAGGGCCCATTGGTCCTCCAGGTCCCATAGGACCGCCCATCGGTCCACCTGGTCCCATTGGACCGCCCATGGGTCCACCTGGTCCCATTGGTCCACCAGGCCCCATAGGTCCACCGGGTCCCATTGGTCCTCCAGGTCCCATAAGGCCACCCATTCGAGGATCCATCATTCTGTTTCCTGGTCCCATCATTGGTCCTCTCATTCCTTCAGGGCCCATGGGACCCATTGGCCGAGGAGGATAGCCTCTTGGTCCCATTGGACCATTTGGGCCTGCCATTCGAGGATCCATCATTCTGTTTGGACCAGGTCCGTTTGGACCCATTGGAGAACCTTGGCCAGGAGGAACTGAATTGTTGCCTTGTTCACCAGGAAACAGCATAGCTTTGATGTTATTTAGTTTTTGGATTTTTTGCGCTCTCATCTTCTGCTGCTCTGGGTTAAGGTTTTCATTGGGAATTTTTGACCCTGAAAAGTTTAGAAAAATAACAATAACAATCATTTGATGAAATGCTTTAATTACGTTCTTGACGTACTTGACAAGGAGCTTTGAGCCATATTGCCATCGAGGTTATTACCATCGCCGTCAATTGGTCCCATTGGCCCTTGCATTGGTCCACCCGGTCCCATAGGGCCGCCCATAGGTCCTCCTGGACCCATTGGTCCGCCCATAGGACCCCCAGGACCCATCGGTCCGGGACCCATCATGTCCATGGGACCCATTCCTCCACCTTGCTTCATGGGACCACCAGGCATGGCTCCAGGCATCATCGGTCGCATGCCTGGTCCTGGCATCATTGGCTGTCCCCCTGGACCCTTCATCATCTTGTTCATCTGACTGAATCGGATATTTTGTTGGTTCATCATGGCTTTCGCCATTTGGGGATTTCGTTGTGCAAAATTCTAAAAAGGACAGGAATAGGTAAACCTCAATGTTATGCTTTAATTAAAAACAGTCTTACCTCTAGCTGCTTCTTTGTTTCCGGCTGAGATTCGTGCCAGGCAATAATACTTCCGTACTGTTCAGACATGACGGCCTCCGCACTACGGTTCGCCCACTGTGTTGAAAAGACGTAGAGCTGGCTGGATTGTTGCATATACTGTTGGTCCAAATTTCGGTCGCCGCCTTTCCCGAGAACATTGCTTGGCAGAGGTTGCGTCGGAGGAGCACACGAGGTCATAGGAGCCATTGAAGTGGGTGGTCCTCCGTAAGCGCCAGTATTCGAGGGAAAGAAGTTTGGATCGGCTAAAAGCAATGACAATTCAGATAAACTCTCAGCATTGGAAATCAGATGGCAATTCTCACCATTGTTAAAGTCATTCTCGTCGAAATTCTTTAAATCTTCTTCTTTGAAGTCTGGGAGGGCACCTGCCAAGTTATCACTATCCACGTTCTCGTCTTTTACTAAAGGAAAGAGAGGTGTTAAATTAAAACAATGCAATTCGCTATCACAGCACTACTGAAAGAAACTTACTTCCATCTTTGGAGTCGAACCCATCCAAGAAATCAGTGTCCGAGTTCATGACGCCTGTCGATGTGTTCTGCATAGGAGTCGAGCAGTTCGATATCGAGGGTTTCGTGTCCTCTTGGCTGCCGCTAGCTTTACTGTGAGCACCAACACTAGCAGGTCCGCCACCTGTGGAACTATTGTCAAAATTGCCACCCACATTGTCTGGGGTGCTGTTTCCGGCAGGATTGGACACGCTGCCGACACCACCTCCAGAGGAGTCGGGACCGTTGTTATCACAGAGCAAGCCATCTCCTCCATTAATGGAAGCGTTTGTGTCGTCATTTTTGCCTCCGGAGAGGCTGCCGCCACCAACACTCGTCGGCGTCGAGCTGCCCGGATGGTTGTTGGCATTGCTGTTACCGTCTTGTGGCGTCGATGAATGAGAATGCGGGGTCCCACTGCGACCGCCCATGGGGTCACCCCCGGCAATTCCACTGGGGTCTAACGAATCTCCGGGCTCGCTCTTCGTCGAGCCCACACTTGGTGGCGCAACACTGCCAGGATTGCCTCCGCCGCCTCCTCCTCCGCCAGGAGTCGGCGTCGAGGCACTGTTGCCATTGTTTTTCGCTGTCTTTGTCATGTTGAAGTCGTTCCCCACTGGTAACTTGATCACGCTCTTCGATTCGTTGCGGCGATCGACATTTTATATTTTATTGGGAAAACAAACACGAGAGTAGCAGGTCAAGCTTGCCGCCAGTGTCGTCAATCGTCATCTAGGTTTAGCGGAAAACATCGCAATCGGAGGTTGGGAAAGCAAAAAAGTCCGCGAAATTGTTGCTGTTTAACGTCAGGGGAGCCTCCGGAGAAGCCTTAGGCCTTCACGTCGTACCCGTGGGCGACGATGTTGGCCGCAGTAGCACGACGACTTGAGGCTGTTCTTGTTGAGGCTGTCGTCGACTCAGCAGTTATAGTAGTTGCTGCTGTAGCTGTCGGCGGTGCTGCTGGTGTAGAAGTACAAGTTGTACTTGTACTTGTAGTAGTAGACGACAGTCTTAGCGTAGCGGTCAGGGTTACTGGCCTGTGTGTTGGTGATTGCAATGGCGGCAGACGCGGCGGGTCCGGCGGCTTCGGGCAAGCGAGATTTCTAAAGGTGGCGTCGGCATGACGCGCTTGCTTGTGTTCACCATTCCAATGTAATCATAATAGACTTTGGCGGCTCAAAACCTGGCTGGCCAGACTGGAGTTTGGCGGTCGGGCAGGGAGGGAGAGCTTCGGCAATCTTCGTTACACTTTTTGGCATGGGTTCATCACAGCACAGCAGTCAGCGAGCGCTGCACCGAACTCGAACTCACTCAGCTAAGCTGAGAAGAGACACAACATCGGCCCGGCCGCTCTTCGCCAATTTCCCTCTCGGCCAGTACCGGCTTGAGCAGTTTTCTGACACAAAATGCTTTTCACAGAGGTCGCTTTAGCAACCGAAATCAAAATAGCCAAAATTGATGAAAAATGCCAAATATCTTTCTCCATTTTCAAACAAACTTTTGATTGGCCACGAAAATCGACATATAAGTACAAGTAAACTGTACCAAAACTGTTAATTTACAGGACAATTATTCCGATTTTAAGTTTCATATTAAGAAAATTGCGAGAAAAAAAGTGTCTTCAATTTAACTGAGTATATTTATTTTTAGCGAAGGAACGCCATTCTGGCAGCGAATCGTCATTCTCGAATGCTATTGGTCAATTTTTGAATTCTCGTTTCTGATTAGCTGAGACCGTTTAAATTTCCAAACTTGCCCAAAACGGACCGCCAACGCACCGAGAACAGAGGGTGTCTCAGTTTTAAATAACAGAAAAAGTGATATTTTTGAAAATTAATTGGAAAACAACAAGGATTTCGCAATCTTCAGAATCGCCGCGATTGCAAGATGTCCCGTGATAGACCAGATGTTGTCCAGGCCGAAATCCCAGAGATTATCGTCGACGTTTCTCGGCCCGATGGGCAAACGTACCAGCGAGGTCGTTTCCTTGGAAAGGTAAGCAGCAGTTGAAAAATTTTGAATGTCAAATGTGAGACTTGAAACCTGATTCTTACAATCCATGCAGGGCGGCTTCGCAAAATGCTACGAATTGAAGGAAAAGTCGTCCGGCAATCTCTTGGCCGGAAAAATCGTTCCAAAGTCTCTCCTCCAGAAGCAGCACCAACGGGAGAAAATGTCCCAGGAAATCACACTCCACAAGACCTTGAACCACAAGTTCGTCGTGAAGCTATTCAGCTACTTCGAGGACAGCAACTTTGTGTACATCATCCTGGAGCTCTGTCGCCGAAGATCCTTGATGGAGTTGCACAAGAGACGAAGAGCAATCACCGAAATCGAAACGCGCTACTTCATGCATCAGATCCTCCTCGGTGTCGAGTACTTGCATCGCAACAAAATCATCCACCGTGATTTGAAACTGGGCAACATCTTCCTCAATGACGAAATGGAGGTAATTGTCAATGTACCTTCTGAAAAGAAAGGATCAATTTCTACTGCTTGCTTTGTGATAATCAGGTCAAACTCGGCGACTTTGGATTGGCAACCAAGGAGACCTATGACGGCGAACGAAAGCGAACCCTGTGCGGAACTCCAAACTACATTGCGCCGGAGGTGCTAACGAAGAAAGGCCACAGCTACGAGGTTGACATTTGGTCAATCGGCTGCATCCTGTTCACGTTGCTGGTTGGAAAGCCCCCGTTCGAAACTCAGACCCTGAAAGACACCTACAAGCGCATCAAGAACAACGAGTACCACGTCCCATCCAGAGTTGGCTATAACGCCAAAAATCTCATCCGAAAGCTCTTGCAGGTAATAATCTTGAATCTGTGCTGTTTATTTGATCATTCGCACTTATTATTATTTTTACAGGATGACCCGAAGAAACGCCCGCCAGTTAACCAGATTCTGTCCGATCAGTTCATGCTCGAGGGCTACATGCCGCCTAGGCTCCCGGTGTCGTGCTTGACGATGGCGCCGAGATTCGACACGACCAAAACTAGCAATCCTTTGCGCAGAGGCCCGCTCCAAGAGCTCAACAAGGATAGCACGGACCAGAATTCCATGGGCATCAGGAAGACCCCGTCGGTGACATCAGAAACAGGTGGCTTGCTCAACACGGAGAGCTACTTGAGCGACTTGCACAAGCAGTTGGCAGCAGTGATCTCGTCGGAACCAACCAGGAAGCAGCCCATTTTGGAAGACGAGTGTGAGGACCCCAAGGTGGTACCCATGGTTTGGATCAGCAAGTGGGTCGATTACTCCGACAAGTACGGCTTCGGCTACGCCTTGTGCGACGAGAGCATTGGCGTCGTCTTCAACGATCTCACCAAGCTTTTGATGCTCAGTGATCAGCAGTAAGGGTTTCACTTGGTTAATCTGGATCTCTTGAGCTTATTTCCAATCTCTTCCTTTATAGCAACATCCATTACATTGATTACGAGGGCGGAGAGCACTACTACACTGACAAAGAGTACCCGTCCTCCATCGAGAAAAAAGTGAAGCTCTTGAACTACTTCAAGAACTACATGCAAGAGCACCTGTTGAAGGCCGGGGCAAACATGCAGATCCGCGAGGGCGACGAACTTGCCAGAATTCCCTTCCTCAAGAGCTGGTTCAGGACTTCTCGGGCTGTTGTCATGTTCCTCACCAATGGAACTCTTCAGGTGAGTTAAATAGCCATTCTTGATTAAAAACAAAACTAATCACCCTTTTTGCAGATCAATTTCTTCAAGGACCACACCAAGATCATCCTCTGCCCTCTGATGGGTGCCGTCACCTACATCGACGACCAGAGAAAAGCCAGAACGTTCCGCCTCGATCTCATCCAGAGGTACGGCTGCGGCCAGGAGCTCTTCTCAAGGCTCAACTACACTTTCGAGAAAATTGAAACCATGCTGAAGACCAGGACTGCCTAAGGGCCTAGCTCCTATAATTAGAATTGAATCCATGCTAAATACGATACAATCAAAAATACCATTTCTTTCCATCACTTTTGCTTCTTAATAATCTTTCTCCACTTTCCGCCACATGCAATGATATGAGCAAACTCGTTCGACGAGTGGCAGAATCGATCCTTTAAACACCATAGAATAAAGTTTTACTCCAAAAAATAATGGAACATTGGCATTGTTTGTAATTTATTCGATTTTTTTCGCATGATTTTGGTTACTTGATGTATTTGTCCATGAATTTTCTGTGGAAATCTGACCTCAGGGAGTCGTTGATAAAAGTCTTCTCTGATTTGTCTGGCTCTGCTCGCGAGCAGTTCTTGAACACTACATCGTCATCCCATCGCCGCTTGACTTTCAGGTCGGACTTTTCCGATCCAGAGGCTGCATATTTGTCCTTCAGCAGCGGATTTCCGCTCAAGATATTTTCCATGCGGATTCTTTCCTCTTCGCGTTTTCTGTCTTCCTCCTGTCAAAAACCCAACAGTTAAATCGGATCAAGGTTTTTCAGCACAAAATCTTACCTTTTCTCGCTGCTCTTCAGCCTTTTCACGCTTGATTTTTTGTAGTTCAGCCATGAGAGCGGCTGTATCGTCGTCGTCGGAATCAGAGTCAGCGTCTGAATCAGCATCCGATTCGTCAAGTGGATCATCTGCGTCCAGGTTTTGTTCGATTTTCAGGCGTTTCGACGGTTTCGTATCACTTTCTTCCTTTTCTTCTTTTAGCTTGTCGACAAGTCGTCCACGACCACGCTCCCTCTCTTTCTTGTCGGTGGCGATCCTCTCACGCTCCTCGAGCTCACGGCGGAAATCACGGTTAGCCAAGTCCTCAGGGGCATTCTGACCTCGGTCTCTTGACTTTAACGATTGGTGAGATGGCCTATAATAAGGAAAAAGTTAGAAACTTTGGCTTGCGTCAAACGTTTTGACAATTTATTGCTTACAAATCTCTCGAAGAATATTGCTTGGTCATAGCCGAGAGGTCCCTCTCACGCGCCCCGGAGCCGCCCCGGGCGGTGTCAAATGTTGGCCTGGCAGCGGTAGTCATTTTGTGGCTTTCAAGGTCTCTTTTAGAACGATAATTTAAGACAAAACTTCAAAATCCCAAAGATTTTACAATTTTTTGCAGTTTGTTTGTAAACTATCAGGGTCATACGTTGCAAGTGGCCAGAACCAAGTCAATCTCAAAGCAAATAAGCTTGTTGAAGATAGTTCTTCATATTATAATTACCTCCCAGTACATGCTATTTAGTTGATTATTAGTGAAATTACGAAAAACTTTGCATTTATTGGTTCAGGTATTTTACTTTCTTATCAAAAAATAAAAAAGTTCTAATTTTTGCCTTACTATCAGTAAACGCCTCTTTCAGTATTTTCGAAATGGACCGCGAAAAATCCTTTATAAAAAACTTTTCCAAAAAAACGTGAAATTGCGCCAATCAAAAATAATTCTGAATTGGAATTTTTGCCCACCTTAATTTTCATTTTTAAGGATGAAGTTAAAAAATATCGTGCAACTACACCGAGCAAAGTTAGTATCTAGGGGCCACCTATATGATTTAGAACTTTTGCACATCCTAATTTCACATATTTTTCCAAAATCCGTGAAAATACGCGATACAAAATAAATCTGATCGAAAACTGCAGATCGCCATTCAAACATTTTTTCGAATTCTTCAGCATGCATGATGGTTCCAAGATGGTTTGCTGAGCCTGAGAGGGCCTGCTATGGGCAAAGGCTATGGCAAACGGGATCAAATTGACGTCGACAAAAACTGTCTATAACAACTCGAGATAAATATATTTTCGTGATTTCTTTCGTAAGCATGATATATATTACATTGATATATTTGATTGATCTTTAAAACGTGGTTGTGGTGTCCATGTTAAAAAGGTTAATGCGTATTTGGTAAATATGGGTTGGTTGCTTGGTTTTGTCATTTAGCTAATCGGAATTTCGTCTTGTCATTTTCGTTTTTTCTTCGCAACAAGTTGAAGCTGATTCACAATCATCACATCTCATACAACTAATTGAGTTGACAGAGGAAATTCATAGGGTGAAAAACAAAACTGATTTTTGTATTAAATCCGGATTTAATAAAGAATCTTTGAGAAAAGAAGCTGTTGCTACAAGTGCTGTCATGTTTTAGTAAATGCCTGAACGTGTTGTGGTGCAGCAAAAGAAGTGGCAGGCAGTAATGGTTTCTCTTCCTTCTAGGGCTATGAACATTTCATTACCCTTGTGTTGCGCAACACAACAACATTAAAGAAACGGGAGCCTATAAGAGCAATATGGTAGACGACTCTATTGGAGGACCAGATGCAGTTGACAGGCAGTCCATCGTTTTCACAATGAAAATCAATATTTTCTTATGAAAAAAAACTACTGTCAGTCACTTCTGATCCATTCTTAAATTCGTCTATAAAAAGTCCATAATGCTTTTTCTTCCTGATAAGTAATTTAGGGAGGGTTCAAAGAGACTGATGATCTCGGAGCAAGCAAACTGTTTTAGTGTGGGTTTAACCAACTCGCCTATTCTATTTTGGGTATTTTGCTTTCTTCTCTATGCAGACACGAGATCGCAAAGACCATATGTTGGTGTGAGGGCAAAGGCCGAAGCTCATCCATTTCATGCGACGTCTATTGTGAGAAATGATCGGGAATCTCGGGAGATATTCCTTCCCCCACATCAGATGTACAAATGTTTAGCATTATAGCCATTGATCGCAGTCGACCTCTCTATGTCCAGCGAGGCCGCCGAGGCTGCGGCCTCTCGGGACACAGGATCCATCTCAATTCAAAGAAAATGGCTCCTCTATGTAAGTATTTTGCTGGCACTGATCACGATCAGCTCCCGCAGGTGCTTTGTCATATAAAACAGATTTGTACTCTCGCCGCCTTTCCCCTCCTTTTTATAACTTTGTCTCACACTGCACATCATCTGCCTGTCCTGAATGCATCAAAAAATAATGTCGTCATCGTCAAAAAATATTAGGCTATCATGGATTTTCTCCGGGCTTGGTTTAAATATTTAAAATAGGATGGATGCAAACCGGATATAGATAAGTAACAAAAAATAATCAAATAACAATGGTTCCCCATTCACTCTGAATTTCTGAGTCTTCTCGGCAAATTCCTGTTGCGATAAATACAGATCTGAGTTCACATATGTGGTCGTCAGGGGGTAGAGAGAGTATATTTAGTAGATAAAGTCGGTCTCGTTTTTGCGGTATGAGGATGTGTTTTGCTCGGGAGAATGCGTTCCGATGCGTCGAGCGATCGAGATTTCGATGAGGGGGGATGTCGATGATGAGATGATGAGATGCGCGGTGGTGTTGGCGGTAATCGTAGTATTAAATAGTAATATATAAAGAGTTCCTTTTCGTTTTCAACATGTATATTGATGGCCTGGGCGAGTGTGTGGCAAACACGTACGTATTATCAACCTTTAAGTGGTTAAAGGCGTGGCTTTGGGCGGAGCCGTCGCTGCTTTGCCTCCGGCTCCGGCGTCGGCGGATACCACCGGACCGCCGCTCCCGCCGCCACCCGAATTCCCGCCGCCTCCTCCTCCGACGGAATCCATGTTGTTCGGCACGGTTTCTCCGCCGCCGGCCATGTTGCTGGTGACCGGCGTGGAGGAGGAGGAGCCCGACGAGCCTCCGTTGGCCGCGTTCTGATTGTTGGTGACGACGACCACGATAATGATGGTGGCGATGAGGATCACGCCTATGACGATCCACATCTTGATGTTCTCCCACCAGTACTTGCGCTTCAGTTTCACGGCCTGCTGCTGGAACTGAGACGCGCCCTCCTGGAGGTCATCAGCGCGCCGGTCAAGCTCGGAGATCTTCTGATCGCGCTCCAGGACTTTCTCCACGTTGACGCGCATGATGTCGACGACCTCTCCGACCTGAGCTTGGGCCTGCTGCAGCCGTTTGGAGGCCACCAACTGCTGGATGTTTGGCGGAGGTCCGCCTGTCGTCGGTCCTCCGGGTTGTGCCGGAGCACCTGGGGCTGCCGCTGCTCCGCTGGACGATGTCTCCGGATCCGACATGATTTTTGTTTGTTTGTTTGTTTTCTCTTGCCTTGGCCTTCTTCTCAAAAGTGTCTCTTTCTCTTATCACTATATGCTCTTCTGACTCACACTAAGTAATGTAGCGATGAGTTGTTCTGCTGCTACGTAGTTTTTCTATGTACAGGGATGGATCTCTTCTTCTAATAGACTGTCTATGATAGACAGGTAGGCTAGGGTTTTCCTGCAAAACAAAAAGAAATGAATGAATGTTTGGTTAGTCAACAATCATCTGGAAAGGTACAATTTTGTCGCGTGCCAATGTTTTCTGCACTAATAGGCCCATGTAAGCTTAGCTCTTATCGCACAATGACGTCTCCCTGACATCCGTTAAGGGATAGACAAAGGTGTCCATATTATTGTCCCTTTCAGATGACATGGAATGATAGTGGGCATTTTCAGCTACGTCAAGCAATGATGATTAACTATTCACAACAGCTGGCAGTCCAAAACAACGATCTGATGCCACTTAAAATATGCGTTACTTCGGCCTTGACATCTTTCAAAGCAAATAGAAAACAGGGTTCCCAAGCATATGGCGATCTGACCTACCGATGTCAAGAGCAGAAAAAAGGCCAATGCTACAAGGGTTATTTACTTTGTCAGATGCAGGTGTTGTGGTATATTGTGGACTGTGGTATAAAGGTTGTCCTCTATAACAAATAGGCTCTTGATCACGGAGAAGGAACAACACTTAGGCCCAAGGCCAAACGTTTTGATTGGGCGCAATTTTCTGGCTTATCTCACTCAAGGCTACGGCGACAAGAACCTCTTCTCCATTTAGTCCGTTGTCACGTTGGAGATATTTTTCACCATAAGGAAAGAGACAGCCGCAGGCCAAGCAAGTCGTGTTCGAACGAACCGAACAGCAGGTGCCTGCTGCTTGCCAACATTACGTATCTTAGTTATGTCCTCGCCGTTTTGTATCGCTGCTGCTGCTGCAGTCGCAGCGCTATGAGGACCAACATAGATGTGGTGGTGGAAGGAAGGTAGGTAAATATGTGGGGGCTGCTGCTGATACGTAATAAAAATAGCCCTACATATGAATGTGTGTACACTACATGTGCAAGTGAAATGTCATGAGACTGCCTGGTGCTCTACACTACTATACTAGGGGGGGCTTAAAAGTGCTGGCAATATTCGAGGCCGCCGAGGTCGCGACCGGAGGCCGACCTCGCCCCTCGAAACGGGGTGGGTTAGAGACGCCCACGGGATGGGGGTGCGCCAGCCCGTGGGCGTGCTTACTCACCCGTGAAACGCGGCGGGGGTCGCTCCCGATCGCCAAGTGGTCACAGCTCCACAATCTGTTTGGTTTTGCGTTACTAGAACAACTGCTTTTCCCTGACTATAGCTCTCTCTCTCTCTCACTCCCTCTTTGCTGCGTAGTAGTATTTAGTATAGAACCTGCTGCTTCAGCTTCGAGGCCATGGAGGACGCATGCACTCGTACTAGATAGTAAGGTATGCCTACGTAAGTATCTAAGTAAAAAGCGAGCGATATACCGCAGGGTCTTTCTCTCTTCCCCTAAGTAAGTATTATAGTGTGCATGGCACTATAGTGTCGCACGCCTTCGAGGCTACTACTCGTATATTTGTGGCCTCTCTGCGACAAGCTACATAGATGATGTACCAAATGCATGGTGCCTGGTACAACACGTGTGAGTGAATTTGTGAAAGCTGCCCACCAGCCGGAGGGGGAAACCGCAGGCTGTATTAAATATCGGCCCCAAGGCCCACCCAGCCTCCGCCTCCGCTAAACGTAGTAGCTGTAGTATTGCCATTCAGCTGGAAAAGATATGGTCCAGTCGTCGCTTTGTACGACTATTATGTCCTTTAATGCCTTATTATTAGGACCTCTTCATTCCCCTACGTTCCACAGGCCCATTGTGTACGATGTGTACGGTTATGTAAATTGGGGGAAAATATCCTGTAGGCGCAATATTTTTGTCGTCTCAATAGATACCTCGTACAACTTGAACTGCACTCTATTGGTAAGTATCTAAGTACCTCACCATCGGGGGAAACATATGCTCAAGTTAAGGTCGCCGTCGAGGCGCTTCATTTTTATCTTTGTGGAAGCAAAAGACTTTCCTCACTTACATTACATATTTACATTTTTCGTGCATGTCTTTGTTACACACAATGAAGTGGCTAATACTGAGAAAAACACGTGCTGGGCTGGGGTCTATCCCTTTGGCGGATTCTAACAGGAAATGCTCTACCGTCTAAATCCTTTGAAGGCTTTCACTACTGATGGACTTGGTCATTAGGTGGATAGCATGTGTTTTCCTGTGGTCGAATTCCAAGAATCCAGCGTGACAACAACATTCTTAGTCCATAAATTAAGAATCCCCATGGGAATTCGCAGCAGAACTTCATCCTCGCCCACGTTTACTTAGAATGCATTTGATACCTGATGTGATTGGGTGTGCAAAACCGCGGCCACGAAAAAATTAATGCACTTCAAAGCCGCCTCCTCTTAGATGCCTCACTTTATATTGGCTCTTCAGTTCCCGTTCTAATATCGGCTGTATACACACATTAATAGGCCTGCAGGTTATTGCTTTCGTTTTCTCCATCATTGCGCCTCTTGGGAGTCCAGATGCACACTTTCGCCTATAATGAAGCCAAGGGCTCAACAGATAAGGAGAGGCGCCCCTAGTAGAGGCATGGTCCTAATCGTTTTATTGGGTCATTAAGCAGTCAGGCAAGCGTAACCAAATATACTCGGCTTTTTCCAGGGGGTAAATTGAAATACCCATGTATCTAGATAACTCTTTTAATCGCCTAATTGCAACCTAATCCAATTACGCAATATCCACAGTCAATGACCATTTATGTGGTCTTCCCTTCCATACATGCCAGAAAGTAAGTGTTTGCTTTAAAAGCAAACTACTATAGGTAAGTGCTAGAACGGAAATAGAATGCCGCTAACCAACAATGCTTTTGGATACGACGACAAATACTTATCTGAGAGTAGCATCATCATGAAGGACACAAGCGAGAGCCTAGCTCTCTTTTGTAAGATTTCAGCTTTCATCCAAACATCCTCGTTAGCTTATTTACGCGCTTACACAAGATTTTTTCTGTGTAAATCAGCCATTTCTTTCTGCGACAATTTCATCAAAAATACTTTTCTTACTCCTTAGGGCATCTTAACGTACCGCTCCTCGTTTCCTTATTAACTTCAGTCCAACGACAAAAATGTTAAAAAACCTGCACTGTACTTAAATAACTACTTCGTCAAAGAACGTTTAATACCAAGTTTATCTGTGAATGGCATTTACGCTGGTTTCAGTGTATTTTATCTCAGTTTCAGTGTAAAATGATTTCTTATGTAGTGAATTTGTTTACGTTTTTGGCATATTTACACTGAAACTGAGGTAAATACACTGAAACCAGTGTAAAGCTCCATAGTTGAACGTGGCATAAGACTCCGCTGAAGAGGATCTAGAGTAGCATTTTAAAGCCAACACGATGCTGGTGGTGGTTGGTGGCTGTTGCCGTAAGATTATCCCTCCCGGCTTTTCCTCTCAACTTTCAGTGGGAAATGAACAACCATTGGAAAAATACCAGGCGCTCACTCTTCAGAAAAGATTAATTTGAGTCTGCCGGAGCCGAAAACTCTTGACAAGACCGAAAAGTAAGCCTTGGAACTTTAGGAGTTCCGGCACTGTTAGTTAAGCAAGTAGTAGCACATGCTGACATGCGATCTAGTGAGTTAGCGGAAACAGAAGATGAGCTCAGGACTATATGTAGAGACCCTGTCTTGTCACCAGCAAAATGGAGGCTGCCTACTCCAAGTTGAGTGGGTGGTGGGTGGCCTCTTCACATGACCAAGAAGAAAGCAATATAAACAGAAAAGTTGTCAAAAAAGTAATATACCAGCATTTAGTCTGGCAATTAACATTTCATGCAGTTTTATGTAGGCTAACCAAACTCGTAGATAGATCAGCTTTCTGTATCCTTCAGCCATGCCATCACAAGAAAACTCAAATCGCTCATAAAAACCATACAAGTTTAATTTGTGTCAAGCACTTCTATGAAGAAGCACTTTCACCAAAGCTTCCTCCCCGGACATGTTTGTTAGTTGAGTGCTCTGAAAAGTTGACATCAAAAACAAGTGGTGAAACGATCAAAATAGAAAGCATACTTTCCCGGAAATTGTGTATCACTTGGACAATGTGTGGCGACACGACAGCAACCATTGAGCAGCAGCATATGGAGGCAATTTATTTACACAATGTGCGTGATGTTGCATTAAAGGGAAGACAGGCTTGCCTAGATACAGAAATTCCCCGTACTTTACTTTCTCGTCTACAACATGACCTTTTATGGCGTGGGCGGTATCTCAACACGAGAGCAAGTACATTTCCCATCGCGAGAGGAGCTAGTAGAAGAAACTGCCATTCCGAGGTCGGGGGAGCCTCGCAAGTCGCAGCCTCGCCGAGGCCGCGTGCGGACAGAAAATGTGTCTACATAGATATCTAGGTAGGTATACGTTTCCCCACTAAGTAATAAGCGAGTGCCATGAGAAGCAAACTTTACTTGCGTTACATAAACGAGCAGAAAGATAGCCGTGTAGGTGGTGTTAAGGCTCGAAAGCAACTGCCATCTTTCTGATATGTTACTTCCCCATATTATGTACATTTTGGGTATTCCATCTTCACTTCATTAGATTTTGGTAAGCTCTCTCGCACGTATGACAGGAGGTAGCGAGATGAAAATATACCGACAATCTGACATGCTTTCTCGTAACTAAGCATCCATCAAACGTCAGTAATACTTAGTTTGTGACCTCGAAATATATTAATCAAGAGTAGCTCTAGGAGCAAAAATACTTTTGGTCCATCTGTTTTGAGAAAGATGTTTGTAAAATCAACTTGTGGCCACCTATTTATCAATATTTCTATTTAAAGGCAGAAAGAGAGAGGTTCCGTGCTAGTTTATCGGGAAAAGTAACGTTAAGCGTTTCTATAAACCTTTTTATTTATTTAGTTTTTTAGCCAGATACCCTTTCAATACCGGCATATATCGTCACAGCATGGATGACCAGAGGCCCAGACCAGGAACGCTGAATTTATTGAATATATTTTGCTTAGTTTCTAAGTACTAGCTCTGACCAGTGAACGTGCCTGTATGAGGGAAAAGATTTTTGAGCACCACTTTGCAGCATGTAGCTCTGCGACGAAAGGCAGAGAGTCAACATTACTAAGTGGTTGGTACATTCTACGAAGGTCCAAGAGTCCAAGATTGTCCAGAGTATGATCAGTAAGCAGAAATTCGCCAAGTCTCATCATATGGGTAGTGAAGAAAATAATGGGCACACCACTGCATGGGTCGACTCTGGACCACAATGCTCTGGCGAAATGCCAACGATGAAGGATGGACCCGCGAGGAGTAAGAGGCGGCCGCCGCCTTACCATGCAACCAAAACTCTGTGTACGAAATCGTAAATGTGGAGGGAGAATAGAATAGCCACCTATGCTATGCTATGGTTGTAGTTGTATTTCATACACGCGTTTCGCTGCTAAGAATTCAGAGAGAGGTGCCTCTTGGAGTCAGTTCGGTGTGCAGTAGAAAACTTTTGGCCCGCGGGCTCCTACTCCACCAACTCTCGCTCCTCGACTACAATGTGAAACTGTACGAACCATCTCTGAAGCTTTTAAGCTCGCTCGCTCTCACTTTACGGACTCTTGTAAGTTGGTATAGGTACCATCTACTTACTACTATACCTACCTGGGAAACGAAAAGACGACGTTCACTCCCTTTTCGGCTAAAGATCCTCGATACCTGCCTAAAGATACGCCTATTTGCCGAGTGCCAAAAGCTCGAAATTCATGTCTAGTCATTTTAAAACTTGAAATCCTTTCTGGTCGAAAATATGCTCAGAAACTGCTATAGGATATTTTTTTCACAAAACGGAAAAATGAGCTCTGACCCTCGTTTTCAGCTTTTCCTATGTCAAGATCTTTGGTTTCATAATCAACTGTTTAATGTGAATGCAAGAACCATATTTGCAAGGTGTCATGGTGGAGGCGCATCTCTGGTCGCTCGTAGAGGCTACTCATATTTACCTGAAGAATGCGATGGCGGCGGCGGTGGCAGCGGCGGCACCGACGTCTTCGTGTAAAACTGCGGCCGGGTTGGCCGGGAAAATGGACGCCAAGTCCCGCTGCGAGTTTGAGTTGGTATAACCAACCTATGTACCTGTAGATTCGAGCGCACCTCTCCCTCTCTCTCACACTCCCTATTGGTACATAGGTAGATATAATTCTGGCAGCTCCTCTGGTTCTGGCTGGTTCTCCAGCAGTTGTGAGATAGACGCCCGCCTGTGCGCCAAGATACCTCGTGAGAGAATTCACGATCGTCCACGTCATTTATACTACTAAAAATACCATACATTTGTGATTTATTAGCACACTCTTGGATCTTCTGATCGAAACTGGTGCAATTCTACTTACAATTGTGAAGTGAGGTGCGAGGTCAAGAATAGCCGGTCTCTCTCAGCGATTAGCGATCGCAAATTCATTTGAGCAGTCTTCAGCTTCTTGAGCGCCGCTCTGCGTGGTGGTGAAAGTGAAGTGCACTCTTTGGATAGGGGAGAGAAAGTGGTGAAGTTCTTCGAGTTTTTCGGGGCTGCTGCTAAAATGCGGCCGGCAAGAGCGATTATCATGGCGATCCAAGCAAAGCATCGGCTGAAAAAATCGTCCCTGCCCAAAAACGATCACCGATAACAAGGATCGAAGACTTGACTCGTGCTTGAGTGTGATACAGACAACAACGACCAAACTTAAACCTACACTGTCAAAATGCGACACAGTCCGGAACGAAGACCAAGTCCAAGTCGACGGTCGCGAAGCAGGATGAGCCACGGGGGTGGACCACCGCCCCCGCCCCCCATGATGGGACCCCCGCCTCCCCCCATGCATCACATGCACCCCATGCACCAGATGCAGATGCCCCTCATGATGGGGCCCATGGGCCCGATGGAGATGCCGCCCACGGGTCCACCCCCACCCCCGCCCCCGAGGGACGACGACGAGCCGACCCCGATCTGTCGGTGTCGCGTCCTCTATCTGGGCTCGGCTGTGCCACATGTCACGAAAGACGGGCTCCAGGGAATACAGGAGCCCCTCAAAGAACTCTACCCCGAAGATGGGGCCCTGGGTGCGAAGGGAATTGACTCCTGGTTGTCCGTCTGGTCTAACGGCTTCCTGCTCGAGAACATGGACGAGAACCGCAAGAAGGTGTCGCGGTTCTTCCCCATCGAGGCCCTCCACTACTGCGCCGCCGTCCGCTATGTCCTCGTGCCAGGGAGCGGCCTCAATGGCGGGCCCCACCCCGGGGGAGGCGCGGGGTCGGTTGCCGGCTCCCAGAACAACACCCTGAGCAAGGACGGCTCGAACAACAAGGCTCAACCCCGGTTCCTGCCCCTGGACTCTCCGTTCGCGCGGAACCCCAACATCAACCACCCGCCCCTGTTCGCCGCCATCCTGCGGCGGACGACGGGCATCAAAGTTCTAGAGTGCCACGTTTTTATCTGCAAGAGGGAGACAGCGGCGAATGCATTAGTCAGGTAAGCAAAGACCGACCAGATCTGTCAACCTTGGTGAATGCCTAGCAGCACAAAAACCTGCAAATTGTGAGCGATGGAATCGAGATCCACCATCACTGGTCAAGCCTTGAGAGACTTGAGATAAGGCAACTCGAATTAACTTGATTAAGGTCTTAGCAAGTGGGCAGTCAGTCAGGGTCCCACTGAGCAATTCATGCAATCTTTAAGTGCTTTGGCTGCAGGTGTCCTGGTTAATCATAATCGCTAATTTGTAATTACAAAAGCCTGCATCGCACTTATTTATGTAGTATATCTATCTTTATCTGCCCATCGGCGAAAACCTCATTCGTCTTACTTAACGTATAAAAGCATGGGCATGCGGGAAACCGTTTTGCACCCGCTGTCATTGCCGCTAGCAGACTCTTAAATAAATATCTAAACATGGGCCATGGACCATGCCAAATCCATGTCTTATGTTTGCATTGGGGCCGGTTTTCTTTCCGCTTGAAGGAGTCCGGAGTCAGGAGGTGGTGCATAATAATGATGTCACGTTGTTTACCTTCGCATTTCCAAGAATGCAATTCTTGTCGCCACTCGCCACTACTGACAAAAGTTAGAAAGTGGTCGAATGTTTGCCCTTGTGTCGGAAATTGATCGGCAGTTGCATTTCTATTTTCTGCCATTGAGAAATACGCCCTCTCCATAAATAACCTAACTGGATACATGTGCAGAATTCTGTAGGCACAGATCGGGTTTGCGCATGGTTTGATGACTTTTTGGCCGCAGGCCATTTGGAAACTGGTTTCATCTTTTCATCGCAAAAGACTCCAGGGGGCAGGCATAAGTTTGTTTTGCGAGCTGACCAATTCAAAAATTGTGACGGTAAACAATAAGAGGAAATATTTTGATATCCCCTTATTTTCAATAGATAGAAAGATGAGCCCGAGGAATTTGTTACGAGCGTGTGGATGACTTAACAAAGCACCGACCGGTCCAAAACATTTCAAGACCCAGAGAAAAATATGTAGAGATATGGTAGCCACTTTTTTCATTGGAGGGTAGGCTATAAAAAGCCGGTAGGGGAATCCCTTAACAATCCAATTAGACTTGTTCTTGTCGAGATGCTAACGATGCTATCTTTCATTTCGTATACAAGACGCGACTTTTTTGGTAGCTAACTCAACAA
>JAAUYL010016245.1_pt1 | contig 23844 bp, 26 predicted proteins | sample 7278011 | NCBI WGS metagenome assembly JAAUYL01 (sample SAMN14350225, study PRJNA611818) | marine sediment metagenome | isolation source: surface marine sediment (1.8m) | place: French Polynesia: Moorea | collected 2018-08
CGTATAATTAAAAATATGTATATGGAAGATGCAAGTCCTATGCAACATTATCAAGAGTCAATCAAATCTATCTAACTAAGCAAGATCAAATCTCAAATGCAAATATTGGTGACAAGCTAAATCTTACTCTGGTATGTCACTGTCTTTTCGTTCGTTTTTCGCACGTTCGCGATCTTTAGGAACACTTTTCTGCCTCTGCGGCCTCGGTGGGTCGTCGTCTCGACTTTAAGAAAATATTTTTTTACCAAATGCACAAATTGTCTTCCAGAATTTTTTGACAAAATAACCAAAACATTTTTTGGACTTACCCATTTTCCTCGGCCTCAGCCCCCGACAAAGCGCACGCGGCCTCCTCGGTTTGCATCCGTTGCTCGATGTTTTGCCAATGCTGGCTGCTCAACTTGTCCTCCGGGACTCCTTGGAGCTCGAATTCACCGTACATTTTCTGGAACAAAAAAATTGCAATTTCACAGGAAAACTCAAAATGGAAGCGAACATTACCTTGACAATGTGGACCAAACAGGTGCATTGATAGGGGTGCAGGGAACGGTCTAGCCGGTCTGTTAGCCAAGTACACAAGAGCTGAACTTTTTCGGTGTACCATTTCTGGAAGATAAAATAGTTAGTATGTCCCAAATTAAATTATTAAACAATGCCTCACCTCCATTGTGCTTAGGACGAAAAAGTCATCGCTGATCTTCTTGGCGATCTGATCCATGTTGGCTCGACAGAAGGATATGTACTGTTTTCCGAGGTCAGTTCCTGTTCCGGTCACATTGTGTTTGTTCTACGAAAGATTAAAATTAATTCATTAGTTGGTCTTAAATATTTCGAAACTATTTAAATTACCGTGAATGAGAGGAATGATCCCACCAACGTCCCCTCGTCATATCTGCCCAACTTGTCGAGGACGCTCTTGAGGACTTGGATCAGCTTTCCAACAAGGTTGGCCTTCATGCTCACCAGAGTCTTTTCGATGAGGTCATCGATTTTCGTGTGATATTTGTGCTGTGAAAAAAATACAAAATTGTAAATCACCAAGATTTTTGTAATCATTTTGGTCAAAATCTAAGTACTATGAATAGGAAGTTGCAGATAACCTAATGCTCAATGTAGCTAAGTATTTTGTAATACTTTTAAATATCTCTTATGCGAATTATCGAAAAATATGTAGAATCAAGCAAAATATGTAGATAGATACTTGTAGCATAAAGGCATGAGATGATTAAAATGATAACTGAATAAAGAAATCTTGGGTTTGAACTATACTAAAGAAAAGAGGATAAAAAGATTTCAATCTGATTGTTTCTGCGTTTTTATGGACTTTTCCTAGTCTTGTCAGGAATCAGTATTTTCCCTATTATTATATGCAGGAAAACTTTAGTCTAAAATGAGTAATATGAAGATATAAGCTGAAGAAATCGTAGTTAGTTGTACGAGTTTGAAATTAATGTTAATGGATAATGGAATGCATTCGACTATGTATCGAGAAAATATAATTATGATCGAGTAAAAATGGCAAGCACTAAATATGAGTCAAAAGCTTTTTTATCGTTTTTGAATGTAGTTAACCTTTGGCTTCTCCTTGGCTTGCTCCTTATTTTTCTGAAATGTCACATGTAATCATAACTTTCGGTGTGATCGAAAAAAAACTTGTGAAATGACACAAAAAACGGACATCAAAAGAAAGCAAAAAAATCCGGATCGCTTACCACGTCGACCCCGTCAACGGCACACAGTTTGAAGGATTGATTCTTTGCATCGACGACAACATTGACCATGGCGCAGATCTCGGTCGGGATTATGTAGTCCGTTGGGTTCAAAAGGATGCCCTTCTTCAAGTGGTTTTGGAAGGAGTTGTCCGTTCGCTTGATGCAGGATTCAATCATATCACAAGCCATCATTTTGAGGCGCTGATTCAAGTGCTCCGCGAACTCCGGATCGGGCCAGTGGAGATCACGGATGAAGGACTGGAGAGCGTCCAGCTTCCAGAACAGGTCTTCGGAAGTGGCACAGCCATTTCTAATAAGAACAATAATTATTAGCTATTTACTTGTCATAATTTGCTATTTAACATTTACCCTTTGATTTCCCATCGCTCCTTTTCAAAGCCTTTGTGAATTGACTGCCCGATCGAGCTTTCCATAAGATCGACGTAGCGCACCACTTGCGGAGCAAATGTCGTCCGCAGGTGCTCGTGGAACTTGCCATTTTTCAAATTGTCTGGTGTAAAAAATAATTTATGAAAATGTGCTCAAAATAAAAAGGCCTTTGTCTTCTTACCGTCAGTACGCAAGTAGTCGTTGAGAATTTGAAACAGAGGAAACGAGTCCCATCTATATGTAGGCAAATAAAAATATGAAAGTAAGGGCTTTGTTGGACAAGATTTTATGGCGGTCAAGGCTTACGTGTCTGGAGGCTGTTCATTCAAGACTGAGTCCATGTCGACACCGAAAAGTGACCAGAATATTTCAGAGTGCTCCACGAGCAGGTCGGAAAACCAAGCGAATGCCTTCAAGGATAAGAGAAGAACAGAAACCATCAAGATCTGGCAGTCAGGAAAATGGGTGCACAAAATATGGTCGAATGCCATGACAAGAATCGGGTGAGAAAATTATTTTTGAAATGTTTTTTTTTCAGAATTATTTTTTACGTACCGGATCCTGCATCCACGGGGTAGTTCGATGTGAAGAGTGGTGTGGTGACGGTTTATAAGCAAAAGAAAAACACCCAACATCAAGACATGGTTTATATGCAAAATGACAACATGTTTTCGTTGGAGTAGATGTGGTTGGTCGGTGGTGGGGGGAAAATTTGTAGGTAATTGGTTTTAAGGTCAGGCTCCCTCTTTCTCACTCTTTTTTAAAAGATGTTGCTGCATTTGCATAAACTTGGGGTAGCTTCTGTTCGCTTTTTTATTGTACACAAATTCATTCCAATCAGTTTAAGAGAGAAAGTTGTGATCTTTTTCGTGGAAATCAACAGGTCTTTCAAGGAAGATGTAGGCATTGGTTTTGTTCAAGCCATATTTGTTTTTTGGTGATTCACTGGGAAAAAGTGTGTTCAAATCCTAAGTTGATAAAACTGCAAAAAGTAATTTGAAAAAGAAGAAAAGAAAAGTTTTTGCATAAAACTTGAATTTACAGAAAATCAAAATGACAAAGATCTTTGGCGTAAGAGTCTGGTCAATGACAGAATTATTTATGCGATTTACAGTAAAAAAATTCTCGGACGACAGATCTTTTTTTCGCAAAATGCTTGGACAATTTCAAAATGTTTAGAATTGACGATTGATGGTATACAAATTTCTGTGCGTATAAAAAGGTAAAAAGGACACAACTGAAAGGTTGATAAATATGTAAGAATATTATTATGATATAGTTCATCAGACACTCAATAGTCAATATTTTTCTTTCCTTTTCTTCCCGCTAAAAAATGAAGCTTAAAATACTAAATAGGTGAGCAAGATTGAGGGAGAATATGTCGAAAATGGCAATTGTATATTTTTGGGGGAATCGAATGTTTGAATTTGTAAAAGTTAGCTGTTAGTTGATTAGTAAATATCACGGAAAATATGTAGTAGTAGTAGTACACCGAAACCCAAATGAAGAGGCCACTTACATTTTGGAACTGTTGTACCAGACATGCGCCCAAGGGAAGCACAGGAAGATAACAAAAGTTTTGTGATGAGCACATTTTCGATCTGATAGTTTTTCTCTCGAATTTTTCTGTAGTGTTAATGAATGTCTTTCGTTAAGTAAGTATATTTGGAAGTAGTAAGATCTAACAATATTAACAACTAAAAAGAGTAGGCGTCAGTCACTAAGTAAGATAAGAGTAACTAAACATTAATTAATTACGTAATTACACGATGGAATGCAATAATAATCTTTGCCAGCAGAGAACTGTAGGATTCGGAAATATTGCACAAATGAGTGACTGATGGTAATTTTGTTGTTGTTTTTGACTTTTGAAAGGAAAAACATCGATTAATTGAGTATAAGTAAGTAAAATGTTAAAACGACATGCACGTTAACAAATAATGAGCGGATGAGTAGCACAGCCAATTTTTCGTGTCTGTACGTACACATACAGGTCAATCAACTTATTTTCAATACTTAATGGGATAGAGTACGTAGAATGAATATAATATGTACTGGTATTGATAGATACGGAACCAAAGAACATAAAAACACAAAACATAACCTCGCGGCCTCGACGGCCTCGGAAAAATGGACTCACCTCAGCGTAGAACTCTTCGTTTTGCCTGAGGAGGTCGACACACAATTCTGCCAATCGAATGAGATCCTCGAGTTTTCGTGCTGGTGTTATGTGAACTTCGCCGACAATATCATCTAGATTTTTCACGGGTTTAAGAAATATTCTAACAGCTTCTCTACTAATTTAAACGGATCATACCTTTTTTGTACTTTTGCTCGGCTAAAAATCAAACAAAACATTACATGGTATATTATTTTGCATGGATCACTTTAGAATTAAACTTACCTTCCAATCTCGCCTCCTCCGACAGTCTTTCGTAATTCACGAGTGCAGCGTTTTCAAGGGATTTTTTGATCACAGCCCTGACCTCATTCTGAGGCACGGGGGTCGCCACGTCTTTCATGAGAACCTAAATCGACAGATGGCGCTGTATGTCATCTTAATTCAAACAAGTGTTATTTGCATTTGGTGGTACCCGCTCGAGTAGAGAAATCGAAGCCTTTAGAGCACCCTCTGGCCTTCCAAACGGGAAACAAAAACGGAAGTTGGTCAGCTGATGCTCCAGCAGGATTCGAAGCCGCTCCTTGATCTGTGTGAAGCTCTCTTTCTCTTCTTGGGTGACCGTGCCGACACCGTCAGATCTGTTAAAGTCAAAAGTGCTTTCTAATTTCAAGATACTCCCAAGGGACTTGTTTTTTCATTTACCTGTTGCCATGAACATGACTGGCACAATAGGCATAGCTGCAATGGATGAGTGTCGGGTCGATGAGGACGTTCTTGTCGCTTCGATCAAGGAGGTCCTGGAGATATTTTAGGTGGCGAAAGCACTGCCGAACGCTGTACCGAGCGCAATACTCGTCCAAGACAAAGATCTGCCCCGGTGTGAACCAGCCCTAAAAATAGTCAAGCAAACTTTTCTCAATAAAGGCCTCTGGGCATGATACATCCCTATCTAAATTGAGCCCAAGCCGAAAAGTTTATGGCGTCTCTGGGGAGAAGTTGGCTCGCTGAATTATAAAATGATTGAGACAAAGACTTGCCAGTGATGCAAAGGGGTCCTTTAATCTCCAGTCAAGTGACAATTTTTGAAGCTCGGCAAAAAGTGGTGAGTGGTCGATGGCAACAGGATCGGCGGCGATAAACTCCTCCATCCCGTGTTTTCTGGCTCGGTCGTTGTCAGCTAGAAATAACGCGGTTAATGATATTTTAATTACTTAATTAAGTACCTCTAGATTTACCTCCTTGATTTGACGCCATGATGGAGCTCTTGCCAGTGGCGACCGGCGGGGATGGCTTGTGAGCTTGGCCAGTCGCTCGGTAGAATGCCATCACCCAATTGTGAGCATCCTGCTCATCTTCTGTCGCGAACAAAACGGAATCACCCTCGCGGACCGTGTTGAAGAAGAATTTGCCTCCTTCGAGATCTGTATAAAATGAGAGGAAAAATAATGAAAGTCGAGACTTTCATGCCATCTGGAATAATTGCTCGAGGCTTAATTCGTTAAAAGAAGAGAGCGAGTTTGTTAGTAGAGATAATGAGAAAGAGTTGAGTCATTGTCGCGTAAACGCAAGAAAATAAAAGTCTAATTAATCTACTTTAAAATGAAGCTGGTTAGAAAATATGCTCGTGGAGAGCACTTCAAAATTCATTTACTATATATTGCATGTGCCAAGTCCAATATAGGCCTTTAGAAATATATTTAATATTTTGACATGGTATGTTATTGGCAACTAAAAGATATGGAACGTATGCCTCACTAAGTATCTACATTGATGTCATTTTCAGACTCATATGTTAAGTATTTTATAAGTGCATGCATTAATATGAATAAACTCAAGTGATTAAAAAGCTTTAAATATCTAAATATCTACTACGTTGTAGGACTTTTTCTTGTCTTAAAATAAAGCATTACTTCTGGTTGTAGTGTTTTTATCGACTAATTTTCTACTGAATCAAAGTGTTGTCATATTTGGGTGTGGATGATGTCATTTTATCAATTGATCCAATGTTTTTTTAATTACTCTGTTCGATTTTTTTAATAACTTCATTTACCCTTCACATATATGCCAACTTTGTCGTCTGAATGGGGAAAAAGAATTAGGGAAAAATAGAAAGAAATGGATTGATACGCGTTATTTTAAAAAGCATTTGGTTGGTGGAGGGTTGGGGATAATATTGTGAAGTGTGGGGGATTTTTGAGTGAAATATCCTTCTGAACTTCTAGCCGCCTAAACATCATATAGCAACATTGAGTTGAAAATATGGCACATTGAAAAAGGATTTTTACACAAAAGCTAAGGGATTTATTTAGAGCCAGTATACTTACTCATGTGGAAGAACATTGCTGCAAGAAAATAGAACAATTGTTAATGATAATTTCTGAATTAGATAATGAGCTTTAATTACCTCCGGCCGGCTCTATATAATCCACCGTATAACCGTCGAGCTGCATCATTTCGGAAGGGTCTGACTTTTTCTCTTTAAAGCTGCAGATTGCAAATGTGAATTGCGAGACTTGTACGAGGACGAAGTATCGCCGCTTCCACTTTTTCCAAACGCTCTTCCCCATCGCGTACATGTACCTGAAAAATTAAAAGCCACCATGAGCCCAAACTTTTTGCAGATTTTGTAGGAAGCCCTAGTCTTGTCATAGTAACGTGAGTACGGCTTATGAATTTCTAATGCCTTGCAGTACGGAGAGGGAGACTTGAGATGCTACATGGATACATGCTCCCGATTCTTGTAGTTCTTTGCATAGTTTCTCCCCTCTCTCTCTTTTCATGGAGGAGGAGGAGAAGACGACACAAATGCAATCTGGGTTATTGTTAATGTTATTACATTAGCCTGTATGGCTCTCAAGAGTTGTTTACTCAAGAAGCTCCTCCTGCTTTGCCAGTGGCATGAAAGAATAGCATTCTTACCCACAATGCTTCATGTTCATCGGCTTGTCCATGCGGACGGCCACCTTGATCTTGAGCTCTTGGTCCTTGGAGTTCTTGCCGACCTTACACTTGTACCACTCGGGGGCCTTGCTCGAGAGAGGCGTGGGTGTGATGGTGACCTTTCCTAGCACCTGGTCGTCGAGCGAGATCATACCTCTGATGCCCGAGGCCATTGTGTACAGCTTGATCTGCAGAGGCCAAAGTTAAATGTGGTTACGTAATTAGGCAAAATAGGAAAGTACCTTCACTACTGGCAGAGGATGTGTCGTGGAGAAGTCACCCTGTGTGTCCCACATGGCCCGGTTGGCCTCGACCTGCTCGGTGGCCAGCTTGTCCGACGAGCCGACCTCCATTGTGCAGTAGATGATCTGCTCGCCTTGAACAGACTTGAGGTTGCGCACCTCGAGGACGACGACTTCGAGCTGGAAGGTGAGGACGACGTCAGACTTGGAGAGGGTGGAGATGTGGGGCTCGTCGTCGTCGCCCTGCTTGGAGGCCGACTTTCCCTTGAGCTTGTTGCCGAATGGAAGAATCTTTTTGGAGCCCTCGGGCTTCGAGCCCTGCTGCACAGGAAGTGAGTCGAGGTTGGTCTTCAGCGTGGCGATGGCCGAGTTCATCTCCTCGACGTAGAGCGACTCCATCTCCTTGAGGACGAACTTTGGCATGAGTTTCCGGTTCTGCAATGTAAGGTTTGGATTCACAGTCAGCCACGTCTTGTCATGCATGATTTGCTTTCTAGAGGCTGTGTGCTTTCAAATGGCCTCGAAAATAGCTTTCTACGTTTTAAACCGTTTCCTAGCTTTTCCTACTTTTCGATCTTAAAAGCCTCCCCATTTAGATGTCTGCGTAGATTTCTTAAATATAGTTGACGTTGAAGAGGGATATTTTAGAAATGTACTTACCCGCTCCATTTCACCAATTTTCTCCTGCCTGGCGTCCAGCTCTCGTCGAATGGCTGCAGCTTGCTCGTCGGCATTTTCGAGCTGAAAATTAATGAAAGGAGAAAGTTAAGCTATGCACCAATAGATTGATGTGTTCCATTGTTTCAACGTTCCGTACTCTTTCAATTGCTCTTTTCAAAAGTCAAATGACGTTAAAGGAAGACAATGGCTCCATCCCCATTCATTTCATTCTAGGAATCACATCACAATGAGAAACTTCTCACCTGCATGGCATTGTAAAGGAGTTGGTGCTCAAACTTTTTCACTCCGAGAATTTGCTGATACAGGTCGTATAATTGTTCCTTGCTCATAATATCATTGCCTAGCATCGTTGTGGGTTGCCTCTGTCCAGGACGCTTTACGTCGTCCTCTTTCATTAAGGCATCATATTTTGCCATCCAGGAGGTCACGACCGTATCCTTGCTGAGGCCGTCAATCTCTGGCAGCTGGCGGATCCGTTTCTCACTTTGATGTCTATTAAAAATATTTTTAACATATCTATATTGTGTATCTTGAGTCATTTGTATTTACCTGAACACTTCCCGGCAATCGTACGTGCTCAACGCGCCGCCATCGCAGACTTGAGAAATTCGCTCCGAACGCAAGAAGACGATGAGATACGATTCTATGCATTCCTTGAAGGCCTCGTCTTTGGGGATTTGCGTCTCGCCTCGCAGGAAACTCTGTGAAAGCAATAAAAATCGGGAAATGCCAGAGGGTACATATATCTAGTAAAAAAGAGAGTATAGATAATTGGCTTAGTTACGTACCTCGATTTTTGCTTTCATTTTCTCCAATGCATCTTTGGTGACTTTTAGGTGGCGCTTCTGCAGATCGTTGGGCTGTTTGGCGTTGAAGTTGTAGGCGATGGACCTCAGGACGAAGACGTAGAGCTGGATGCGTCGCTTCCTCTCCTCCTCCTCTTTGGCGCGCTTCTCCGCCAACTCGGCCTCGGTGAGGTTGTCTTCGGAGTTCGGGGTGCCTGTTGGCGACCCGGCCTGCCTATCGCCGCCCGGGCCCTTGGCAGTTTGGTTCCTTGCATCGGGATGAACTTGCGGGGAAGCCGTTCTGAAATAACATGACCACCATTGCAAATTGGCCTTTTTTGTAACATTACATAATGCAGACTATACCTAGGACCATTGACAGTTCCGTTGGGTACGCTGAGGTCGCCGTTTTTCTGGCCTCTGCCTCCCTGATTTGCATTATGGGTTGGCTGTGCATCGGGGATGTCCTCGTCCTCCTCCTCGGAGGAGCTTGGTTCCATCATCTTGAAGGCTTGTTGTGTTTAGGAGGCTAGGTAGCCCCCGTCGCAGCCTCGAAAATGTGACGCCGACCTCGGAGGCCGCCGATCAAAACAAACACTAGCCTAACCTGGAGTGTCTCGGATTCAACTTTCTTTCATTCTTAAACCAGCTCTGTTTCTGCTGACGCCACAATCACCATTGGAAAACAATGTTAACAGAGGCCGAGACGAAATAAAGGCCTTCTTGTTTAGCCCACTACACAAGCCTCTTTCCTGTCACGCACTGAAGCAACCAAAAACGAAGAAGAGGAAGAAGGACTTGAGCTGGATCGTGTGCTACGTACCTTTTAATGGAGGACGGGCAGCTGCTCGATATATAGTGTGGTGGTGTGTATTTGATATTTATAATATGGGCTCGTCGTCAGTGCCTGCCTTACCGTACCTCGCGCAGTAGATAGAAGTTGCCTGGTAGCCTTGAAAGCATATAGAAAAGGGAAAGCCATGGCGCACATTAAGCCCACATGCTTGGTATGTGCAGTCAGTAGCTACGTTAGTACAGTAAGTAGTAGACCTGGTTTTGTAATGGTATACATACACGTACGCTACAGAGCAGCCTCGCGGCCTCGATGGCCTCAGAAACGAAGAGCGGCCTCGCACTTGGTGCACGGCACGAGCGGAAAAAGAAAGGCACTGCCATGCTTGACAATAGTCAGCTCGCAGTCAGGAAAATAATTTTATGTAGTGATATAGCCAAACGTTATACAGTATTTCTGTAATGTACCAATACCTAAAATATTGTGCTAACTAAGTAGAATGGAAGTTATGTAGTGTTAAGTAAAGAGTTGGGTTGACCTCTCAATAGGAGGCCGTTATAATTGGCCTTTGCTTTGGGCACTCTGTGGAGAAATGTGAAAAATAATATTTACTTTTTGTCGAGGCAGCATGTTTCCTTTGGCTATTGTCATGTCCTGCATTTTTTTTGGGTCTGAATATATGCCACTAAATGTACCACGTGAGGTGTTATAAATATGATTTGGTCTGTGGTAACGCACATTTTTCAGAGTAACGATTTTTGGTCGACGTGTTATCATAACGACAGTAACTAGCCTATACAAAGTCTGTTTCATTATTTAATTCATTTAGATTTTATTAACTGGAGTCTTCAGAGAAATGCAATAACAAATATTTAGTAGAGTCGGGTACATTGTGATTAACTTTTTTTGTACGAAAGTATTTTCAAAATGCATTTCTTTTTGTTTTCACTCTGTTCATAAAAACTGTGGACAAAATAGAGAGAAAATATAGATATGGGCGTAGATTGTTAAATATTTACAGATATTTTTCGCTTTTAAATAGATTTTGTTCCTTATTAAAAATGGACGGAAAGTTAGTCATATATCATGATCTGATCTACTGTATGTTGGGAACACCACCTCCTCCTTTTGGCTGCCAGCGCAGATGCTTCGACAGGAAATGCTTCTTGACATTCTTGATAACGATGGAGCAGATCGTGCAGACGGTCGTGAACGAGTTCCCGCCCCTCGGCGTTCTCTGAATGTTGGACTTGAGGAAAAGCTCGAAGCGCTGATTGAAGTGGTCGTCTTTGGTCATGTGAGTCATGAGGTGCTCGCGTTGATTGTACAAGTCTCTCGATGCCAGGCCACAAATCAAGCATTGATATTTCCCATCCGTGGTCCGTCCGCTCATGTTGGCAATGTATTCGTTGATCTCGTAGGCCAGAGCATCCTGCTCATTGTCAGTAGCTGAAAAATGTAAAAAAAAAGCCATTAATACCAATTCAAGTCAGTTAAAAATGCAAAACACTTACGACCGTAGTCTCCGTCAGCGGCGATAAACGGCTCGATTGTCATCTCTTCGTTCTCCTGGTCGTTGTCCATCGTGAGGTCGCCATTGTAGTCGTCCTCGTTGTAATCCAAACCGTTGCCTTCATGGCTGTCGTTTGGGTCTTGATCATGATTTGCCAATGCCGAGGCTCCTCCACCTCCGCCTCCCCCGGATGAAGGAGTCAGTGTGACGGACGGACTAAGAGTGACCGAAGATGTGAGGTTGACAGTCTTCTTGCGTTTGGCCGAGTTGATCGTGGCCTCAAGCTTCTCCCTCTTGATTTTCACACCCTGAGGCGTTGGCGATGCCCTTAGCGTGGCCGAGGATGGACGTGAAGACGAAGAGGTAGAGGCTACGGTCGGAGTCGCCGCTGGAATCGAGGTCGTCAAGTCGTCAGTGTTGACGAGGCCATTGACCATGAAGGCTCTGGCAGTGTTGAAAAAGCTCTCGACATCGTCCTTGGGAACGCTCACCTCACCGCTGTACATAAACTCCAGGATGGCCGTGAGATCGGAGTGGTTGATGCCGTTCAAATAGATCACCGGGTTGGCGTGCGACTTGAGCCGCTGTAGGATTTTCCGGAAATGCTGGGAGCAGGCGCTCAAGATCAGCTTGTGGGCCCTGATATCACCGGTCTCCGTGACTAGAGTCACGTCAAAAAGATCTTCGTCGCGGTAGACGTCTCTCAAGGACGAGGAAATGTTCTCGGAGAAATCGTTCCATTGGAACATGACATTTTCACCCTCCGACTCTGCCATTGTGATGGCAATTCTGTGTCTGGGAAACTACGCACTTTTAAACTAAGAATTAAACTTGTTCACTGCACTTTCAACTGGACGCTGTGTTCTGTTCCTGAATCCTTGACCACTAGTCGTCGTCACTCCAAGTTAAATGGCCATGGATACATTGATACTGGGAACTGGATTCAGGTGGTGGTGCGTTTTGTTTGGGTTTCGTACGAGATATTATGCGTCCTTCGACGTTGCTTCCAGACATGTCTGGCGCCAATTCAAAACAAGTCTCAGAAACAGCCAAAATGGATTTGCGTAATGCGTCCATTTAAGCCCGAACAGAGCAAATACATAGTGTGGAGGTTGTCATCAAGTAAAACAATGCCGTTTATCTGTATTTCAGAGAGAAACCTCAGATTCAAGTGAAATTGCATATTCTGCAAATTTAAAGCTAAAGTTATCGTACCTGGCCTGGTAGCGCTGTTCCGATTCTCGGTAATCTACGGCAACCTGTGGCACCTGTGGCCAGCAAGACAATAGGCTCAAATTTGACCACTCCGGCAGTGTTTAAGCTGGCAAGGATCTCAAAGACAAGAAGACATCATGGACAACTCCATGATTAAGAAGTTTCAAGAACTTTCTCTGCCCAAGGACCGCAATATCCCACATCACGATAGCAATAGCAGGAGACAACAACAACAACTGCAACAGCATTACCAACAGCAGCAACAACACGTCCAACACCAACAGCAACGCTTTCAACCTCATGCCCCCAACCTCCAAGGACCTTCCAGGGTGTCCCAACCTCGAAATGGTGTGTCATTAATTCTGTAGCCACTGATTTAGGGCGCACCCCGTACTGACAATTGACCACTTGGCTATTTCAAATTTCAGGTTACCAGCAACCTTCCCACTTGCGGCCATCATCAATAGCCCAAAACAAGCCTGCCACATCCCATTCTTCAATCAAGTACAATGAAGGTAATTTTCCTTTAAATTTTGTTAGAGATTTCCAATGACAAAGGGTGCACCTTTTTTAGGCCCTTCGAAGCTGAGGCTGCCCCACATGAAGGTGGAGAAACCGAGCGGCAAGACGGAGGCTGAAATCCAACTGGACCTCATGACCTCGCAGCTGGAAGAGGAGCTCGAGGCCGAGGAGAAGGCCCAGATCATCGGCACGTGCGAGCAATGTGGCAAGGATGTCGAGGGCGAGCGGCAGGCTTGTCAAGCTATGGGGAAACTCTACCACACCTCATGCTTCATCTGCATCTCCTGTGGTAGATCGCTGAAAGAGAAGGCGTTCTACAACGTGAACGGAAAGATCTACTGCGAGGAGGACTACTTGGTATATGACAATTTTATAGAGACGTAATGGCGACATCGTCACGATCTTGTTTTCATTGCAGTATTCGGGCTTTCAACAGACGGCAGAAAAATGCGCCATCTGCGGACATCTCATTATGGAGATGGTAAATACTGTTGTTTAACTTCCGGTTTGAAATCATTTTAAATTCTTCGTGCTCGTGGTCCTTCCAGATCTTACACGCCATGGACAATTTCTACCACCCAGGCTGCTTTCGATGCTGCTACTGCAACGAATGCCTCGACGGGGTGCCATTTACAGTTGATTTCGACAACAAGCTATACTGTGTCAAAGATTTTCATAAGTAAATGAGCAATGCTGAGGTTGCCTTGAAGATTTTACAATTGGCTGACTACTTTCAGGATTTTTGCTGCAAAATGCGCCGCCTGCCAGAAAAGTATTACGCCTATTAATGAAACCGGAGAAACCATCCGAGTCGTGGCTATGGACAAGGACTTTCACGTGGATTGTTACGTTTGTGAGGTAAATGTCTAACAAAAATACTTGTGGGCACTTTGGGTTAATGATATTTTTGGGTAATTTCAGGAATGCAATACGCAATTAACGGATGAACCGGACAAAAGATGCTTCCCGCTAAACGGACGGCTGCTTTGCAAATCGTGTCACCAATCTTATTCTCAATGAAAATTTGATTCTATAAAGTTACCATCTACAAAAATATAGTTACCAATTTAAGAAATACAGTTTTAAGAAGCAAGACATGTTGTTCCACTTTATTAACGGCTTGACTGTTTAATTGTTTTTATAAAGTTAAACTACTTCATCATAAGCAGCAATTCTTTTAATACGAACATTCACCATCTAACTAATACTTTTTGTCGCAACGACAATTAACTCCAACAGAAGAACAGTTAATATTTTTGGTAATAATTAATAGCATTTTATCTCGTGAATAACTAGTGTGTAGGTATGTGTCTTGTCAAACGTCAACTAATCAACATCATCATTTAAGTTTCTACGCCGACGACTCTTTGATTGTGTCCAATTTTTTCAACTCTTTAATGTTGATGTCCTCGGGCGGGGGCACCTCTTCCGGAGGATCCGGCTCGACCGGCGCCATTTCGGGACCCGACGAGGTCGAACTCGACCTCGAGTCTTTGGCGGCAGCCATCTCTCCCTCAGAGGAGGACGAGGACGACACTCGAATTATTTTTCTAGGAGACGCCGAGGACGCAGCCGCGGCCGCTGCTTGCTGTTCCAAGGCTGCTGACGAGGAGGTCGCCGTTGGTGGCGGAGGCGGGGGAGGTCCCTCGCTTTCTGACGAGTCTGGATCTGGCGACGAAGGCGCTGTGTATGTCGTCACCACCGGCGGCGGCGGAGGCTCGGGCTCTTCGGCGTCGGAACTGTCCTCGACCGGCGGCGAGGCCGACTGCTTGCGAATCATGACGGGAGGCGACGGGGGTGCCGGAGCGGAAGACTCGCTCTCGTCCTCCGATGAGTTTGGTTCTACCACAGTCTTCGGTACTACGGCAGGAGCAGGTGCTGCCGGAACAGGGGGAGGCGGAGGTGGAGCGACCTCCGGCCTCGAAACGGCCGCGGCTGGAGGCGCCGGACGGTCCTCGACGACAATCGGCGTGGCCTCTTTCTTTATTATCTCCTCCTCTTCTTCTTTTGGTGGTTCCTTCTCCTCCACTACTGGAGGAGGCGGCGGAGGCTCAATGTCCTCGAAACTGTGCTCCGAGGATGAGGGTTTAGTGACGACAATCTCCATGTCGTCCGAGATCATGGAATTGGTTTTGGACACCGGCTTCGTCGGCGGGGCGCCCATCGGGGGAGGAACTGAGGCGGTGGTCAGCGAATACGACTCGGACTCGTCGCTGCTGTCGTTGACCTCGCAAATGATCGAGGGGAAGAGGCCGGTCTTGCCGACGTTGTCGCCGGTCAAGATCTGGCCCTTCCACCAGCCGTCGTCGATGCCGTTGGGCGTCCTGTCGAGCACACGGATTTTGTCACCCGACTTGAAGGAGATCTCGTCGGCGCCCGTGGCCTCGTAATCGTAGACAGCGAAACACGACTCTCGCGTCATTGTCGAGAGGCTGTGATCAACGGAAGAGCTCTTGCTGTGCATCGCTTCGAAATCGGTCGATTGCTGTCGAGGTGGTGAGGGTGGTTTCGCCGGAGCAGCGCCCATGGGTGGCGGGCAAAACTCCGATTCTTCTTCCTCCTCCTCGGACGAGTCCTCGTCGCTCGACAACTCGAAGGGCGGTGGCTGGCTTGGCAGTGGCGGTGCAGCTCCTCCCGAAGCGGGAGGCGGGAACGCGGGCGCGGCCGTGGGGGCGGGCTGCGAAAAGGGCGTGGCCCAATTATCTGACGCCCAGTTTTCTTCGGCCACGGTGTCCAACGCAGGAGGAGCGGCCGGCTGGCCAAATGGTTCCGGCACGGAACTACTCGCGCCAAAACTGCTAGAATAGCCAGACGAGTATCCGGAGTCCTGTGTTGGGGCGGCGGTGGCCTCAGGCACCACTGCTCCCGCCTCCTCGATCTCCAGATAATTCAAAGGCACATATCCTTTGTGGCCCTCCGCATCGTAGGCCACGACCCAGCCCTCTTCGTCGCACTCCTCGTCGACGATCTTGACCGTGTCGTTCTCGTTGATACTCAGCTCGTCCGAGTTCTGGGCTTCGAAGTTGTAGACCACCTTGGCAAGCTGGTACGTGCCCTCGGCCGGCTGTGGGTGGACCTCCATATCGCTAACAGCGGCGGCCTCGGCCTGAGGCTGAGCAGTCTCGTCCGAGGTCGTCGCTGCAGCCGATGCTCCCCAACCATTCTCGTCGGCTGCGGTCGTCGTCGCTCCACCAGAGTCGTCCCACGTGGCCCAGTTGTCCTCTTGAACGGGAGCTGCGGCACCCTGATCCTGGAAGGCATCGGCTCCCATGGTATCCTCGTTGGTGGTTGCCGCAGCCGCTGGCTCGTCATCTATCGACCAAGAGTCAACAGCACCCGCCATCGCCTGATCGGCACCGCGTGACTCCTGTCGCGCCATTTGCTGTTGTTGTTGCTGCTGAGACTGTTGCCGTTGGTACGACTGCGGCCTCGGAGCTACGACCTCGAGCAACTCCTCGACGGCGACGCCGCCCTCCTTGAGCCGGTCGAGCTTGGCCCTGGCCTTGGCCTTGTCGGTCTTGGCGGTGGCGATGGCGATCTGCAGCTCCATGATCTTGGTGTTGAGATCGGGGCCGCCTGTGTCGTTGGGCTCGCGTGTCAGTCCCTTCTCCTTGTGAATCATGCAGGCCTCGATGCGCTTCTCGAACGCGTTGATCGTCTTGACGGCCTGGTTGTACTTGGAGGAGTTCTGCCTGGCCTCGTAGTTGAGGCTGTAGCCGGCATCGTGTTCGGAAGCGGTGATCACTTGGATTTCATCTCCTGGGCAGTTTTCGAATGAATATCTGTAAAAAATCCATTATGGTATTTATGGAGCTTAATTCTAATTAATTATCATATTACGTGATTAGCTCGTTCATAAATGGGAAGGCCGACACGAAATAGTTGTAGTTGCTTTCTCGCGTACAGGCCGTAATCTGGGTCTGCATGGCCTCCAGGCGGTTGCGGAGTTTCTCGGCGAAGTCAAATTCGTTCTTGAAAAATGTGTGGAGACATGTTCTCACAGTCTCGTACAGATCGCTCTCAAGCATTCTAATCGTTTCCTGAAAGCATGATGCACTTTGGTTAATGAAAATACTAGCCTCTCAAGAATGTATGTTGCTTACGGGAAGATCGTTTTTGTAGTAGCATTCCTGGTGAGCATTGGTGGCGGACACCGAGAGGATGTAGTCGTTGCGGGCGCCAACAGATCGGATGTCCGTCTCCTCCTGCTTGATGGCGAGGTTCTTGGCGGCCTTTTTGAGGGTGGTCTTCGACTGGAAGAGGCTGAGCATGTCCTTCTTCCGGCCTCGCGACCTGTCCTCGGCGACGACGGCCTTGGTCTTGGTATCGATTGCATCTGACTCTTCTGCAAAGTAGGTCCTCTTGGTGTTGTCGAGCTAAAAATAAGACCAATTGTATTGATCGTAAGATCTCCAATGTCCAACGTAATTGGGTTGTCTTTATTTACACTCGATCGAGTACAACAATTGCGACGAAGAGATTGATGGAAAAGATTATAGCGGATATAGTCGTAGCATTTAGATATTTGCTTTAGTGCTTAAAAACTCGATCTTAAGTATATCTAGATATGTGCTCCAAAGGGAGTGGGGTCGAGTTTAGGTAAATGGTATGTTTGCTTTTCTGATCTAGATACGAGTAGAAATGTAGAACCACCACTTACTTCTGCCACCGATTCGAGGACGCCTCGTTGGAGATCTGTGATTCGCTCGAAAACTTTTTTCGCCTTCTTGCTACGCTCCTCCTTGAGCTTCTTGCAACTGGTCAATATTGCTTTCGAGATTATTTTGCGCTGCTCTAAGCCCTCCTTCAGATCCTCTTCTGTAGTTGCGATCACACTTAGCCAGATTTTGGCCAGGTTTTCCGTCTGAAATAGTGCAAAAACAATATAGAGTAATGTGACACCTTTCTACCATCTACCAAGTACCATGATGAAAGCAATTACTACATTTTCCATTAAGAGGGGGAGGGGAAGTTAGCGCGCAAAACAAATAATAGCATTTGATATTTGTTCGGCATGCACATTAATGCTTCATTATTACCTGTAGCTGTGCCTGTCCACAGTTCGTCAACGACTCATAATTTCTATGTTGGACAGCACAGATCTTGGTCAGACCTTCCTGGTATTGCTTGTCAAGCGCTGCTTTCTGCTTGAAAAATGCCTTGATGTTGTCGAGGAGAACCACCTCTTGGGCATTCTTAGACTGGATCGCAGTCCATTGCTGCTTGTGGATTCCTTGCACGTGTTTCGTGTAGGCCCCCTTTCGGGGTGGGGGCGGCACGGTCCCCATTTTAATTTACTTTCAAAACTGTCTAAATATCTAGTTGAAATGTCCTTGGAAGCACAAACACTATGAGATATTTAGGGCGTAGGTAAGTATTACAATGCAATAAACACCACCAAGAGTTACAGTTATTTATGAGGGCTCGACTCTCCTGGATGAGAGCGAGCAAGTCTAGTCCCACAGAGTTTCTTTTAAGTTTCGTCTTGTTAGTTGTTGTGCTCCTTCAAAGGTCCTTCCTTCCTCTTTCCTTTCAGCTGTCACGTGAAGCCTCTCGATATACACAAATAGTGTAATATCAGCGCCTGCTCAACGCCGCCGTCGAAGCAGCAATGAGGGCTTTCACTTTTGCGTGCTCCCAAGGGACATGCGACCGCCGTCGCCACCGTCCATCGTAACCTTTTCACACGCACAATGCAAAATCACCGCGATTTTTTAAGCCTCAAGAGGCGAGGTTAGAGCAAAAGAGAAATTGTCCTCAAGGTATAGATATGGTCGTACATAGTCAACCTTCGCCTTCGCGTTTTCAACTGAATTTCAAAGCATGCCCGCGTGACGAGCGGTGCGGCGGATCAATAGTGGTGGTGGTGCGAGGTCGGTCCCTCCCAGGGAAATGGTGGTTGCATGGCATATGTACTTAGTACAAGTTTACTATAAGCTATAGTACCCCTTACTGCAGTGCCTTCTTTGGCTTTCTACAATTCACTACGTATATGCTTGCGTAGAGGACCAAATGGAGGCGACGTCGACATTATGTGCGTGTGTACTGAGAACAGAACCTTGGATCCTGATGCCTGTTTGCAGCCGCAGCCGCAAAACGCGAGGTTTTCCTTGAAAAACGAAGCATGCGCGCGCATTCGGCCTACATACCGAAGAAGAAGATATTCTAGTATGACTATGGCACGATTTTTAACCATGTTGTTATGTACTCTAATCTACTGCTACCAAACCTTCGCATAGTAGAACTAAGAAGGACCAATGTAAGGGGCACACATGTACAGAGGAAGTGTATTATTGTTGTCGTCTTTTTGGATGGTTGCTAAGTAAAAGTAGTGGACCTACAGCCTCACATGCCGCACACGTTAAGCCCTATTTTCCCCCACGTTGTGGTGACATTATTATGCGTCTTTCAATGGCAGCATTACTTACTGATATGCGACAGCAAAAGTCTTTCTTTATTGATAAATGTACCCCATACACCTTGGATGTGTGTACAATAACATCATAACATGCATTCGTGCATCCCTTGGCTACATGTATTGTAGACCAGAGATTACATGCCAGAACCTAATTCCGAGCCTTTTTCTTTTCACGAGAGTCTCTAGATACCTACCTACCTACCTACCTATCTAGACCTTTGCTACTTACAACTTTTTTCCGGTGACTAATAGAGAAAAAGAACTTTTTGCCTCGTAATGTCAGTGTAGTGTGTGTAGATTTATAGCCACATGCTCGTATATGATTGTAGTGTGTTGAATCAGCGAAATCTCTGCAACAAGACAAGGACTTTCTAAACAGGAAAGACAACCAAATACCGAAGTTAATCAAGTCTGAGGACACGTAGGATTTCGCGGAAACCTTGGAAATTTAATTATGTACTACTTGCTTACGTTGACAAAAGCCAATATTGGTACTAAGTCAGTCTCTCTCAAACTGGCAAAAGTTTCAAATTTGTCTTTGCAGGCGGAAAATGAACGTATCGAGCATAATTGGAAATGCTTTCACATATCTTGTGCAACGAGGCGAGTTGTGATGAATCTCTGTCGGTCCACATGTCCATATATAATTCATATGATATGCTTGCGTAACATTTTTGTATAGATGGAGAGAGAGGGGACATATAACAAAAATAAATGTACGCTCGTGTAAAAGGCATTTCGCTACATTAAGTCGCCTTGAATTAATGTGGCCAATCGCATAGGTAAGGCTTGGACTCTGGCGGCTTCAGGCAATCACCAATGGCGGAGCATCCTGGAGGAGACCAGTTCTGGAAATAAACATGCCCATATACAGTAATTAAACTATTGATCATTTCTCAATTATCTAAGTACCATGACAGCTCGGTCGCACCAATTCAAGGCGGGCTCTCCTTTCACGAGAGAGTTTTGGTGGTCAGCGACGATTTCACGTAGTACTTTGACTTGGGCCGCGTACAGAACTGATCCGTGATTTATTGGGAACCTCTCGCCAGGATCTCGCTCGATATTGTACAAAACCGGGTGGTCAGTATGATTTACCTGAACGGTAGTGGTCACATTCCTAATCTCGATGTCGGGACAATGGTCTATGCCCTGAAAAAAGGCATTTTCATATCTCTTTGAGACCAGAATTTCACAGACAATTTATTCTCACGTGTTTTAACTCATTGTCAGGCGTTGTCCACGTCCATAGGTGCATCTTGTAAGCACCACTTCGAACAGCCATCAGAAGATCACCTCGGTAGAAAAATATGCCTTTATTTTTGCTGTCTTTATCGTCATCAACCTCTTTTGATTTTAAAAGGGTTTCGCTAATATCTGTCCCGTCTACAATTCGATCTTTCGGTATGCTCTGGCCAGCCAAGGAAATCAGAGTGGTATAAAGGTCCATTTGTGAGGCAGGCTAGAGAAGAACGAAAAGCTGGTGTGTTTTGCCCGAGGCTAAATATGTTTTCGCACCTTTGTTGAAATAGATCTCTTTCGAATGGCCTTAGGCCACCAAGCTATGGTGGGAACCCGAAATCCGCCTTCAAAAGTTGTCTGCTTTCCACAGAGGAGAGGCCCCATTGCTGCCAGCTAAACATTTCATTTAAATGAAAAAGCTTCAACATTTTTTAGCCATTTACCATGTTGTCGGGAAACCAGAGCTGCACCATTGTCAGAAGTAAATATCACCAGTGTCCTATTGGCAATGCCCAACTCCTTCACCCACTTCAAAATCCTACCGATGGAATCATCAAGCTCCCTCACAGCGTCGCCATATTGTGTGCCTTAAAGTGAACATGCATGAATTTATGATAAGCAGAGCAGGAGGAGGTCATTAAGAATTCTGTTACAGGCATACGTAAACATGTTACCTCTCTTGCTGGCGCCTCGAAACTTTGATGATGCGTAGCTGGGAGCGTGAGTGGAATCCGGGGCGAAATATAAGAAAAATGGCTTGCCCGTCTGGGCTCGTTTGCCGATGAATTTCAAGGCCTCCGAGGTCAGGATCTGGGTGTAGTTTGATAGTCCGGCTTTAGTATCGATCGGAAAATCCTCGTAATACCTTAATAATCATTGTTTGAGTTTATTCAAAAATATTTCTTTTTGTCATTACCTTCCAATCATATCTTTATTTTTATACACTGGGATGTTTGGGCCCTTCTTCCCTCCATATTTAAAATGACAATTTGGGGCGCCAAACCACTCGTCGAACCCGTGCTTTAAATGAGTTATTAGGGAGGAGAAGGACAGAAATTATCTTTGTGTACCTTTAGCGGATGAAATTGAGCCCGATGACCGAGATGCCATTTGCCAACCAGTTTGGTCCGGTAGCCACCCTTTTTTAAGACTTCCGGCAACAAGATTTCTGAATCGTAAATACCTCCAGTGATGATTTGAGGGGTGTAAGCTGAAAAACCTTTTTAAGATGCTTTCCAAAAGTTTTTTTATAAAATTGGTCTAACCATTTCTCCCGAAAGTGTTATTGCTGTAGAAACCATTTCGGATCGGTAGCCGCCCCGTTAACAAGGATGCTCTGGCTGCAATAAATGATTAATAAAAACTTGCCTAATATTTCAAATACGAGTATATTTTGAGATTGAGTATTTACATGGAGAGCAGATGGCAGCAGCAGTGTAAAAACTAGTAAATGTCATTCCTTCTCTAGCCATCTTGTCCAAGTTTGGAGTCTCTCTGTTGGGCTCACCGAAACATCCCAAGTCTCCCCATCCAAGCTGTAGAAATGAAACAAAAGACGATGAAACATTTTCTGAGACAGTTTTCCACTAAGTGCGACTCAAGTTCAAAAATAATTCTGATACCAATTTGTATTTCAGTCTTAAAAAAGTATTTCAAAATAGTTTTGGTATATGATTGTATTTAGCAGTTGTTGGGTTTTTTTTTGGGACTTTTTCGTTGTACCAAATGCACAATAGGGCTAATTAATAGTTTCACTTTTTTTGCATTACACGTTTTCACATTTCTCGGTTTAGAGTTGTTTTAGACAAAATGGCAGGAACACACGTAGTTGTAAATTTGAGACAATCTCTTGTCAACAATCAGAGCCGAATGTGAGTCTTCTCGGGTTAGTGGTCACACGCTCCTTTTCTCCTCGAATGCACTCTCGCCACAGGACCCATTGGTACAAATTTCCACGTTGAGGCTTTTTCTTCGACTCGAGCAGGTCGAGTGCCGGCGAGGTCGCGTGACAGAATTTGGCAGGAGCACTATTCACAAATGGCTTAAGATGCCTTCTTCGCTTATTGGGAGATCCTAATGAGGTTGGCGAGGTCGGAGGACTGTTGGCGCCTTTGGCACGCTTTCTCGAGGATGGACTCCCTAAGACCGATGGTTGATCCTGGACCCCATCGTCCTCAATCTCCATCTCATTTTCGGCCTCGTCGTCGTCATTGCCATTTAACATGTGCTCAACTCTTACCCGTATATCTTCTTCTTCCTCCTGAAACACGGTGGAAAGGGTTAGTGTCAATATTTCTTAGGATACAAGCTCAAATCGGCTACCTGTCCCATGATGCTGGAGCTTGTACTCTCACTGATCTGGTCCGTCTCGTCGAGCAAGTTTGTCGACGACGTGTGGACGCAGTTGGGGACATTGAGGAGATCATTGACGAATTTCGCAATCGAATCAATTGCAGATCTGACATAAGCGCTGATGGAGCAGGCGGCAACGGCAGCCTTGACAACCTCGTTTGCTCTCTCGATCACAGCCTCGGACGGCCTCGAAACCTGAAAAGAAGGTCCCATATTTTTTATACTGTCATGACGGAGTGAAAAATTGATTGTGACAGAGTCGGGCTAGGTGTGCAAAACAATATGTACTATGAAGTGAGTACATTGGGACGGAATGATACCGAGAAATTATAAAACGCTGTCATGATTAGTCAGCTGCAACAGGCGTCGAAGCACACAGTAGCCATATACTAGTGTCAACTGTGCTGTCACAGGTTAAAATTGGACTCTTTTCTTTTTGGACAAAATCCAATGGCCATCGATTGCAACGGATCAGATTGGATCAAGCTAAACGTGGGCGGTCACTTGTTCGTCACAACCAAGGAAACGATAACAAAGAGAGCCCAAGAAAGCTCTCGGCTGGTCAAGTTCATCCAGGATGAGTCGAAAAAGGACTCTTGCGGAGTCCTTTGGATTGATCGGTCGCCAGATTATTTCAAGGCAATATTAAACTACTTGAGAACTGGCGTGGTTATTGTCGACCCATCGATAAGTGTTCGAGGCGTTCTGGAGGAGGCCAAATATTATGAAATTCACGCCATGATTCCGGAACTCAATGAGATCATCCTGAATGCTTGTCAGTCGAAGCAGAACGCAGACGAGCTGATCTCAAATTTCACAACATCACACAAGCATCAGCAACAACAGCAGGCTTCCACTTTGGCTCAAAATGAAATTTTGAGAGCTCAATTTCTGCACCAATTGATGCTCACAAACCC
>JAAUYL010032801.1_pt1 | contig 23633 bp, 11 predicted proteins | sample 7278011 | NCBI WGS metagenome assembly JAAUYL01 (sample SAMN14350225, study PRJNA611818) | marine sediment metagenome | isolation source: surface marine sediment (1.8m) | place: French Polynesia: Moorea | collected 2018-08
ATAGACGTCTCTCCCCTCGCGAAAGTACAAAAATCCCATTTGTTTATTGTATGGAGTACACGAAAATTGAATTGAATAACAGCCAACGTTGAAATATGAACATCATAAAAGTGTGTGAGGGTTATCTGAGGAAGTTATTAATGCCCTCAAGACCACATACACATACATTTCTTCACCCATATTTACATGCTTGCTTTCAAAGAATGCTATGTGGAGAAGCTGCCTGAGGCCATCGCACGCTCATTTAAATTCAGGACGTCGTGTACAAAAGGGTATAAAGGTTATGTTATGTACCACAAGTCTTGATGCTCTCCTCCCCTCTGAGGTCTGGTTATATGGTGAGTTCCTCACATTCCACATTAAGGTGAATATTAAAGGCAGATGCTTAAGTAGTAATACCAGAGACCAAGTTAAGCTTCCCAAGGGGGGAGTGTTGGGATTGCTAGAGATGTTGTGTGATTTTAAATACAATGTTCCGATTCAGCACATACCTTAAGCGCGTGTGCGATGTCCGGCGGAATGGCCATGAGTTGAGACGAGGACATGCGGCGGTAGATCCGCTCGATGAAGATGCCGGTGCGGATCGCGTTCGCCACTGACCGGAATGACGGCCTCTCGTCGGGACCGCGGCGCCTCGGCGCGCTCTCCTGCTTCGCAAAGGTCGAGGCCAGCCACTTGCGCACCTCTTCGGGCACAGCCTCGCTTTGCAGCTCGCTGAGGTCATCCTCTCCGGCCTCGTCCCTAAACAGAATGACCTCGATCAGACAATCTCACAGTAATATTGACCAATTAAGCTCATTATTTAATTATAGCGTCCTAACGTCAAGGAGTTAAATATAAGGGGGTTATTTATTATATTGGACTGATCGGACACCGGCTCGTTGTTTTTTTACAGATGTTAAAAAATGTTTTTGCCTTAATTTTGGTGCTGAACGGTGAGTGTGTGATAGCGTGCACGATATCAAGTGCAAATTTTGAATTGAAAAAAAGTAAGAGTAAGTCGTTTTAAGGCATTAAAGCAAGCATTGTATCCTTTACAACTGGAGGAAAACTTGATGTTTTAAGACAGCCTGCACGGCACATTTCAACAACTACACAAATCAGCGTTCCCTCCACATTTATCTCAGGTGATGCTTGATGAATTAATAGCTTTCAAATGTTGTGTTGAATGAGGATATTTTAAACCTAGCTCTCACATAGTAAGTAGTCTAGCGCTTTGAAAATGTGAGATGACCTACCTTTCTGGATATAAAGGAGAGGAGAGCTAAGAGCTCAAAGCCATTAAACTGGCTCTCGCTTTCTCAACCTCACCTACCTAGACTACCTCACCTCACTCTCTCTTTCTCTCCGTCTTTAACCTCTTCATAGACTCTAAATCTAAGGTTTCTCCCGTTTCCGGACAAATAATAAATGGACCGCTTATCCGATCTAGCTTGCAACCTGCCTTTGTACCGTTTCAACTTGAAAAATCCGGATCCGGAAAAATATGTCACGACGACAAAAGCTGCACCCAAATTATCTCTCTCTCATTCTTGTTGAGAAAAGAAGAGTGGACTCACTTTAGAAAGGTCTTTCTGAAGAGTAAATAGTAAAGGAGGCAGCGGGTGAGTGGGTAAAACTTTTTTAGCACTTTTCAGAAAAAAACCTGTGGGCTGCGAAGAGAAACAAAATTTTAATCACAGCCATTATTTTTCCGACCAACTTTTTTTTCATTATCTTTTTAAGCTCCTCCGTCTTTCCTATTAAATAAATATAGTGGTCTTAAAACAGTTGAAAACTGGTCAAAATGGATCGGAAATTGGGCATGAGACCGGATATACCTAGATAGGTGCTACAACCCTTCAGTTTCATTTGGTGTTCCTTTTCAAAGGCAAGGGAGGATTATTGATGGTCATGCTATCCTTGTAAGCATTTATACCCTACAGGTATCTGCATATATAATATTATTTATGGAAGTGGATTCTACCTTTGCAACAGCTGACTTCCGGTTGTCCTAAAGGCTACGGGAATGATATTTTAAACATTTAATTCAATAAATTCTCTGCCATCACTATTATATAACTACGATTACAACAACGGGGAGAGCTCCACCCATGCACTTCGACGATTTTCTTACATTTTTTTCTGCTAAGGCAACATTTTCCTCCAAGAATCCTAACAGTGATACATGCAAAGTTTCACGAGAATGAGCTTTGTTTGGTTGATTATGATACAGGTAGGATTTCTTCATCTATTAATGTTTGCCCAAAAATGTAATTAATTACAATATCATCATAACATTGCGAAAAAACGAGACAAGATAAATCACTGGAAATGTAAATGTGTAAAATTGAATTGTAATTAATTTACAACAGACGTACATTAATACATGCTATAACTAGAGACTGTCAGGTAAGATAGGTTTTTCATATGAAGTGTCTCGATACTTTTTTCAAATCTAAGTAGGTACTGTAGGCCACTGTAATAAAATATTTCTAAAATCTAATAAGCATTGTAATGATGTTGTTCTGTTGCAAAAATCTATTTTTTAGCAAGCTGCTGAATTTGTTTAGTGAAAAAAAATATAAAAAATACTATTTGGGATGCAATTTGTGAGTACTGTAATGAGAAAGGTGTATAATAGAGGAAGGTGCTCATATGTCTGTAATTAATTTCACTATGTAATTATTGTTGGAGTTTCTCCACAAACCTTTCGTGGCTGTCTTCATCTTTGCCGACCCTATATATGCATACATAGATTTGTTAATAAATAATAATAAGAACTCATCCAACAACAACAGCATAAAACTAAAACGTTAGTTTAACTCTACAAAGCAACATTTTTGTTGTTGTTGTTGTTGAAAATGAAAAGAAAGAGTCTAGAAGGTTATTATGAATAGTTTTTTGAGTTAACAAGAGAGCAAAAGTTTAAGTGCAGAGTATAGTTGAACAGAGTAAGTACTTAGTATGGATAGAATGTTGTAGATAGCAAGTAAATATATCGATTTTCCGACTCAATAATAATAGCATTTTAACTACTGTACAAATAATTCAGTTTTTTTCTACAGGCAAAGACGCAACTTTTTGGCTTGTTAATAAAAGCAAGTATTTAGTATAACTTGAAGTCCTAGACTGTTGGACATTTTTTGTCAAAAACCCTACTTAATAAAATCATTAGCAACAAATGCAATCTGTAATGCATTTTTACAGTATCCTTAAACGTGTGTTCGTTCCGAAATTAAATGAAACAAACAGCTGACTCGACATCAAACTTACTCGGTCTTGCTGGCCACAGAGTTGACGACGTCGGAGACATACTCCAAATTGGAGACCAGCGTGTCAGGATCTATTGCATGCGAACTGTCTTTCAGTTGCAAAATCAACTGCTTGAGCCTGCAAAGTAAAATCAAAACATGACATACATTTTGTGGCACACTCTGCCCAATAAAGGCCAGGCATAGTAGACTTAATACCTGCCTGCCTGCATACTCAAAATAAAAATCAATAACACCAATGTGAAAGTTTGAGGCTATTTGATGTTACTTCCTCCTCGCTGAGCTTGATTAAAAAAAGGCCGCCGCCATAAAAGCCAGCAGACTAAACGTCTACGTCTACATACTTCCACTCACTTTGTACTGGCTTCCCTAATGCCACAATTCGAGTCAGGAGCAGGCAGGTCTTCGCTTCGCAGATGTGACCTTTCCTCTGAGGAGGCTGCCGAGGCCGCGTCCATGTTCTCCTCTTCGATTCCGCCGGAGGCTGAAAAAGGCCGACCCGACCTCGAGCGTCGAAATATTCTTATTGTTTCACCTGTAAGAAATCACAATTTCCGTTTAATTTCTCACATGACCACGTCTTGACATTGGCAAATTGATAAGGAGTCTGCCAATCCGCCATCTGAATGCGAAAATAGGACATTTCGGTGCAAAAACGATATTTTCATCAAGCTTGAAAGAGCACACGGGTTTGACAAAGTCAACAGACAGACATTGGCCAGAGATTTTTCAGCCAATCCAAGAAGACCAACATTGTCAAGCAAATGTGCTCAAACGAGGGACTCTTTAACAAGGGCCAAGTTCACATGATGAATGCCAAAAAGGCCGAAGAAATTCCCCCTTAAAAAAGAAAAAAGGCCACCACATTCAACCTTGCCAAAGACAATCTAACAAGACTGAACACTGAGCTTGACGAGGACAAAAAAAGTTCCTAAAAGTGCTGAATGTTAACCTAGAGGCAGGAGAGCTAAAATCTCAACCCATGGCGGTTTTTCTGGTTTCTTTGGCCTGTGGTGAGAGTGATTTTTGCGAGATCGACTTGGACTTTGCTGCACCACCAGAATGTCACCATCGTCATTGTCATCGCCGTTAGCACCATTGTCTTTTTAAGGCATATTTATATTCTTTTCCAATTTACTCGTGATTGACTTAAAATTTTTGGATTACTTACCATTCGCTGCTGTCATCGCCGGCTTTGTGTCCTGACGCTGGACCATTTTATCACCAGCCGAAGGTTTTCTCGTAACTGAAAAAAATGGTAAGAAATTAACTTCAAGGCAAAATATTACGAATCACTTAATTAGAAATGTACATTGTTGTAGTAAACTTTCATTATCAGGTTACTTTTGTACCTTTTTAAATATAAATAAATACTTAGTTATAAAGGCTGCATCGATAGAATAAGTAGGCCTATGCTGATGGCTTATTTCTGATAAAACTAAGTGCTTTTTGGGGTAATCATTTTTCACGTGAAGCTGAAAATCTCCACGACTTTTTTTTGGCTTTCTTTATTCCCTCTCTCCACAACATCTGTTACATGCCACCACGACGACGACATCCGAAAAAAGATGTCTCCATTTAAGATGGAACGGAACTAAGCTGCTGGATATTTGACAACGTACGAGCGTCATTGGATCTCGTCTGTATGTAAATACATAGACTGAACGCCGTTAGCTTTTGAAAAAGTGCCCTTCTGTTCGAACTGCAATTATCTAGAGCAAACACATCCTCTTTGCCTTACCTAACGTACTCAATAATGAGGCCTGCTTCCACTACTACCCTTTACCGCTTGCAACAACATGTGATGTATGTATGACACGTCCATTAAAAAGCAAGTGGCCAGTAGAGGCAGGGAAACCGGCAATGTTTGCTCTGACAATGACTTTTTTGAGTCCTAAGGGAACCTGCACTGGTCAGAGTCGTCAAGATAGACCCCCTGTCATCAAGTCATCAACGTGTTCGCGTTAATGAGAAGGAACAGTAGCCACCTCGGGGACTAAAAACTTAGCTTGAAAAGCCGGGGACTCTCAGCAGGAGCAGGAGGCAATGTATAGAAACTTTTGGCTTAGACGCCGCGCTTTAATGAAAAGTTACTTCACCTTTTGCTTTCGGTGAATAGACCGACTTTCGACCCCGCCTTTCTCGACATCAAAAGCAGATCGTGCTATAATTGCACCCTTCTGCTTTGAGCTAACGATCACAATAAACAACTGGACACCTCCACTCCAGAGCCTGGCATATTGAAACATCGATGGAGCAAAATAGGCAAGGCGGGTGGCAACCGTTGGCCTAACTTTTTCTTCAGTAACCTCTAAGCGCTTGCTTGTGAATGACAGTTCCTTACAGCTAGTCTCTCCATACTATAGTTTTTCACATTGGCAGCGGTCCGTCCAAAAAATGCCAACTTTTTCCTCCCTATTTTGCTTTCAAGGAAGGCCAACCTCGACCTCTGCGTGAGCTTGCTGAGTGCTGGTATCAACTCAAGAGCAGACTCATTTCAAAGCAGAGGTCTCATAACATTGAAAATACTTTTATTTTTTAGAATGCATTCGAGATGTTTTTTTAATAATTGTGCTTTGCTTCGAGGCAATTTTCATGCGACGCCATTTCGAATGATTGAGCGGGAGTCCCAAATTTTTACGACTCGATATATTCGTATATTTTTGTAGATAATTTTCCAATTTTGTCTTTTTTGCCTAAATGATCGATTCCGCGTAATTATAGAAAATAGCATGATTTTGATCAGAAAAAAACTTTTTAAGGATTTTTATAGCAGCAGCAACAAACAAACAGCTAATAATATGATTTATGTGGGAAAAATCGCTTTTAAGCCTCCCTCTGTCAATTTTACAAAAGAGGAAGGGATAAAACGATTTTCACAGGTTCTATTTCTGAAAATTCACGTTTATATTTGAAAATTAACTTAAATATTTATTTACATCATATGGTCAAAATGTAATGAAAGGTCATTAGAACAGACCATATGGCATATTTAGATTGTTTATATTTCGCTCCAGGTAAACAATGAAACCAACGTGGTGAATTTGCAAGCGATAAAAATCATTAATTATGCCATCATAAAATTATCAAAAGGTATAAGTATTTACCAAAGGACATGGTTTTTTTTGAAATGGTATAGCTGCCGCTGCCGGAGAATAATGGTCATTTGATAGAAAATGATAAAGCTGTAGAAAATCATAGGATACATAGCCTATCCTCCATCCAGCTTAAACTCAAAATTCGTCTCGCTTCCGGGGGTTTGAAAAAATGGCATACTATGCGTAGGACAAAACTGATTTTCAACAAAAATATGAACAAACTGAAATCTCTTTTCATTCTCGTCTCAATTGCCACGGGCAAGTTAAGTTCAAAACTAAGAATGGAAAACCCAAAAAGTACGGATTTTTTTTTCAAAAAAAATATATAAGTAAATTCTATATTCATCTACATGCTTGCAAATTAAAGGGGGCGAGAATTTGTTATTTTAAATCGACCCTTGGAATTTTTAAAAGATCTACTAGTTTTACAAAATAGTTAGCAAATCCTAATTTTTATTGTTCACAGTAAAAAATAGTTGTAGAGATTGAAAAGGTTAAATTCGAAAAATTCAAAGGTAAAATTGGAAAATTGCGTGGCAACAAGAGATTTAGATTTGCGGCATTTTTATTCTAGTAGCACACACGAGGAGTTCATGCTAAAGTGCAAGGCCAGTAGCTGTACGAAGTTCTAGCGTAGTTTTTTGACAATAATAATATTGCGAAACTCTAAAAATATCGGCATTTGGAGGCACGGTTCAATAATATCGACGCAGAGGAAGGAGCGAATTGTAATTGTGTTCCGAAAAATTCTATGCGCTTTTTGTGCTTCAATTTTAAAGCAAGACAGTCAAACGATTATTTAAGAAAACGTGGCTGGCCAAGCTTAAAAATATTTTCAAATTAAAACGTAAAGCTCAGTGTAAATAGACCTGTCAAATTAAAATGACAACGTGTGACACAATTTGTTCACTATTAACAAAATTGCCCATAAAAATAATAAGACAATTGATTCTGTGAAGGTTGGAGCCAGACGTCGTGTGTCCTTTTTACGCGTTTTTATCAGGCATTCTAAAATTAATTTGACCAAAAAATTAATAATGCATTTGCATAATTTAAATTACTGTTGATTTTGTCACTGGAAGTGAGTCATTGGAGAAATGCGTAATGTCCAAGTATTTCCGGTTATTGTCGAAATACATTCTGCACTAAATTTCAAATTTAGTTCCAGCTCCGCATGGTGTCAGAGATAAAGTTGCGAATTTAATCAAATTGCAAATTCCAAAGCCAAAGGAAGAAAGTTCCTGAGAGCGATGGCCGCATTTGAAAGTACAGACGGTAAAAAATGGCTATCTGCGCCAAAGGTGTCAATCGATACAGATTCGCAATTTGCATACGCTTTTTGCGTGAGCTCAATCGAGCTCGATCAGGCACGAGCGGCCCGAGAAAATTCGAGCTCACGTGCTATCCCTACAAAAGTTTTTACCAAGTATTAGCGCAAGTACTCCGTGTAATGTAATCGTGCACTTCTGACCTTGGACGGGAAAATCCGTGCCGTACTAAATATATTTTTGTTTGATGGCCCAACCCGGTGCCACGACAATTTCCTCTTTTTGACTATTATGAAAAAAGGTGGAAACACAGGAAGGAAGCTGTCCTTTTATTCATTTTTCTTTCCCAATGATATGGTTACCTCTGTAAATGTCTAAAATTAAAAAGGTATAATCGTAGCCTGATCAAATATTCAAATATCGGAGAGAAATTTTAGCGCAAAAGTATCCAAGAGAGAGATTTGACGGGGCACCGGAGAAAAAAATACATAGAGCACAGGACCAAAGCACCCAACCAAACTACAATTTACCAGAAAATGTTGCCTTCTACAGACCAAGCCAGCATTATCTGAATATATCCCTGGCTGTTTTCTGAGAAGTCCCTAGTGACCATAGTGGCAAGTTAAGTAAGAAAAAGAGCTACAGAACGGCTGGATATATTTTCATTTTGCTAGTACCATTTTGTTACCTAACAAAGCATGCCATTGTTGTGGACAAAAAATGTACAAAGGCACAAAGTTTTCCTTGGTTTTCTCGTTGTTTTTTAATGGGGTAATTCAGGCAATTCTGGGGCTTAGTAGCTTTTAATAGCCCATTTTCGTCTTAAATTAAATCTGTTCCGAAATTAGACGAGTCCGGGGTCTCCAACGGCGGCCGTGTGGATTGATATTTTTTTGATTTCTAAAAATTGAAACATCACAAAATTACACGCATGTTTCCCCCCAAGGCAGGAGAACAATTTGGCGATTTAATTGATTTATAAGACGGCGTATAGGCTAAGTATTTTCATGGATATTTTATAGCACTTCATAGACATTTTCAGGAATTTTTCCTCGGGAAAATATGTTGAAATAAGAAGCAGAAAATATTTAGGTATATTTATCTAATTTTACTAGGCACGTTCATCAACACTAAAACAGGAAATAAACTAAACGTTTTGGAAAGAATAATCATAATTGTTTGGCATTGTTACAGCCTTTGTTGTTTTCAAAAGTAATTCTCAAATAATCGTGAAAACAGATAAAACAGGGGCCTAGATACCTATATATTTTATGGTAAGATAACGACCACAGAAGTCAGACTGAAAGAAGGCGGGCGGCGGGAAATTAAGTGACAAAAAACAGCTGACCTTCGAAAAAGGGTCAGTTGCTGCCCTAAATTCTGTTTTTCTCGACACCACCCCTTATAACTCTGGTGTCCTGAACAAACAGAAAATGGTTTGGCGGTGAAACGAAATTCTCTGAAAATATAAAACCATGAGCTACATAGAAAAAATATTTTGGCTCCGACCTTATTTCGGTATTTGAATTTGACAAACACAACTTGGCAAGGCTTCAGACAGTTTCCGAATAAAAAATGTTAAATTAAATGCGATATTGCAAAACAGACTGACACGAAGTACATCGCTGAAAATTATTTGAAAAATCATGAAAAATCTCAAAATGCTTTCAACGGTTTCAAATTGCAACAACAACGAATAACTGGTACTTTCGGCAAAAATTAGGCGGGAAATTTAAATTGGCTGCCATTTTGCCTTAAGTAAAAAAGTGCTCAGCAACTTTTTATCTCATGTTTTCATAAGAAGTCTAGGCTTTTTGCTACTACAGCAACGTCGTTTCAGTACAGCAAAAGCCCCCCAAAACTTGTTCTGGCTTGTTCAAACAAGATTAAACTTGTCGAAAACTGACAAACAGCTGTGCGAGGACTCGAAGGCCTAAAATAAAATTCAAAGCTCGAATTCCCCGCCAAAACATGTCCTGGTTAATCCAAAAATAACTGTGAAATACGACGAGGAAAAGTGGGAGTCGTAAAATAGGGTTGGCTGAAACAGAACATTTTCTCGAAAATTTACGAAGTGCACGCACGAAAAATACCAGATATCTTTATTACCCCAGCGAGCCCCCTCTCAGACATGTCACCGGGGTCTAGAAACCGACTGGATTTCGTTGTTGTCAGAGCCACGTGGCTAACTTGACATTGCATGATACAAAACTTAGTTGTTTTGTTAGAAAACAAAGTTAGTTTCTTTTTGGAAAAAGGCTGAACTTTTGCACGAATTTTCTTTCCCTTATATTGCAAAAAAATCAAGATGAAAACATGGGAAATACACAAAGAACTAATAAGAAAATATGGCACATTTTTAATGACCAAAAATTCTGAAATAAAACACAGAACGCGCCAAGGTCAGATCTCAAACTTTGCGTATAATTATTTCTCCATGCCGTAATTTAATACCACAATCTAGAGTCGGTTTCGTTTTAGATGGCTCGAATTTCCCGCCAAAATAAAATAATTAATGCCATTTACGCAATCAGGACGAAGCGATCTGGGACAAATTTTGTGGCAGTTGGGTGAAATAATGGAGCAACTAGCTGTACCCTAACTTTTCGAAATTAACCGCAACCCTAGTCGAGTGACGGAACGAGCGAAGCGAACGGAGTTTTTATGGCGATTGAAATTGCCGCAAAAAATCGCCATTTTTAGCATTTTAGTGGGCCAAAAACCACCACCTCCTAGTCGGTTTTAAATCTTGGCAGCTAACCTTAGGGGTTGGTAAACTAGGTCTCATTCCATTCCAATATTACTTATTTACTCCTTTGTGAGTTGAGATAAAAGAGGTTTCCTTAAGTTTCCTCAAATTAAGACCCTTTTGGTCACTGAGCTGATGTCTTATTTCGTGCCCTCTTTTCAAAAATAGAACAAACCATGAATGATTACTATGAACTAGTATGAAACGTAGATATGTTTCTTGGTTCCTTTACTTGGTTTTCGATTTATAGGGAGGCCTGAAAAACTACATTAAGATATTAATAGCTTTAGAAACTGCTGAGAGGATATTAAAAACCAGAGCCACAGGGCCTCAGGTTATGTACAGAAACAGAGAAAATGAGAAAAAATGTCAAACTTCAGACTTTGAAGCAAATGAAATTTATAGTTAGGTAGATAAGGTAAGGCTACATAACAAAATCAAATTAGATTCTTTGGTTCTTTTGGTTTCCATACTCTTCCACAGGAAACGCGACGGAACAGAGGGAGTAGAAATAATTTACACTTGCTGAGAAACAAATGATCGCCATTTTCTGCGATGCAAATTATATTTTGGGTGGTCCCAAAATTTTTGTGCAAATCGGAATTCAAAATGGCATCAATCTACGTCGCTAGGCAGAAAGTGTACAGGAATCGCATAGCATGCATGCTTTTGGGCCATGTGCAGATTTTTTGCGCTCCAGCAAAAAGTTAATGAAGGGTAGGTAGGTATCTCAATATATCTTAATCTGGCCAACTGTGGTAGAAATCCGAAATTCAGACTTGTTGCTGAAATTCAAAATAATGCCTAGGAGTTCAATGTTAAAAAAAAGAGGACAATTCGAACGAAAGGGTAAAACCAAAAGAGGCTTACAGAAAGTTGATAAGCGAGGTGTATGGGAAATCAAATCAAAGCAAGACAAAACAAAAAGTGTGCTGTGCCCATCCATACAGAATCTTGCCTCAATCTTGGGAAAATCGGATTATTGCGTAATCTACTTATTTTTAGTACTCCCTCATTCACTTTCATTCGTTCTCTCTTCTCTCCCCTTGTATCCAATGTCAACAAAACACAGGCGACTAGCTAGAACAAACAATCACAAAACGCAATTGCCTAACGCTTATTGGTTTGGTCACAAAACAAAAACATGCTGCTCCACTCCACTCAGATACATTAATTCAATGTGAGTTATATGTGCTCATTTCTCTAGGTTGGCCATTTATTTCTACATTTCAAAGGTTTTCAATCAGCTCCTTTAGTGAGCATGGTTGATTCTAACCTTTTGGATGCGGATACCCTTAACTTGTGCATGGATAGCCTAGAAGCATCCAAGAGTCACTTGTAGGAAAAATAGGACCACGGCGCATGCTTAGCCCTTACTTTACATGGCTAAAGCGATTCAGAGGAGTGAGTGGTTGGGGAAATTCAAATTTCCCGGGCATTTTTGGCCGGTTCATCATTCCTTTAATTGGGTGGGTGTGTCCGGTCAAAAAAATGGCCCACATGCCCGAAAAATCGACCGGAATTCCGGCTTCTGCAACCCCCTTGTTGTCCTATACAAAATGACATGACCGTCATTACTCGAGACTTATGCCCTTATGCAGAGAGAAGCTCTTGTTCTTGTATTACCTAAGTACTATTTTCCTACTATCCGGTCTCATTTTCAAATTCCCAACAAAAGTCAGCTGCTATGCTGTTAACATCAAATGAATCCTGCAAACAATGTCTAAATTAGATTTCAAAGAAGGCATGTGTAGAACTAGCGAAAAGCAAACAAAATTGCCATCAAAGTACAAACACACCCTGCCAAATGAAATCAAGCAAAAATGAAGCCATAGAAAATGGATGGTTTTACGTCAAAGCCGCTGGAGAATTTTGCATAAACTTACGTATTATTCAAAGTCTGTTTTGACAAATTCAATAACAACCTAGGCCTACTGATCGTTCCCGTTAGGTTAGTGTAGCCAATGTCGAGTTATTTAGGACAGGCCAGTAGGGAAGTGGGTTATGTTATGTCCCTATAGCTTAGCCCTTACCTACCTACCTCTACCACAATCGTATGACAAATATCGATTAGTAGCTCAAGCTGCTTGTGAAAGAGAAAGAGAGAGAAGTCGACTTACTACACGGAGAGTTGGCTTTGCTTTACTTTGCCTAACTAAGGACCCTGCTATGAGGCAAAAAGGTAAAGCCTTTTTTCAGCTGTGTGCATTCACAACTCAAAGAGTGGCTGGTTGGTTTCCACAGCACACACATGAATGTGATTTCTGATTAATACAGCAAACCTAACCTCTTTGGCTATTATTGGGTGTATTTGTGTTTGCAGTAATGCTTTTGGTATAACTTACAAGTAATGAGAGCCGTTACAATAGAAAAGGAACGGTTCCATCATGAAAGATTCAGATTGGCACCCATTTGGATCAAATTATGGGCGAAAAACTTGCATGCCAGTCTTACAGCAATTCTGAGAAAATATCCCATAAAAACAGGAGTTACTCGTACCTACGGTCTGCACTCTCCTGCCATTGGAATTTGAATTAACGGGAAGAGGAACTATCTAACTATTTTTATCACCAGGAAAGTGAAATTTTATATAGGAGATGAACGAAGTCCGCTTCGGTTCGGTATCCAATATTCAACAATTATTGACAAAAAAAGTCTGTTCGGTTGCCTTGCCGCATCAGGGCTAAAAATAAGCTCAAGGATGAAAGACCTCAACCGAAATGAAAGTGAAAATAGACCGCAGTGATGATTTGGTTAGTGTTTTGGGACTTGTAACACAGTCAATGCCTTTCAATTGCAATTTTTGAGTACATGCTGATTGCTAGTTGATTTTCCTTCTTACCGATAGTATAAGTGTCCTTTCCAATGGCGACTGTTGTTGTGCTCTCGCCATCTTGCAAGTTCAAGCCGGTCGAAGCGTCGATTGTGCACTGACTTCGAAGGCCGCCACGGCCGAGTCGGCGGGGCGTGGCCGGACTACCGCTGCCCCACGGTGAGGCTCCGCCGCCGCCTCCTCCACTGTTTCCGGACATTTTGTCCGGCTGTCCGGTTTTTCAATTTGTTTTCCCGATCGAGTTTGACGGGGATTATTGTGTCTACTTCGGCGGCTTCACATAAAGGCACCACTGTGTTCGACGAGCTCTCCTTAGTTTAACATTTACATTTGCCAAGTTCGGGATTAAGCGAGTTGTGTTGCAATACTAGCAAGAAGGCCAAGGCTGGCCTCGGCCTCCTTTTGATATCAAAGTCTGTTTCAGCCTTTAGCCTTTGCTTTGCAGGATTTTTTGGAGTTTCTGCTGTGATCTATTTTGACTCGAACGAATCGAACAAAGCTATGTACTTTTAACTTCAACTTCTTGGCTGTGCTGTGTTCGATTGCAAACACTGGAAAACGATTTGTTCTGTGCAGACAGATATTTTGGCCTTTCTTTTGGCCTTCTTTTCATTTCACTTTGGTTTTTTAAACGTTAATACAGATTACGTAATCAAACGCACGCGAGACTACCCCTTTCTTTCTTTTGTTTACATTTCTATATTTGATGGCGGGGAAATTCAAATTTTCACCGGGTAAAAAAATTGAGCAGTGCCTGAGCCTTGCCTGAGCTCAGAATTTGCGGAATTTATCCCCTGACGAACGAACGGAACGAAATCCGACATTTCTGCCTGTTTGAACATTGAACATCCGTGTCCTCTGTCTTGGAATAGAATAGCTTTGCAGACCTTTTGTTTTTCTGTACCGCTTTCAGCCATCTCGGGCTCAGAATGAATGAATGTAACAAACAAACCAAAACTTTTTGTCTTTCCACGTTAAATACCAAAAAGGCTGATTTGGTCTGTGAGTCAAATACAAACAGAACAAACCTTGATAAAGTACCTGCAGCCATAGTAGCAAACTTACCAAGTTGCAAGTTACAACAAACTATATCTACTAGAAAACAAGAAAGGAGGGAGGAATCTCCTTGTCAAGATACATACAGAGAGAGTGAAAGAGAAGAAAGAAAAGCCCTGGGGATCGATAAAACTTGAAGGTTAGGTTACTACAACTAAAGTAGAGACTGCACGAAAACGTGGAGGCAGTACCAACCATGCCATGTAATAGTCGTAGAGTCCTCTGCTTGCAACTTCAAAGCTACACAGAGCATTAACCTATAGCCCTGCATTGATCGTCGGATTTTGATCTCAAAAAAGTTCTCTATTTGCTATGGCTTGTCAGACATTTGTTTTTATTTTCTGGACATGAAATACATTGATATCCTTTCAGAGGCGGAATCCAATCGTTGCAATCAATGCCTTCGTTTATAATTTGCCTGAACAAACAAACTGCATTTCTGCTTTTGCAGTTCATAACGTATGAGTGCAGGAAAGTAAAAGTGCCTGCATTAGTTGGAGAATGAGGCTATATTAAATAGTATATTATAACTTTTTGATATGCTTGTTTTGAATGCTAAGCTGTATTACTTATCCCCTCAAATATTGGGCTTTTTGACAAAAGAGGAAAAATGTTTGAATATGCACCAATTGAATTACCCAACAGAATAAAGGACACGAGTTTTATAACGGGATTATTGGAAAATGTAGATATTTTTCTCTAGTGGCGTAGTGACGTCGTCCTTAAAGAAGCCAGCATTGCTCATTGACGAACTCAATGAGAACTGTGAGCTGTGACTGTAGGGACTGGATATGGGGGCTAAAAATAAGCTGCATATAATACTTATCATATCTGAAAGGAAGTCGGAGATGTGACGAGTGTACCTTAAGCATTATGACCTCAGTATCTGAGCTATAGATGCTATCTACTTATAAATCTTGTACTTTTTCTCGCCAGAGAAAGTCCAAAAATATCCCCATTCAGACAGCTCTTCTTTGAATAGAAACTGGGGTGTGCGTCACATTGCCATTGTGTGGTGTTAATTATAACCCATCTCTCGTCCTTACAAATAATTGGGCTAAATTTAACCTCTTTTCGCCGTGATATCCTACATTTGCTGTGCTTCATCTTCCACAATATGGGATTTTCCCTCTCTGCTTTTTCGGATATTTGTTTAGGTTTGCTTTCTTTGCAATATTGATCTTTCTTCTCTCCTTCCTCGATCCCCCTTTGCTTTTTTCGAGTGCAAAAAGGCCAGAGAGATCTCAGATTCGACTTGATTTTAAAAAACCGGATCGGCCTCAATAAAATGTTTTACCCGGGAACTAGTAACTCCCGTAAATCCTTTTGCTAACACTTCTTCTTTCATCGTCGTCGTATTGAATTTCTATTTCCATTTTTTCCATCAAAACGTCAAAAAAGCCTCCATTCTATTGTATCGAGCTTTGCTGCCATTGCATTTGATATTGGAAAAAGAGCAATAATACACAAGCAAGCATTTTGCAATTTTAAGCAAGTACCATAAAATCAAGTCGTAATATTTGGACATTCAGAAAAATGAAAAAAAAATCAAGAAATTGATGCTTTGAACCATTATTGATGATCTGGGTTAAAAATAGAAGTTCAAAGGCAAAACTTGAAAAGTCCTCTCCCACGGAGTGGAATTGGAGCGCAATTTGCCTTGACTTTTTTGGGGCCAAAAAATGGGATGCTTTCTTTTTATCTAAGCTCACTATCAATACTTCTATTGGTTGGAAAAATTGTACTTTTTTGTTTCCTGCTCACGGACACAGATGAACATCGTTACAGATCAGGAAACAAACTAACTTTGACAGCGGGGAAATTAGGCTAAATTGAGTAATCTCGCCCTGGGCTCCGCTTTGCTACGCTAACGCTACGCTCCAACAAAAAAGTTAGTCGTACCAGATTGATGAGGCCTAAACGTCTGGTGTACAGTTTCTAGCGAGGTTATTACACTACATAGATAGACGGGACCTGTATCCTTGGTTGAGTAACAACTTAAATTCAACCATAAGCTAGGCTTAGGAGGGTCAGGTATTTCATATTATGTAGAGGCTAGTCTACACATACCACCTGACATTCTTCATATTAATGGACTTCCCTTGTAAGTATTAGCTCAAATCTGTCATGTAAGCTTACTCGAACTCTCGGCCTCTCTCCTTCCTAATTCATCATACATGTCTTGCGTTTCGGCTTTACGGGAAATGGAGTAGAACAGGAGCTCTGCCTCTGCACTACAAGCTAAGCTACAAACTGCGTGTTCTCCTCAATTTTCACAGAAAATTATGCTTTCATTTACGGAATAAAGTCCCCTATAGATGACCACCGCCACGGCAGCCACCTCCTCCGTGGTAAAACGAGCACCTGCCTTTCCCAGTCTCATGGGAAATTTGATAGGCCCTGGTCATCTGTTTGTGAAGAGCTAACTATATAAAGTGAGCATGCAACACTCCCTCCCGCCAAAATCTAGGGAAATATCTGAGTATTCATGGGCTGCTTCCCTTCCTTGGAGTTGTTGGAATTCCAAAACAAACGGATTTGAGCAAGCTCCTGCGGGATTGCTCCATCCAGTCCCTGCAAGTTTATTCCTGTCTGTTCTTGCCTGCCTTTGTTTTTGTTTCTCGACTCCCTGGAGATATCTTAAAATGACAGGTCTTTGACGTATCGATGCAAGCTCGTTTCAGCAGATTTCCAGAGGACCTAGCCACTGACACTGACATTCTCTGGTAAAAGTGAAAATAAAGACTTTATTAAAAGTAAGTATCCCACGTCCTTTGAATTCCTTCGTGCTCTTGAACAATTTAGCAAATTGTGTTTCAACTTCTCTCTGTTTGATCTAATTATGCCGTGTACATGGCCAATTATTCAATTACTGTTTAATGACCATATCATGCAGTGCAGCGCTATAAATTCTTCAATGAAAGCAAAGTACCATGGTTGTTTTTGTTGTTCTTTCTCTCCAGCCTGCCAGCCTTCCACACTGAATCTGAATCTATCTCATTTTCAGTAACACAATATCGCTGCAATCAACATTACTTTCAGATGGTTGGAGATTCAGGAACCAAGCCATGTATACAATTTTGGGTTTTGGGTTAAAAAAGACACCTCAAGATTGGTAGCATTCTAAATAAATGCATGTGCTTCTTTGGAAGAAGGAAGAAAGGGAATAGTTTAGTCAGTGTATGCAGACATCTATGTTTTCACTTATTATTATGCCTTTTGTGTGGCAACATTATCTTCTAACTACTTACATACGATACGACGACGATCCTCACGGCGGCCTCAAGAAAACTCAATATATTTCTCCTCTAAACAGAGTATGCAAGAAGTTCTTTCTAGTTTTCCCTGGAGGATGCTTCGTGTACGTTACATTACCAACTTGCTATTAATCTTCAACAAAGAGAGCTAGGCATCTTCTATTCTATTTATATGAAGCTATCTGCTATCATATTTATGATATTTTGAGACAACGATGACCGGGAACGTTAATTGAAATCTGAGACACGTCGCATATTTTCCTATTGTGCCATCTGAAGAAAATCATTAATAAAATTGCTCGCCTATTTTTTGTCAAAATATTTATACCCCCCAAGACATTATTACACTATCTGCACAGAACTCTTCTTTGATATCTAGATACCTTTTACACTTTTAGTTTGTGAAACATGCAGACACACTTGACCACCAACCACAATAACTAGAAATCTGTCACTTCACTGTCTTGAGGCTGCGCGCGGCCTCCAAGGCCTCGAAGGTCTTGAGGAGAGAATTTCACAAAAAAATTGGCAGCCTCGAAAAACCGGAGGTCATGCCAACTTGCCTTCTGTGTACCAACTAGTGGTTGGAGTTAAAAAAGCTCCTAGCCGACGGGAAAATACGAGCTATATGTACACAAACTTTAAGGCCGGCGCCGCGCTGTCACAGTAGAGCAAAGCGGCGAAGCGCTCTGACGCCGTTACTCCAACTCTATGCAGTTGTACATCGAAACTTATGCGCGCCCTGCTTGCATATTTACATTTTTGTGTCCTTTTAGTCCTTAGTCCTTACACAACCATATTGTACAAAATGAATAGCCCTGCAAAGAGTCTACGTACATTTTTTGCTTGATTTTCACGTATTTCACCTTATTAATTTAATGCAAAATTGACCATATAATTAGGTAGTCTCATATACATTGCTGATTGCCTTGCTCTTCGGCGGATTTTTTTCAAATGATTCCCGTTGCTTATAATGTTGTCTTTTTCCAAAAAAAAGGCCTGCTATGGCATATAATTTGAGCTTTTCCTGCCGAACGAGCGGCTATTCTGGCGAGCTTTAACAACTTCTTTCTGTGTTTTGTAACAGCAAAGACTAAAACAACGCGGGAGGGCGAGATTGTGGCACTGGCACTGGCGCTAAGTACAATGTTAAATGCACAACACAAAGGCCAAAAACAGGCCCTAAAATTGCAGGCAAGTATCCCAATATTGAGACCACCACGTCTCGTATTTGTTGGAATGAAAGGCAGAATGTTGGACTTTTTTCGGGATGAACCTGCCTTCAATGCACTTTTGTTTATGAGAAAACCGGTAACGACCAGGTTCACGATGGACGCTAGCGCTATGTTAGCAGACATTATTGTGTTATTGTACAGAATTATTAGCTGACAGGCTATAGAAAACATTGGAGGCCTCGAGGCCGGTTCTGACCTCGAAATTAAATCTTCAATTAAGAGTAATAAAGTGATAGAAAACCAGCTACCATCGACGAACTTTTAATTGTTGTATCCTTATTAAGTAAAGAAAAACAGCGTTCCCGTTCAGTCTTATTCGAGGCCAAGGGTTCAGGTCAATCAATTAAATTATGTAGGCCAGCATCTATCTGTCGCGCTCAATGGATGAGGATGAGTATATTAAGTGTTTAAAAATTCTAATCAAAAATTAAAACATCAACAAATTTCACAGGAATCCACAGGCATATCTGTTAGAATAATGGCATTTTGGCACCTGACCTGGACTTTATCATTGTAACTAAGGTACATATGGCCAACCTCTGGATAAACCACTTAGGCTGATTGGAAATTCAATGGTGCCTTTCGCCCAAAATCCTTTATAACCGAGAACGAACGAGAACGCTCACCAGGCTTCCCAGAAATCAAATAACTAAATTCCAGAATTGGAAAGGAGTCTTCTTGAAATCTCAGGCGAAGACTTAGAAATGCAAAATCATTTATTATCGATCATTGTATTTTAATTCAGTTTCGTTGCTGACGCAAAATAAATCACTTTTGAAGTGTCCATTGCAGATTACATTTTGCATTTAGACAAATATTTAGAATTAGTCAGGTAGAGGATGTGTTGTAGTTGTAGCTTATATTTTTTATAACAGTCCTATAATGTTCACGAATCACGATAATTCGTTTCTTAAGCAGATTATCTCCTTTCTCTACACTTAAAAAATCCTTTCAGCTAAAAAGTACAATTTCTACAAAATGCTGTGAAAAACAGAAAACAATAATACAGCAAAACCCACCGTACCCAAAAGGCAACTGACAAAAAACTGCCGCTCGTAAAAAATGATCGAGTCGCGAGCTGGCCACTTACCTGATCCTATCGACGGCGGAGGGGAGGCTGTCCTCCGGTCCCTGGGGATTTGACCTCGCGGCCTCGCAGCCTCTCTTAACGACCCTATTAACCCGCTCGCAACGCGATGGTCAAGTGCAAACACTCTCCGGATCACCACCAACGATCAGGAGGACGACAACAGCTACGTCAATAACGTGTATCGCTCTTGGTTCCTGTTTCGGATGGCGAGGCCGAAAGGACTGATGGCAAACGTGCGTGCATGTGAGGAGGAGTTACAGAATCAGCAGACCGTCCGTCGTAGAATGTATTACAATGTATCAAAAATCTATATAATGACTTGAGAAGTGTCCCTCTATATGTGCACAGCTAAGTTAAGTCAATGAGGTTTCAGGGCATGACATTCCATAGTGGAAAGTGTTGAAGAGAAAGGAAACAAAGTTAGCCATCGACTGCCTCAAGCATGAAGGAATTGTCTTGAATCATCGACCTCCTCAAAGACAAAGAGGACAGAGGGAAGAAGCTCTATGAATTATCAAAGAGTGTCATGTAACTGGTGTATTTATCTACAAACATGAATCTCTTAGTAACCATATTAAGTATTTTCCTGAACCTATGCTTTGCAAATAACAGTTTGATTTGAATGATAATCGAAGGAAGGCTCTATTAAACAAAGAATGAAGCCGCCATTTAATTTGTATTTAATCGAGAAAGACCCAACGCAGAGGAAGACGCAAAATGGTCATTTTCTTTGAAAACTTTAAGAAAAAATGATATGACCGGAAAGCCGTTGCCATGACGTCAATAAAATCTCCGATAGATAAGTTATGAGATTTTTAACCGGAATTTTGTTCTTGCCTTAGCACGCAACCTTTACTGATTTGATTCATTTGAATATTATTCGGATTATTTTGGATAGATATACGGGATGAATAATAGACTTTTGAAACCCATCAGAAAACTTTAAAAAAGCCTATTTTATTTTCGTTAGAATATCTGGTAGCTCTGCACAATAACATGAATCATGAACAAGACGGAATCTCAAACACGTTTTGAGTGTACTGATAAGAAAGTCTTAGTTGGAATAACAAATCAAATTTTGAGTCTTGGTTTCAAATATCAAAACAAACGCCAAAAGAAACATATCTAAACAATCAACAACAAAAAAGCGAATCCTGAGCGAAGCGAATCTTGAGTTGATGGTCGATCTGAGGTCTCGACTTTGACTTTCAGCTCAAAAATTAAAAGTAAAACGGAAATTGAAACAAAAGTACAAATGAATGTCACCGTATTTGCAGTGTGCTTGACTTGTGAAAGAACAGAGCAGATGACAGTGCTGCAAAAATCCACATTTTCAAGGTAAGATTTACAACCATCGCATCGCCGATCTCTTCGAGTCCATCTGCTCATGCCATTTTAGAGGATCTGCGTGTCGTCTTTTTATTGCCCAAAGAGTCGAGATGCATGCATTCGAAATCGAATTGAAATCCGACAAGATGTCCAAGGCGCTAATAAAACGTACGGGAGTTTCACGGGTTTTACAACGTGAATCAACTACTTACTATCATGTATCATCAAGAATTTGTTCTGCGACTTTAGTCTGGAAAGCATCTTTATCGGATCACTGTTGAATTGAATGTTATACCTGGCATGTCTGTTGTTGTCTCCTCTGAAAACGCAGACTCCAGCCATATTGATTTGGTGATTAAAATTCCTTATTGATTCGAAAGCTTTGAGTGACAAGCGCAACATCTCATCACATTCACATCTTTGAAAGGCATGTCCGAGGTTTTTCGCTAGCATTTCGTTTTGACAGTATGTGTACTGCATTTTTTTAGGCTCTGGGTTGTGCGCATACTTTTTTAGTGGTGGAAGGAATGAGAAGAAGAGTGAAAGAGGAGGAGCCACCACTGGACGAAATCTTCTTTGCATTGAAGTGACGGACGGACCTTAGAGAAGAGAGAAAATTATGCGAACCTACGAAGGAACGAGGCAAGCTGGCGACTTTTGCTGCTTTGGCTTGGAATACCTGTGTAAAAATTCTAAGTGCCGACGGCAGCAGGAGCCGGCCAGCTTTTTCCAAGCTTTGCAGACCTCCCTAGTCTCTCTCCTCGCAGACTCTCACATAATTTTGTTAAGTACAAAATGAACCGCTAGAATTGCTCGAGAGCAACCTGGGGACTTTTTACCTGCGTTGACTCACACGCTAATGCGTGGGACTAGATGAAATGATTCTTGCACAAAATTCTTGTAGAAAATGAAGACTTTGGGGGTTTCTTGAGTTATGTTTTAAGGTTGCCATAGCATTGGATAAACAGCAAGTTTTTCACATAAGATATTTTAGGAGATTGACGCAAAAGCGTCAGGTGAGATGGAGAACGTCAATGAAAGGAACGGCAATAAGAGGCTCTTCTCTCAGCTGAAATACGTGGCACCGAGCCGCGCCTTTGTACTACAATAACAACAATAATGGTACCTTTTTAATACTTGCCTACTTATACCTACACCTCGAGTCACTCTGTATAGTGTTGACGATCTACCTGTTGCAGCCCGTAGAAACATTAAAACATCGAACGAAGCTGAAGTATTTACTCAAAAATCAGAGAAGACTGACAGTATTTTTTGTGACACACAACGAATGATTTGCAAGAACATTAGCCATGCCTCAATACCAGTGAACAACCCACAACAAATCAAGATTAAGCACATCCGTGACACATCACCATCACCATCATGTCGGAGACGACCACCGACAAGACCGACGACAGCCTGAACACCAGGCCGAGGTTCTTGATCCCGTTCTACGCGGTGTCTGCCGGCCAGAACGGGTCGGACCTGGGGGCTGACGAGGAGCAGATTGTCTATTTGGTGTACTGCTTCTACGATCGTCGAGAAAACAAGGTAAGAGAGAGTCTCCCTCCGCTCAGCAGGATGTCAAAGCTGAAAGGGTCAAAACGAGTTCCCCTTTTAAGCGAAATCAAAAAATGCCAGTCTTTACAGATGGTTAGCACCAATTGTGATTTAATGGTCCAGCCTTACATATGTGCAATTGCGTACCTCGAATGTTGATCACAAATAAACAAACAGTTCTGTTCAGCCTTCACATTTGTTGCCTTGCCTTACTTTTTAACATAATGTTTCTGTTCGAAAAATCCTGAAACATTATTGACACATTTTTCCATATCACCCTTTAAACTGAAATGATAATTGAATTGATCTTTCAAAAATGGCATGCTGTAGACTGCAATTTGTTTTTATTGTATTTCTAAACAAAGTCTTAGTTTTGTACATAACATGGAAGCCAGACAACTTAAAATAGGTAACATCAGCTAATAAACTCGGTTTGATGTACCTTCTCCTTCTTTGTCAAAAAAAAAGAAAGAAAATGCTTGCAAGAATTACATTTCCAAGTCTAGGGAGTAAAATTGTAACAATTTTTGTAGTTTTCGTGATTCTCTCGGACAGAGCACACCTGTAAGATTCTATTGATTTCTACTATTATTTCTTGCATTTTTCTCTGACATTCGTAATGTCACAATGAAGAGGAGAGCAGTTGTTCTCCTATCTTCTTACAACATCAGATATCCCAAAGGCAATTGGCAAAAAATTATGGCCAATTTTAGCTTGAATAGGACGAGAGAAAAAAATTACAGATAATGAATGCAATGGTGAAGGTTTTTTGTCACAAACTTGCTGAGTTTTTTATTTACCATCTATTGAGGGTTTCACGTTTGATTGAGCACCGTCTGCAAGCATTGATGCTTCGAATTAAATGCAATAAACTGGCTCGGAAATCAGGAAGAAATATTTCACC
>JAAUYL010014310.1_pt1 | contig 23547 bp, 16 predicted proteins | sample 7278011 | NCBI WGS metagenome assembly JAAUYL01 (sample SAMN14350225, study PRJNA611818) | marine sediment metagenome | isolation source: surface marine sediment (1.8m) | place: French Polynesia: Moorea | collected 2018-08
GTACTGAGTGTAGGTAATGTCCAATCTAATCTTTGCTTGATAAATCTATACCAATGGTCAACAGCGAAACGTCTTAAATACTTTTTCGCCTAGTAATTCTAGAGGGAGTAATATGACCATAGAAATACCTTTACTACAAGTATTTTGCTTAACCCTCCATAAAATATTTAGGGTTTGCTTATGGAAGTCTTTTAGTAAGGGGGAGTCCTCAGTCCTCAGGAGAAATCGAAGTTATAGAGTAGTTAGTTCAGAAGAATAGTCCCTTAATTTTTCTGCCATAGTTACCCCAAAATGCTCACTTTTTCGGCTCTATCAACCGAAAAGCTGGTACTTTTTCCAGACCTAAAATTGCTAAAACCTTTATCCGTCAATGCTTTGATATTTAATCAGCCAACCCTATTTAGTTTTTTATTCACAATTTCAGTACAAATTCCATATTCTTAATATTAATTTTATACATTTTCTATAAATCTACTATGGACAAAAGGTAGTGTTGACAAAAAAATAATCCTGTGATAGAAACGATAAGCTGTATAAAGCTGTTATTCAAGATAAAATAGTACAAAAATCAACAAACAATAAATTAGGAGACAATGCCTAAAATGAGTTTATTAAATAAGGTATTTGAAGCTTACAATGCACATCGAGTTGCATTCTCGCAAACTGAAGCAATAGCTGCTATTGCAGTATCTGCTATTGCTTCAGATGGTTATCTTTTAGAACAAGAAACAGAACGAGTTATAGTGCTTTTGTCTCAAATGGACATCTTTAAAGGCTATTCAGAAAAACAGATTACAAATATGCTCAATAGGTTGTTAAATACACTCAGCGAAAAAGGAATTAATAATTTAGTAGCTACAGCGAATGATTCACTACATCCGGAGTATAAAGAAACAGCTTTTATGCTAGCTACTGACATAATTTTAGTAGATGGGGTTTTATCTGGTAAAGAACAAACGTTTTTAACTCGTTTGTATCAGGTTTTGGAAATCTCTACAGAAACAGCTTCAGCAATTTTTCAAACCAAATCAGAAATCCATCAAGTTACTAAAAAGAAATCTAAAAAGTATAGAATTAATCAAAATCCTGAAAAGTAGATAAAATGTAGTTTTATCAGAAAATTATCAACATATAGATATACTAGATAACTTAAAGGTACTCGAACGGTATTTACTCTGAATTTTAATCATTTGATTAACCTATTTAGAGGCAATAATTTTTTCGTAAGCTTGAATAGTTTGTGTGGCGATCGCCTGCCAACTATAACTATTTTTAGCTAACTCTTTAGCATTCAAACCCCGGCGTTTCCTTTCTGCTTCATTCTGCAAAGCTGACTTAATTAAAGTAACCATATCTTCTATTTTACAACCACCAACCCAACCTGCTTGTGCAGTTGCCACATCTTGACAAATATGAACCTGATCGGAAATAACTACTGGGGTACCTGCTACCATTGCCTCTGCTACTGCAATGCCAAAATTCTCATAATAAGAAGGTAGTACAAATAAGTCAGCAATTTGTAATAAACTTGTCTTTATTTCCCCTGTTACAAACCCCGTTATTTTTGTAAATTTAGCAAGAGGTGAATTCTGTATTTTTGACCGAATTTTTTCTTCATAACCAGGATCTTGAGGGTTAGCACCTGCTAAGATAAATTGAAAATAAATACCTTGTGCCAATAACTGTTCTAAAGCAGGTAATAATAAATCTAGCCCTTTTTTTGGTTCAATGCGAGACATAAACAAAATCATAGGATGTTTAACCTCTATCCCTTGAGATTGGAGATAATTAGCCAAATTTTCATCCTGAATATTCTCTGGAGGATTAACACCTAAAGGAATTACTAAATCTTTTGTAGATAAACCAAATCTTTCAGAAATTTTAGCCTCTTGTGTAGTGGTAAAATGAAGACCAGCAGCACGAGCAATATTCCGCTTTTCTAACAGAGAAACATAAATTTTTTTGAGTTGTTTTTTCTTGCGTAAATCAGCAGGGTCTAAAGTTCCTAAAGGTCTTAAAATATAGGGTAAATTATTAGATCTAGCAATAGTCGCAGCTATGGTAGTTACTGGTGAAAAAAGAGCATGAATATGAGCCAAATCAAAATCAGCAGCGTGTTGATTTAACCATTGTAATAACTGTAGAGAAAACTTATAACGACGGAATGGAGAACAACGAAAATAACGAATTTGATAACCATTTTGTGTAACAGGTCTATCAAGAGGAACATCCAAAGGTGGCTGACCAGCATCCCCATTAGAATCTGTAGTGAGAATAGTAACATCTATATTTTGAGCAGCAAGAGCAGTAGAAAGTCCTATAACCATTTGACTCGGACCGCCATAAACAAGAGAAATAGATGGTACTATTTGTAATATTCGCATAATTTTGTCCTATTCTCCTCAACTAAACCTCAAAGTTATATTGAAGGTTTTGAACCTCACTATCAAATATTCCTAACTAGAGGTAATTTTCCCAAGTTATGGATGGATGATAGCTGGGGAAGTTTTTCCTACGAAATATATATTTCTAATAATCTTATTAGTTTGTTAACTTAATGCTCAATTATTCAACCTATTAGCTAATAGTTTAGCTTTAAGATATTACGATGCTTTAGGATAGCAACTTTAATTGTACCATTAAAGTTCTTAGGGAACTCAGAAATTTTTTTCAAAAATTCCGACTTTGCCAATGGCTGTTTATGAATAAATCACTGAAATCCATAAACCCGATCTATTTTAGATAGAACTCAGGCTTCAGCAGTTGATGAGGATCCTTTTCCTTAATTTTTGGAAGTTATTGCTTGACATTTTTGTCGTTGCATGATGTAGTGCCAGGGGCAACAGACAAATCGAAAGTCCGCTACCTGGAAATCATCCCTTTGAGAAATGAACTACCCCGCGCTACTTCCTGGAGCGCGGGGTTTCTGACGCTTCCTTGCCCACAGTTGCTTCATGCTTCCGCAGTCAGTAGAGCTACGCGACTCGGCATCTAAAGAGGACAGTTCCTGCCCCCTGGCCCAAGTTAAACATACCTGAGCTGAATTAATGTCTCGATCCTCAATATGGCCACAGTGGGAGCAAACGTGAACCCTATCATTGAGGGTCTTAGGGGTCAATTCCCAACATTCCCTGCAGCGTTGGGTAGGCTTTAATTGCTGAGTAGGCGCTTCCAGGAATATTCCACCAGCTTCATCTAACTTGTACTTGATAGATTCCCTAATCATGCCTATTGCCACATCTAACAATTTTCGATTTAACCCTGACTTCTGACGCTTACGTTTTAGGTCGGGAACTGCTAAAGGTAATACAGGCCAAAAAGGCAAAAATTTATATCTCTGAAGATATCTACTTAAGAGGGAGCGATCGCTGCTAATCGAGCAGGCCACACCTTGGACCTTGGTCACCTCTTGAATTTTCTGCCCCATAGCAAACGATAATACCCAGACTATTGCAAGCTCGGCGATCGCCCTGACTACAGAAACGACCTAATTTTCTAGGACCACCCATTTGATTAACCTGTCCCAAAAAATTACAGGCTCGGTTATTATTTCGCTGTCGGCAGTAATAATTAATTTGAGTAATACCCGCCCTACTAGCAGTATTAACTAAGTTACAAGCTCGCGAATTTCTCTGTCCGCAGAGGATGCCTAACCTCCCACAACTGTTACTATTTGCGTCTTCGTAGCAACTGTAGTAAAGGTCGTTAAGTCGATTTTACCTTGCAGGTGATGCTATAGATAGGGCTTGCTGATTAAATATCAAAGCATTGACTGATATTGGTTTTAGCCTTTTTAGGTCTTGAAAAAGTACAAGGTTTTCGTTGTAGGCAGCTCAAAAAGGAGCGGATGCATGGACTGACAAAGGCCGAAAAATCAAGGGATAATTCTTCCTACTGCCTCCTCTACATTCACCATTTCCCCATTTCTCCTGTCTCCTGTCTCCTGTCTCCTGTCTCCTACAAAAAGCAAAAAGACTTTCCATATGCAAACCCTAGATAGGAGTGTAGCTACAGTCAGCACTCCCACAAATATGCGTTTCATTCTCGATAACTGAACTTTTTGGATTCACTCTGGCGATAATAACATGGAAATCTCGTCACTCTTACCGGACTTAATATAACTTGATCCCAAAGCTCTCTTAATTAGGAGAGTGTAATACCATTTCTCAATAATAATGCTATATTTAATTGCCATCTCCCCATGACAAGGATATATAGCAAACTTTTTGAGATTTGGTATAAGTCTCCTGCCAACTATTTATATATGTTGTCAAGCCTTAAAAAATCCAAATTTTTTGACCAAGAAATAAGGTCTTAAGCCTCTTTTCAAGGTAGGACTATTTCATTTTCTTAAAAGACAGATGGGTTGATATCAAAGGAGGTTAATTGCACACACTACGAATTTTGAGATCGCCAGTGGAAGTGGGTTCATCCACTAATTAGCTCACAGTGATTCAGCAAGGATCGTCGGCAGCGAGCGCATTTATAGCACTGATATCAAAGGAGGTTAATTGCATACTGATAACTGATAACTGAAATGACCAAAAAATCAGGTCAATAGCCTCCCCTTAAGGGGATAAAAAATATTCGCCATACATATTTCAAGCCTCCTACTTCAGTAGGAGGTACTGATAACTGATAACTGATAAGTGAAATGATATTCTCTACTTTAACTAGCTATCAGCTATCAGCATTTCAGCTAGCCTCCTGCGGAGGAACTGCGTTAACAGCTTTTTGACCTTGGGTTAAATCCCCGGTTTCTATAAACCGGAAGGTTGAGTCGGGGTTGAAATCCCCGACTCAAGGTAAAAAAAGTCCTAATGCTGAGGTGCTGAGGTGCTGAGTGCTGAGTGCTTTTTAAGAATAGGACTTTAGACACAAATCTTAGGTAAAAGTCTATCCATCAAATACTACGTAAATAGGGCGCGGAAATTTATAGAACCCATTTGAGATCTATTGAAAAAGAGATGGGTAGGTGGGGAGTATTTTCAACCTTTTTCCCTTATACCTTCCCTCCATCTTCTGACTCGTGACTCCTGACTCCTAGTGAAAAACGTGGGTCGCTGACAAAGAGACCAAATGGGTTCTATAAATGCTAACTTAATCCGGAATTACTTCTGTATCTCACCAATCTGACGCTTCCCCTATCCGACTTCTAACTTGCACATAGCACTATATGCGTCTCTCCGTAATCTTAGCTTGATGTTATTTTATTTACTTTTATTGCAAATATGACCAAATGTTTTTGTAATTCTAAAGAAAATATTAATCCTATTAATAAAATATACCTTAAAAAAAAAAAAAAGTCAAGCTTTGTGGCTAACAACTTTTAATAAAATAATTAACCTGAAGAACAAAGACACTGAGGTATGTAACAAAAATTAAAAATTAAGTCTCTTCATAGAAAATTCATAAATTTCTGGGAAATCTTTACCGATTCTTCATAAAAAACAGGAAATAGGGGAGTATATTATCGGATAGAAGACAAATAAAAAATCTGACAAACACTCGTACAGTTATGGACTAGTTATCGTAACTGAAGTATAGATTAGAACATTGTTGAATAATCATCACTATAGATTACTCACGTTTTTCTTCTGTTTACTCCTGATTGATTCTGTCTTTAACTTTGCTTCGCTTGCTGTATTGTGGCTTGTTTTATGAGTTTTAGAGTTAGTTAGTCTTATTTTTTGAAAAAATTGCTATAAACGCCAATAACTTAGGCGAAAGATAAATAATTCACAAATTACTTAGTTATTTTGTAAATACAAATACTAGGTAGGAAGATCAAAAAACTTTAGTTGAGGTGCAAAATTAAATATGAAAGGGGTTGATTTCACAGTTGCTATCCCTACTTATAATGGGGAAGACCGTCTACCAGAAGTATTAGACAGATTAAAATTACAAATAAATACTGAGAACTTCTCATGGGAAGTAATCGTAGTTGATAATAACAGCACAGATACCACTGCTGAAGTAGTAGCAGCTTATCAAGCTAAGTGGCCAAAATTCATTCCATTGAGATATGCTTTTGCTCCAAAGCAAGGAGCTGCATTTGCCAGACAAAGAGCAGTCGAAAAAGCCAGAGGAGAATTTATTGGTTTTCTAGATGATGATAATTTACCCGATCCTGAATGGGTAGCTCAAGCTTATACTTTTGGGAAAAATAATCCTCAAGTTGGCGCTTTTGGCAGTCAGATTCATGGATACTTTTTTGAGCAAAATTCAGAATCAGAACTTCCAGAAAGATTTAAAGAGATAGCTTGTTTTTTAGCAATTATAGAACGAGGTAGTAAGCCACATTTATATGAGCCTAAAAAGAAAATGTTACCTCCTGGTGCTGGAGTAGTAGTTCGTAAACAAGCGTGGGAAGAAAATGTGCCAAAAACTTTGTTCTTGAACCATACTGGCAAAAAGGCAGGATTAGCCTGTGAAGATTTAGAAGTTTTAATACATATTCAACAAGCAGGCTGGCAAATTTGGTATAACCCAGCAATGGTGGTTTATCATAGAATTCCTAATTCCCGACTGCAAAGAGATTACTTACTAAGCCTACTTCGCTGTTCAGCTTTGAGCCGAAATCATTTGAGAATGATGAGTCTTAAAAGTTGGCAAAAACCTTTGGCTTTGCCAGCATACATGGCTAACGACATTCGGCGATTGGTACTTCACCTGATGAAAAAGGGTAAGTTAATTCAAACAGATACTGTCACAGCCTGCCAGACAGAATTTTTGTGGAATACGATCAAAAGCCCCTTCTTCCTATGGGTCAAACAACTAGAGTCTCAAGCTAAAGCAAGAAGTTACCTACCACTTGCTAACAGTGAAGATTGGTTAGAGACTATTGCCACAACTTTTGAAGAACAAAATTTTTGCCTTTATACTCAAAGTATATTTCCCATTAGCAAGCAAAATTTAAACACAAAACATTCAGAAATTTTGCTGCGAATGAAGAATAAAAAAGGGCAAATTATATTACCTGGAAAGTTTATACCAACTGCTGAACGTTACAATTTGATGCGAACTATTGACAGATGGGTCATTCGTCAATTATTTACTCGACTTTCTCAGACTGCTAAAAGCAATAGTAATTGTGTATATGAAATTAATCTCAGTGCAGCTAGTATCAATGATGAAACATTCATATATTTCTTGTCTCAGCAGTTTGATCTCTATGAAATTTCGCCAGAAACAATTAGTTTAGGAATCAGTGAAAGTATTGCTATTGCTAACATGAAGCAAGTGGCAAAGCTAATTAGTGTTTTCAAAGAAATTGGTTGTCAGTTTACCTTAGACCATGTTGGTCGTGCGAAATTAATGCCTGATTATCTCAAACAATTACCTATAGATTATCTGAAAATTGATGGTAAATTAGTCAAGGGACTTAGTAATAATCAGAAAAATATTAGAGAAATAGAACAAATCCATAATCTAGGTTATGCATTAGGAATGAAGACTATTGCAGAAACTGTTGAAAACAGCAAGATAATGGAAAATATTAAAACTCTAGGAGTGGATTATGCTCAAGGATATGCCATAGATTATCCTCAACCTTTATTTGCTCGAAAGAAAATAAACATGGAGAATTCCAACTTAAATACAGTTAATTCTTGGAATCTACAACCAGCAATGACCTAATTTTTCTGAGATAAATCGGTGGTTATGGCAAGTAAAGTAAAGGTTAGGATGGAATCAATTAGAAATGAACACAATAAAAAGTGTGGCTATCTAAAGTTATGGTTTTTGCTTCACATCCTAATCTATACTTCACTTCAATTGCTATAAATACAAGACAAGTTACAATCGACAATAACTTTAATAACTTTTTAGATCAAAAGTCTCTATGAAACAGGTGCAGTTTACGGTGGCTATCCCTACTTATAATGGGGAAAAACGTTTGCCAAAAGTTCTGGATAAATTGCGAGAGCAAATTAATACTGAACATTTTTATTGGGAAATTATTGTTATTGATAATAACAGTAAAGATAATACAGCAGCAGTAGTTCAAGATTACCAAAAAAATTGGTCGGAAGCTTATGATTTAAGATATTGTTTTGAAGCTGAACAAGGATTAGCTTTTGCTAGACAGAGGGCTGTAGAAGAAGCAAAAGGAGAATTAATCGGTTTCATAGATGATGATGTTTTTGCAGCCCCTGACTGGGTATCTATGGCATATAAATTTGCTCAAGAACATCCAAAAGCAGGAGCTTATGGTGGTCAAATTCATGGTGATTTTGAAGTAGAACCTCCTAAAAATTTTGAGAGAATTAAGGTATTTCTGGCAATTAGGGAAAGGGGTTCAAAGCCTCATTTGTATAATCCAGAAAAATTAATTATGCCACCAGGAGCTGCTTTAGTTGTTCGGAAACAGGCTTGGTGTGAAAATGTTCCTAATCGCTTGGTGTTAATAGGTAGAGTTAATGGTTCTACATTAGCTGGAGAGGATTTTGAGACATTATTATATATACACAAAGCTGGTTGGGAAATTTGGTATAACCCTACCATGGAAGCCTATCATCAAATACCAAAACGAAGGTTGGAAAAAGATTACTTAATTCCTCTGATCAGAGGTTGTGGTTTATGTATTTGTCAACTGCGAATGAGGAATATAAAAACTTGGTATCAACCTATCGTTATGTCTAAAATATTATTAGGTAGTCTCCGCCGAGTTATCAAACATTTGATTGAGTACCGCGGACAAGTGAAAACTGATTTGATAGCTGCTTGTGAATTGGAATTTTTCATAAGTAGTTTTATGAGTCCTTTTTTTTACTTAAAAATGAGAGCCAATAAGATGTTTTTGCAGTAAATATGTATATGTTAGTACAAAGGTAAAATAACCATACTCTAATAAATATTAAACAACTTAATCTAATAAAAATTAATTCAAAAAATTGAAAATAAATTAAGAATATGCTACTAAAAATAAAGAAAAAGTTTACTGACATAAGTTCTGATTTCAACTATCAAGCTGAAACTTTTAAATATGCTAGAAACCTTCCTTATTTATCTAGTTACGATCAAGAAATTGTTCGTCAATTAAAGCAAGAAGGTATATTTATTACCTCTCTAAAAGAATTTGATACTTCTTTAAATTCAAAACTCATGGAAGGAGCCAGAAAATTATTACCTAGTCTCCAAACAATTTCTTCTGAAGCAACTAACAATAAAAATATTAGAGCTGCGGGAAGTCATTGTATTTATGGTAGCTCTACTATTATCGCTAGAGATTACCCAGAAATATTCATGTGGGGTTTAGAAGAGAGAATATTTAACATACTTGAGAATTATTATAGCGTTCCTGTTCGTTGTATAGGTATCAATTTTCGTAGAGATATTGCCAATGAAAAACAAACTGGTACAAGATTTTGGCATCTAGATGGAGAAGACCGTAAGGTTGTAAAAATTTGTATTTACTTGAATGATGTCGATGAAAATGGAGGTCCTTTTGAATATATTCCTAAGTCTTTAACGCCATCATACCGTTCATTTAAAGATATTAATTATAAAATTGTGGATGAAGAAATGGAAAAAATTGTTCCATCTTCAAAATGGAAGTCATGTCAAGGTTCTGCGGGAACAATTATCATTGCTGATAATGCCAAAATTTTTCATCATGGAAAAATACCTTTAAAAGACCGATACACTCTTTTTTATGTATATGTTTCTCACAACCCTAAAAAACCTGCTATGTGTAAACATTCTAGCTGGCGAGAGGGATTACCGATATTATTACCAAATCTATCTATAGAGCAAAAAGAACGGATTTGGAACTACCAAGATATTGTAGTGAATTAAACCATACCATGGTTAATCACAACAAGCGAAGAAATTGTATCATTAAAGTTCAAAAAAAAATTACAGTTTTTGAATAGGTAATTAAATATATATTATGAAAAACAAAGTAATTGCAATTGGCTTGGATGCTGGCGACCCAGTATTGATAGAAAAATGGATGTCTCAGGGATATCTAAAAAATCTGCAACGCCTTAAACAACAGGGAGCTTATGGGCGTTTAACTAACATGAATTACTACAAAGCTGAAACCCCCTGGACAACATTTTTAACAGGTTGCTTGCCAGAAAAAACAGGATATTGGGCTCCTTTTAAATTTTATGAAGGTACCTACAATGCTGAAGATGTTCAAGCTTACGACTTTGGAGAATATTCACCCTTTTACGCTTTGGGAAATGACTATCGAGTAGCTGTATTTGATATGCCTCAGTCTGCACTATCAGAAACAGCTAACGGTCCACAAATTTTAGCTTGGGGTGCTCACTCTCCTCAAACTCCCAGTCATTCTTTGCCAAAATCTCTACTTAGGAACATTAATAATAGCTACGGCAAACATCCAGCTCTACATCGAGATCATGGAGATTGGTGGGATGAAGCTTATCTGACTCGTTTGCGAAACACCCTAAAAGCTGGGATTGAAAAACGAGTATCTATATGTCGAGACTGGTTGCAGCAGGAAAGATGGGATTTGTTTTTAACTATTTTCGGCGAGACTCATTCAGCAGGTCACGATTTTTGGTATTTGAGTCAACCAGACCATCCATTATATCCCTACAAGCGGGGAAATATTGCTGCTAGTGACCCAATGTTGGAAATTTTTGAAGAAGTAGATGGAGCGATTGGGAAAATTTTGGCAGATGTTCCAGATGATACTTATGTAGTTGTGTTTGCAGCTCATGGTAGTGGCAATAATACTACTGATGTCTCTAGTATGTGTTTGTTACCAGAGTTTCTCTACCGCTTTAACTTCCCAGGTAAGGTAATGATGGCTCCTGGAAAAGTTGAGACTCCTGTGCCACCAATGGTACTTTTTCCTAAGCGCAAAACTTGGACGGGGGAAATTTGGCAGCGTAAGTATGACCCCAATCCTGTAAAAGCATTTCTCCGCAGTCAACTTCCTACTAAGTTTCATCAATATTTAGACCGAATTTTTGGAGCGCCAAAAGAAGATTTAATTTCTCCAGAAGAATTACGAAAGCAGGGACATCCTATATTCTGGCAACCGACAATGTGGTACAGTCCATTTTGGCCGAAAATGAAGGCTTTTGCTATTCCTAGTTTTTCTGAGGGGTATATTCGGATTAATTTGCAAGGAAGAGAACCTTCTGGAATTGTTTCGGCAGATGAATATGATGCTTTGTGTGAGGAGTTGACTCAGGAATTGCATCAATTGAAGAATCCGCGGACGGGAGAGTTTGTTGTGAAGAAAGTGGTGCGGACTCGGGAGGATGTGGGCGATCGCAATCCCAAGTTACCTGATGCGGATTTAGTTGTTATTTGGGCAGAACAACCAGCGGATGTGGTGGATCATCCGAAATTTGGCAGAATTGGCCCAGTACCTTATCGTCGAACTGGCAGTCATCGGGGAAGGGGATTTTTGAGTGTGGTTGGTCCTGGTATCAAGGCTGGTTCTAGTTTGCCAGAGGGTCATGGAGTGGATTTGCCTGCAACTATTTTAAATTTGATGGGTGTGCCAATTCCAGAATATATGGATGGTAAACCTTTGGTGGAAACGTTAGTTCCCAGTTTAACCAAGTAGCAATAATAAAGGCAGACTTTCTTTGAGAGTAAGTTACTGAAGAAAGTTCTGCTTCCTGGTTTTATGGTATTAGTCGATTTTGGATCGGCTTTTCGGTCTTGTATATAATTTGATAAACTATTGTAATAGTTGTCAACTAATACCTAATAGAGTGCATTAATGCTACACAAACCTAATTTTTTGTTGATTGGGGCAGCAAAAGCAGGAACTACTTCATTAACTAACTATTTAAAGCAACATCCTGAGATTTTTATTTGTCCGAAAAGAGAGCCTAATTTTTTTGGTTTTGTAGGAGAATATTGTCATAGTGATGGAGAAGCAGATCAAGGCGGAAAGGAACGTTATGAGTTTTTAAGAAAACTTTCTATTGATGATATTCAAGCTTATCATTCACAATTTGAAAAGGTTAAAGATGAAAAGGCAATAGGTGAAGCATCGCCTCTTTATCTTTATAATTCTAGAACTCCTCAACGTATATATGAATATAGGAGTGATATAAAAATAATTGCAATCCTCAGAAATCCAGTTGATAGGGCTTTTTCCCACTTCGTCTATTCTAGAGCTAGAGGAAAAGAAACACTCTCTAATTTTTTTGATGCAATTAAGGAAGAAGAAATCGAGGTAAAAAATATCTGGTATGGAAGTAGACATTATGTTCGTCTTGGCTTTTATTATTCCCAGTTAGAACCTTATTTTCAACTATTTAAGCCTAGCCAGATTAGAATCTATCTTTACAAAGATTTAGCTGACAATTCAAGTAAAGTGATGCAGAATATTTTCCAATTTTTGGAAGTAGATGATAGTTTTTTAGTAAATACTTCGGTCAGACATAATCAATCTTTGATGCCGAAAAATAGAGTGTTACATAATCTTCTGACCAATCAAAGTAAATTTAAAAAGTTAATGAAAAAATTACTGCCAGAAAAAATTATTAATGGGGCAAAAAGTATCAGAAATAAAAATCTTGAGAAGCCTAAAGTAGATTGTCCAGTAGAAGCAAGAAACTATTTAATTTCAATTTATAAAGAAGATATTTTGAAGCTACAGAGTTTGATTAATTGCGATCTTTCCCATTGGTTGGAAAATAGCTAAATTTAGACTGATTCATAATAATTTTTTCCTACTATAACCCCATCTATTAATATTGATTAAATCTGAATTAGTATGTCTCCTGAAAAACATAAATTTGAAAAAAAGAATTTGCAAAAAGCTGTAGTTTCAAAGTTAATTAGTTATTTAGAAGCTATAGTTTTTCCCTTGCTAGAAGGGATACCATTTTTAATCGGCAGAGTGTTACGCAGACTGATATATCGGATTTTTTTTGCAGAATTAGGTGCTTCAGCTTGCATCCGAACTGATGTGGAATTTGTAGGCACTGAACGTATCAAAATTGGAAAGTTGATTAGTTTACACCGAGGAGTTAGGATGAGATGCCTGATTAAAAATAGTAGTATTAATATTGGGGATAAAGTTACTCTTGATAAGGGAGTAGATATTAAAGCTAATTATCAAGAAATTGAGATTGGAGACTACAGTTATATTGGTCCTTATGCCTGTCTTTCTGGTGGTAGTATTAAAATAGGTAAAAATTGTTTGATTGCATCACATTCAGGTATTTATGCTAACAATCATACCTTTGCAGATCCCCTAGTTAATATTAGGGAACAAAAAAGTAGTTTTAAGGGTATTGTGATTGAAGAAGATTGTTGGTTGGGTAGTGGTGTTAGGGTAGTAGATGGAGTAAAAATTGGTAAAGGTAGTGTGATTGGAGCAGGAGCAGTGGTGACCAAAGATATTCCTCCTTATTCTATTGCAGTTGGTGTACCTGCCAAGGTTATTTCTAAACGAGATAAAACTGATAAAAATGCAGTAGAAATGAAAAATAGTATGCTAAAAACTGATACTCATACTACTACTACAGTATAGAAATATTGTTAAGGAGATATGTTATGAGTTCTAATCATAAAAAGCCTCGAATTTGTATAGCTCTACCAGGAATTAATTACTATAAATCTACTGCTTATGTACTTAATACGGAGCCATTACTTACCTACTTAGAGAAAGATTTTGAAGTTACTGTCGTATTTAGAAAAACTGTTGAAAAACCTGTTTTAGGTTATAGATTTTTAACTATCCTGGATGTAAATAAAATTACTGAAAAAGAAAAACAACAGACTGATGCTAATTTTAGTGCTACAGGATTATTTGGTGCATTAAAATACATGAATGTATTAAATAAATTTGTTCATCAAAATAGAAAAGAATTTGATTTAGTAATAGAAAAGCAGTGGTCATTAGTGGGTTGCTTATCTACAGCATTTCAACGTTATAATGTGCCAGGAATATTTATAGTAGAAGCAGAATTTTATACAACTGGAAAGGCTAAGTTTGATTGGAAAAAAAATCCTGTCAAACAAGCTTCAACTATGATATTTAAGCAATTATTGCCGCATTTAAGGGAGAAATGGATTCAGAAATCAAATGGGATTATTGTCGAAACTGAACAAATGAAATCTTTTTTGATAGAGAATAGTTTGGCTAACTCTAGTACAAAAATATATCCGATTCCTAATGGTATAAATCCAGAGATTTTCTTTCCACGCGATCGCCAGTCTTGCAGAGAAAAATTAGGTATTAGTCAGGAAGATTTAATCTTAACTTATGTGGGTTCTTTAAATCGTTTTATTCAAGAACCAGGTCCAATTATTGAAGCATTAGGTAATGTTAAACCACCAAATGTTTTCATGCACATAATTGGTGATGGAAAGAAACAAAAAGAGCTAGAAAAACTTGCTGAGAAATATGGAGCAGCAGTGAAATTTCATGGCAGACTTAGCCAACAAGAAGCATCCCTATATATGGGATCTGCTAATATTTGTGTAGCACCCTATAATCGGAGTTTATTTCCTGGAGGCAATTTTACCAGTGCGAGTTTAAAAGTATGTGAATATTTAGCTTCTGGTCGTCTAGTTATTTCTATTCCTTGTGAGAGAATGGAACATTTATTAGATGGTGGTGGGTATGGTTTTTTGGTAGAAAATAATCGAGAAAGTTATCAAGAGTTTTTTCAAAAATTACCCGATATAAGGGAGATTTTTGAAAAAGAAAATAACTTGATTCGTGACTTAAATAATTCTACATTGAAAAATAAGGAAATTGTAATGACATGGAAGGATATAGCTGAAATGTACAAAATCGTAATTGAAGAAAATCTTTCATTAATGGATAATGGATAATTACTTCTGGTGAAAACCGTGAGGGAATTGAATGTAAGGAATATTATTTCTTTTCTCTTGGTCGATTGGATATGGTTAGGTAGCCCATAATCCCATCCTACGGAATGCTCCTCAAACGACCACTTTTTTCCCTTGAAAGGAGAGGCTAATAAAGCTGAATTATTTAATTAATAATTATTAATTAAAAAGCTGAGAGCTGACCGCTAATAGCTGAATGCTTACTAAAATCTGGCAAAAGTGGATTGATTTTTTCAAATAGAAATATGAGCAAAAAATTATGGATAACGAAACTAAAACTATTCCTAAAAATGAATCAGAAAATATATCTAATCCTCAAATATCTGTAGCAGTCTGTACTTACAATAGAGCAGACCGTTTAGTATCAGCCTTAGATGCTCTGATTACTCAATCCTTACCTACTGAAAAATTTGAGATTATATTAGTTGATAATGCTTCTACAGATAACACTAAAGAAGTATGTGCAAAATATCAGGAAAAATTATCTAATCTACATTATATATATGAGCCAGTTCAAGGTTTATCAAAAGCACGAAATACAGCTATTAATAATGCTAGAGGAAAATATATTTCTTACTTAGATGATGATGCTATTCCCTGTGAAATTTGGCTAGCAGAAATTTTACAAACATTCGAGATAGTAACACCAATGCCAATAGGAATTGGCGGACCTATTTATCCCTTATGGGAAATGGGAAAACCAGAGTGGATGCAGCCAGAAATGGATTTTTTATTTAGTATTATTGATTATGGCAAAGAATCTCACTGGTTGAAGTTTCCTAAATTTCCTTTTGGAGCTAATATGAGTTATCAACGGGAAGCTATTTTAAAAGCAGGAGGATTTGATGAAAGTTTAGGGCGAAAAGGTGGGAATTTACTCTCTTGTGAAGAATATTTACTGAATAAAACTCTTACTAAACAAGGGGGAAAATTTTATTACAATTCGCAAGCTTCTGTACAACATTGGATTCCTAAACAAAGAATTGATCCTAATTGGTTAATTCGTCGTAGTTATTGGCAAGGACGTTCGGAAGGAGTCGTTGATAAAATAGTAGGAAAATCTCTAAAACGACAATGGTGGGATAGTTTTGGCAAAGCAATGAATCTGAAACGAATTTTAGATTTATGGTCGCCAGAAAGTAAAATCAACATATCTGCAAAAGCTTGGCGAGCGCGATGTTGGGGTTACTTTTTTCAAGTTTGGTTTCATCATACACTTCCGGGTAAAAAATAATTAATAATTAATAATTAGGGTTTGCTGAAAAAGTCTTATGGGTGAGGGTAGGAGTCAGGAGTCAGGAGTCAGGAGTCAGGAGGAATGGGGAATTTAGAGGAGGGAGGCAGAAAAATCAAGGGATGATTTTTCAGCAAGAGCGTCAACCCAAAATCCTAACTTTTTGAGATCCCAAAATGCGAAAACCTTGTACTTTTTCAAGACCTAAAAAGTCTAAAATCTTTATCTGCCAATGCTTTTAGATTTAATCAGCCAGCCCTAATTAATTATTCCCTCTTATTAAAAAGAAGAGAATTGGTTGATAGGAACTTTTTTTATTCCTGAAAAGAGAGACTTTAAGCCTTAATTTTTCGGTAAGCATTCAGCGGTCAGCTAGCCTCCTGCGGAGGAACTGAGTTAACAGCTATTAGCCATGAATTATTAACTTATTGTCTTGGAAGAAGGAATTAGTTCCCCAGGAAAATTAAAAGTTATTAAGAAAAAGGTCATTTGCTAACTTTAGTAGTTGCTGAATTTTTTCAAATGCTGAATCCTAATAGCTAAATACTTACAACACTCCAAGGTAAAAATAGGCAACTAAGTATTGTATACTTTTACAAAAACTTTACTTGAAAATATACCACAAAATATATTTTTCTCCTATAATAATTAAAGATAGAACTAAATATTGGTAGATTGAGCAGAATGATAATTTCTAAGTTCAAAATCAAACCAAAACAATAAGTAAATACCAAGCAATATGATGATACTATTCCCACACATCAATTGATTGAAAATATTATTTAGATGAATAACCAAGATGTGAATAAATATAGCGGTTTTCAGTCTGGTCAGGTACATTAACGATCCCCCATTATCCCCCTATCTAAGGCTATCCCTGATAAGGAACTCCTGAAACCCTTGTAGGAGGCTGGGGAGAGGGGGAAGAGGGGGGAGTCAGAATCTTAGGGTGGATTTATCAAAAAAATGTCTAATTCAATACACTATTTCTGAGAAAAAAGCTGATTCAAGACTTAATCATAACTGACTGCCTTTGTCAAGTTTTATGTTAAGAAAGATGTTTATAAAGCATAGCTTGAGAAGGGGGGTTGGGGGCGATCTCCAGCACTGTGCCTCACAAAGGGTCAGAAATGCTATATAACCTCAATAAATATTGCCAAGTATTAGCTAAAAAGTTTAGTTTTGCTAATGAACTTAATTAATTATATATATCGCTCAACTTACTTACTGTATTTAACAAATAAAAACTATGAAAAACCCAGTAATTGCCCTAGGATTAGATGCTGCTGACCCAGTTTTAATAGACAAATGGATATCTCAAGGATATCTACAAAATCTCAAAACTCTCCGAGAGCAAGGAGCTTATGGCAGACTAACTCATCTTGAATATTACAAAGCTGAGACACCATGGACGACATTTTTGACAGGTTGCTTGCCAGAAAAAACAGGATATTGGGCACCTTTAAAATATTATGAAGGTACATACAATGCCGAATATGTTCAAGCCTACGACTTTGAGGAATATCAGCCATTCTATGGTTTGGGAGATGACTACCGAGTAGCCGTTTTCGATATGCCCCAATCTGTTTTATCTGAGAAAGTTAACGGTTTACAAGTATTAGCTTGGGGCGCTCATTCTCCCCAAACTCCCTCTCATTCCCGCCCTGTATCGCTTTTCAAAGATATAATTAAGGAGTATGGAGAACACCCTGCACTTCATAAAGATCATGGAGATTGGTGGGACAAAGGTTATATTAATCGTCTTAAGGAAGCACTGCAAATAGGTATCAAACGTCGCTCTACAATTTGCAGAGATTGGTTGAAACAGGAAAAATGGAATCTATTTCTAACAATATTTGGGGAAACTCACTCAGCAGGACATGATTTTTGGTATTTGAGTCAAGAGGATCATCCACTCTATTCCCAGAAACAGGAAATAGGCGACCCTATGCTAGAAACTTTTGAAAGTGTAGACCGCGCCATTGGTGAAATTTTAGCTGAAGCTCCAGAAGATGCTTACTTGGTAGTATTTGCAGCTCATGGTAGTGACAATAATACAACAGATGTTCCCAGTATGTTGTTATTGCCAGAGTTCCTCTATCGGTATAGTTTTCCTGGAAAATTTTTACTGCCTCAAGGAAAATCAGGAGCAGTTGTTCCCCCACCAGTAACATCTCCCCAACGGATGAACTGGCAAGAAGAAATTTGGCGAGAAATGTATCATCCTAATCCGATCAAACCGTTGTTGAGAAGGTGGGGATCGAATAATTTTAATAGTCAGCTAGACCGAGTGGTAAGGAAGTTGCAAGGTAAGGAAGATTCCTTACTCTCTCGTTTTAGTCGTCCGAGGGGACCTTTAGTGTGGCAACCTGTAATGTGGTATCAAGAATTGTGGCCACAAATGAAAGCCTTTGCTTTGCCTAGTTTTTCGGAAGGATATATTCGGATTAATCTAGAAGGTCGCGAACCAGGAGGTATTGTTGCGCCATCCGAATATAATGCAGTGTGTCAAGATTTGACAGAACAACTTTATGAACTTAAGAACCCCCGCACCGGAGAGTCGGTGGTGAAAAATGTGGTGCATACTCGCCAGTCAGCAAGCGATCGCGACCCTAAGTTACCCGATGCAGATTTAGTTGTAGTGTGGAAAGATCGACCTGCTGATGTCATTGATAGTCCTAAGTTTGGTCGCATTGGGCCTGTTCCTTATCGTCGGACTGGTAGCCACCGTTCGCGAGGGTTTTTAACAGTTAAAGGTCCTGGTATTGAAGGGGGTTCGATTTTGCCAGAAGGCCGAGCAGTTGATTTGCCTCCGACAATTCTGGAGTTAATGGGCGCACCAATTCCAGAATATATGGATGGTAAGCCATTAGTGAAAGTATCAATTCCAGTGAGTTGATAGTAACTATCGACTTTATGGGAGGCAAAAATTTAAAAGTTAGGCATTGAGTGTGGAATTCTGAGGTTTCTTGAGAAGGTTAATGAATGTGCGGAAGTAATTCCGCACACAGCCTTTCGATCAAAAAATACTAATTATTAAAAGTAATGCAATACTTTAGCTATACTTCAATAGTCAAATAGTTACCAATATTTTTTGTCTGTTTTTGACAATTATTAGTCGGTCAGTAATTATTTTCCTACTTTTAACCTCTGCACGCACTCCCAGACTTCCCACGCTTCTCCACCGAATCAAATATAGCAATATTTTTGAGAAATGGTATAAGGTACACTCAAGAAAGTCAAAAATAAAAACTGATTTGGCTGAAAACTTTAACTTATAATCATAGTGTTTCACGGAAGTCAAAAGTTAAAACTCAAAAGTTAAAAGTAAGATTTTATAAGCTCAAAACTTTGACGCGCTCAGTAATTTCAGGAAATTATTTGACATACAGTATAAGATAAGTAGTGTAGCCTAAGTTGATGAAATTGGTATCAGTGATGGAATCATAATACAAAGTTATAAAACAAGCTACTCAATAAGTTGGGTTTTTTGGATTCCTCAGAGTGGAAACAGTTGGTTAACTATAGCAATTCCCATACTGGTAGGGTACGCGCATTCGTTGGTTTTAGAGAACACGCGCACTGGGAACAGGTATGGAGGGAATAGGGAAGAGAATAGGATGGTGGTGCATAGTAATGTTATAGGAAGTGTGGGGAGTGTGGGGAGTGTGGAGAGTGTGGAGAGTGTGGAGAGTGTGGGAAGTGTGCGAAAAAAATGTATATTTTCACCATTACTATGCAGGAGGACCGAGAATAGAAATAAAGATAGGTGTACCTCATTAGACTGAGAAATGCTATAGATTAGTTGTAGAATTAATTTCCTGTCCTGATTTTGTAAACCTATAATAAAAATCCTCTGTCAATATCGCAACAAAAATAACAAATTACAGAAGAAATTTGTCAGCCTAATATGAAGATTTATAACTCTGTACTGCCAAAAATCAATATAGAATAAAATCATAACAAAAATGTATCCTAGTTAAGAATTATGTCTACTAAATTAGAAAGGAAGAGTAGCTTACAAGCTAACTGGCTACAATTTACTTTTGTTATGATCCTAGTTCTGGGAATATTTTTGAGATTTGTAAATTTAGACAAAAAAGTTTACTGGACGGATGAAACTTTAACATCACTAAGGATTTCTGGATATACAGGGGTAGAAGTCGTCGATCAATTATTTGATGGTCGTAAAATTAATGTTGAGGAATTACAAAAGTATCAACGTATTAATCCAGAAGTTAGCTTCACTGAAACGGTGAAAAATTTAGCAATAGGAAACCCTCATCATCCACCACTTTTTTACATAATGGAGCGATTTTGGGTGCAATGGTTTGGTAGTTCGGTAACAGTAACTCGAAGTTTATCAGCTATCCTCAGCCTCTTAGTTTTTCCTTCTGTTTATTGGGTATGTAGAGAATTATTTCAGAAACCAATAGTGGGATGGGTAGCCATAGCCATATTTGCTATTTCACCTTTCCATATTTTATATGCGCAAGAAGCACGACAATATAGTTTATGGACGGCAACAATTTTATTATCAAGTGCTGCACTATTAAGAGCATTAAGAATTAACGATAGAAAAAGCTGGGCAATCTACACTGCGAGTACGATCTTCAATTTATATACTTTTTTGTTCTCTATTTTAGTGGTAGTTGCACATGGTATTTACGTTGGAATCATAGAAGGTTTACGAGTTACTAATAAAGTCAAAGCTTTTATTGTATCTTGTTTGCTAATTATGCTTGGTTTTTTTCCCTGGTTAATTGTAGTAGTAGGTCAATTAAATAAAATTAATAAAGCCACAGATTGGTCAGCTATACCAGTTGGATATTCTTTCTTAATCAAAGCTTGGATTTTACATTTAGTTCGTCTATTTTTTGATATAGAATTTAGCTGGAAAAATCCTCTAACTTATTTAAGTATACCCATTTTAGTATTGGTAGTCTATTCAATTTATTTTCTATGTCGTAAAACTCCTCAAAAGACATGGCTATTTATTCTTACATTAATTTGTATAAGTTTTCTACCTATTGTATTAGCCGATTTATTTTTTGGAGGTCGTCGTTCTAGTATAAGTAGATATTTAGTACCCTATTTTATCGGAATTCAACTAGCAGTTAGTTATTTACTGGGTGTAAAAATTGGTAACTTATCAGAGAGTTTACAGCAAAGAAAAGTTTGGCAAATTATTACAGTTTCAATCATCTCTCTAGGAATTTTTTCTTCTGTCATAATTTCACAAGCAGAGGTTTGGTGGAATAAATATACAAGTGTTCATCATCCCTATATAGCTGATATAGTTAATCGAGATATCGAACCAATTTTAGTTAATTTTAGAGGTAGTTTAGGTTATGCTCTTTCTCTAAGTTACTTGCTAGATTCTAAAGTTCAGTTAAGATTATATCGTAATCCTGACGCGAACTACTTGCCTGATGAATCTAAAAATGTATTTTTGTTGTATCCCTCTCGTTCATTATTAAAAAAATTAGAGCAAGAAGAAAAATACAAAATACAGTTAGTTTATAAACCAGCAAAACTCTGGAAACTAGAAAATAATTGAATGTTCCCTAAGTTTTAAGGAATTACAAATTTATCAACTTGTTAATTTGAAAGTTAACTTTACTCTACCTAAGTTTTTATAATCATAAGTGAAAGTTAATGAAAGACTACAGTTTATTGCTAGAGAGGATTTTACCATGGAAATTAAAACATTACTTCGTAAATTTAAAAGATTATAGCAATTCCCAAAGTTATGAGGTACAGTTGTTTTTCTTCTTTTCTGTTCCCTGTTCCCAGTTAAGTGTTCCCTGTTCCCTCAAACCTAAAATTTTGTACCTTACCAGTATGGGAATTGCTATAAATATTATAACCACTGATGCAGTCCTAGAAAAAGGTTTAATTAAGAGTCACGATCGATATCAAAAATTCTTAGTTGTATCGAGGGGGAGAAGTGGTTCTAATTTTTTTATGAATCTTTTACCGAAAAATTGTGGTCTAAAGCCTCCCGTGTTAAGGCTATAAAAAGCGGTCGTTTGTGGAGCATGACCTAGGATGGGATGGATGGGTTACCTAACCTAAGCATATCCAATCTCCCTTTGAGAAAAGAGAATATTCGCCAAGGTCAAGCCTCCTTATTGCAGAGGTACTGTTAACTGATAACTGATAAATGAAATGATAATCTCATTCTCATATTAGAGGTTTTGGAGAGGTATTTCCTAAACAAAAAAATAGAATTTACTGTTGAAAAAGATATTATTAGCATGAAAAATAGTTTACCAACCAAATTTTTAGATAAGGTAGTGTTTAGAGAATATCCTAAATATGTTAGTGCAGTAGGATTCAAGTGACTCCATAATCAACCAACAATTGAATTACTTAAAATCTATAAAAGATTTAAAGGTCATTCACTTAAAACGTAAAAATTACCTAGCCTCATACATTTCCCTAATTTCAGCATCAAGAAGTGGTTCTTGGATGAATACAAAAAATGTCAAATCTCAAAAATACGATGCGTTAATTGAAATAAATTATGAGGATTGTATAAAAGAATTTGAAAAAATTCAAAATTCGGAAAAGGAGTATGATGAATTATTTGTCGAGCATCCGGTTTATCAAGTAAACTATGAAGAACTGACAAAAAATTTATGATAATCACTTAAACACATTCAAGATTTTCTAGACGTTCCACAGAAAACCTGATAATCAAATACCATAAAACAGTCCAACATACCGCTTCTTCAAAATATCGCCAATTATGAAGAATTAAAAGATAAATGTAGTGGTAGTCATTGGAGTAGTTTTTTTGAGTAAGGAACGGAAATTAATTTTATTAATCTTGATTAGGTAGTTATATAGAAGTAGCGCTATTGGTCAGTAAATTTATTTTTCTGTTATACCAGTGCAGTTATTGACTCTCAGTAAGTAATTTTATTCTCTATTGTCAAAAACTCTTCAAGATATGATATTGTGACATGAGCGAAACAATGCTGTATAAATATGAAAATCATTCTAATCCAGCAATAGCTGAGATAGTTAATCAAGCAACTAATCCAGTGATAATAATTGATGCAAGAATTGGTCATATAATTTCTCTGAGTTATTTAATGGAACCGAAAGTAAAATTTCAGCTAGTCCGTAAACAAAATATTCCTAATATTTCTAAAATTAGCGATAATTTTACGGAAGTATTTTTATTCAGTCCTTCCAAAGAATTACTTTTTGGCATTAAGCAGTCTGAAAAAGTAGAACGGCTTGATCGAGAACGTAGTCAATCTTTGTGGAAACTGATAAGAGCATCTAATTAGGGTTTCGTGAAAAAGTCTTATGGTTAAGGGTAGAATTGAGAATTTATAATTGAGAGGAGTTAGGAGGAATAATTATCCCTTAATTTTTCTATCCTTATCTACTCAAAATCCTAACTTTTTTAGCTTCCTAAACTAAAAATATTACACCTTTTTTTTACTCTAAAAATGCTTAAATATTTTTATAATTTATAATTGAGAGGA
>JAAUYL010019590.1_pt1 | contig 23527 bp, 18 predicted proteins | sample 7278011 | NCBI WGS metagenome assembly JAAUYL01 (sample SAMN14350225, study PRJNA611818) | marine sediment metagenome | isolation source: surface marine sediment (1.8m) | place: French Polynesia: Moorea | collected 2018-08
TTTCCGTGTGGTTGACCGGGCGGCGCGCGCGGCGGTCATCGGGATTTGATGTGGGTGTCGGGGGAGGTGTCGGCGGTGACCGGGGGAGCTTTCAGGCGGTCACCGGGAAAGAAAGTAGGTCAGTTTTTTCTAAGTCCTAAGGGAGTGCGAAGCGGAATTGGCGATCACGGTGAGAAAAAAGTTGGGAGACGAAAAACGGATGGAAGCGCTTCCTTTTATTTTTTGTGCTGGCCGCGCACACATGTTACACATTAGGAAAATGCTCACGAAAAAAAAGGCGGGTAGAAGAGAGCTCATTTGTACAAGGGAGATTTTTGTTGCTAGCTTTTTTTGGGTTTTTTCTTCGGAGGGTGCTCCTTCTTTTAAAGTGATAACTTGTGAGCATTTTATTTTTTTGTTTCATCCGAGGCCGCTGACTCTGCGCTTTTTTTATTGTTGTGGCGCGGCATGAAACTGACTGTTCTTACTTTACTTTTTCTTCATGAATGAAGTGTACATGGAGCTGCCGAGGAGTCTTTTCAATGTCTCATCGTCCACGCTTCCATCGCTATCGTCATCATCCACGAATTCCTTGCTCTTCTTTTCCTTCTCCTTCTTCTTCTGCCTGCGCTTCTCCACCAACTCACGCATGAACTCCTCGTCCGTGTCCAGTTCCTCAGCGAGCGTCGCCAGCTGTTCCTTGGTCATCTTTTTGATCTTCTTCAGCTTCGCCAGCTTCTCGTCCTCCGCCTCGTCTGTCTTCTTCCCCGCTGCGTCCTCTACGTCAGAGATTGGGCTGTACCTCCTCGCTTTCTTCTTCTCCTCCTTCCTCTTCTTCTGCTCATCCTCCTCCAGCTCTTCCTCGATCGTGTCCATCTCCGTGTCCATCTCGTCCGCCACCGATCCTGCGACAGCAGTAATGCTCGCTGTCTCATCGTCCATGGACTCTGCAGAAGCCTCCTCTGCTGCAGCCTCTTCTTCCGCGGCGACCTCCCCCGTGTTCTCTTCTCCCTCCGCGCTGATGGCGGCGGCGGCGGCGAGTTCCGCCTCCTTCATCCTTTCCTCACCCTGACGCTCGTAGAGCTCCTTGTTGAGCTCTTGGGTGTACACCTTCAAGGCCCGCTCCGTTGCCGTGCACATGCGCGCTTTGCCCATCATTCCGAGCTGCTCGTCCAGGGGGAGGGTGACCATCCCATTCGCTGTCATCGCCATCTCGAGGGCTTTCATAAAATTGTCGATGCAGGAGACGGGAAGCTTCATCATGAAGTAGTCCTCGCCATTCCTGCTCCTCTTCCGCGCCTGTTCGGTCTTCCTCTTGGTGAGGACAAGCGCGCGGTACTGGACAAAGTGGCCGCCGTTCCCCTTGAAGAAGGATGACTGGACGAACAATCTAAATTCGTTAAATCCCAGCGTCCTCCCCGAATACATGAAGGAGTTGTCCTCAGAAATGTCGAGGACGCCGTAGCGATCAGTGACACCAGCAGCGAGGGTATCTTCGATGGACTTGCCCGTGTTCTTCTTCCTGCTCTGGATGAAGGTGGCCACGCCGCGGTGCAGATGAGCAAGGCTGGACATCCTCCCGGACATGACGAAGCGCTTGATGCGAGCCCCGCTCCGGTTGACCACCTGCGACTGCGGATCATCGCCGCTATGGACGCGTACTGTGGAAAGGAGGAGGGAAATTTAAAATAGAAAGTAATGGAAACATGGAAACGGCACTGCGGTTGTTGATCTCCGCCGTCCTGCTGTTGAAGCGTGACTCCCTTACCAATACTCCATCCAAAGAAGGAGGTGGCGCCATAGTAGTTGGGATCTCTCTCCTTGGCCGCACTGATGTCGATTTCTCCAAGCACTGACAAGTGGAGAGAGAAGAAAAAAAGGAAAGATGAAAAGCGAATAAAGGGGGAAAAATCGAACAGTATTGCTTACACAGGCAGTAGTTGGAGTCGAAGCGGATCTTCATTGGCTTCCACGGCGCTCGTTGCTCCGGCTGATCACCGACCTGAACAATGTCATCGTTGGCGTACGGATCCTTCATGGGGATGTTCTGCTCCGTCATCCTCTGCAGCTTCTTGTGGAGCAGTGGGTTGAAGACAGCCGACGGCGGCGGCGACGGCGGTGGCGGCGGTGGCGGTTGCGAGGCCAGAGCAGCCTGCGCTGCCTCTTGTGCCGCTTTCTCCTTCTCCATTCTCTCCCTCATCAACCTGTCCACCTCCGCCACGGGCAGGAGCTTGATATTCCCGTTGCCATCGTTGTAGCACTTGCGCGGCCCCAAATTCTGCTCAGATCTTTTGAGCGGTCGGTCCCCCGGCGGCAGCGGCGGGCTCGGTGTTCGAGCACGATCGATGTAGGGGTTAAAATTCGGGGCATTAATATTCTTCGACAGCGTTCTGGTGATCCTTTGCTCGTTGCGCATAGCGTTCTTCTTGATTGCGTCGACGGCCTCCTTGTGCAAAACGCGGTCAGTATCGCCCTCGCTCTCCACATGAGCTCCGATCTCAGGCGGATTTGCGCTGAGTACTTTCTTTGACCGCTCAGCGCCAACGGGGGGTTTTTTTACTTCTTCCATTTTTTCCTTCTCTTTCTCCTCCTCCGGTCTGGGGACGAGTGCATTTGCAAGATGCTCCCGATCGCATTATATAGGTACGAGCAGGCGTACTGTATCTGCTTCCGTCAGCTTCCGTCAGGTAAAAATAGACCGCGCAAACGTCAAAATAGATCACGCAAACGAATGTACCTCTTGTCAGTGAAGAATTTTTTCACGAGGGAGCTTCCTCCAAATTACTCGGATATCCTAGTCGAACAAGATAGAATTTGCAATTAGCGGAAAAAGCAATTTGTAGAATTCAGGTCAGCGCACGGGTCCGTCATCTATTTAGGAAGAAAAACGGTAAGAGAAGATGACAAGGGTGACAAACGAGAAAAACGATACCGGCCCTCTATCCGCCTAGTGAAAGAGAGAAAGACGATACCAACGTTCCACAACGTTCCATTCGTGTAACGAGCGATGGAGGAGGTCGCCGCCCCATTTCTTCGGAGCGTTTTGCGTGTCGGAAGAGGGGGAGGAGCTGGAGGAAACGAGGAAAATGGTGGCGCCGTCGCCGACGCATCGCGGCCAACGCCCAAGAAAAGAGCACTTGCTTTTTCTGCTTGCCTTGCATTCTTGACCTGTATCATTCTCTTGGCACACATGTTTACCACTCTAGTTCTAAGTCTTGCTGAGAATGAGGCCTTATGGGATTCAATTCAAAAGTTGTTGCGGCAACGCACCCTCACTTGCCTCAATCATACTAGTAGCAGCGAAGCGCAGAGAGAAAAATAAAGATGGAAGGAGAGAGTGTAAACTGCGTTCTACTTTTCTTTCATCGCGGCGAGCGCGGGAAAAATGTGCGTTGTTTGTATCCTCCCAAGGGAGAGACAAATCGCCTTGACCGTTTGGTTGTTGTTTCCATCGCCTTCTTTGTGTTCTCACGCCCTCTTTTTTGACGCGGGAAAAATCCTCCTTAAAAGTCGAGTTCCCGCTTTCCCGCCTCCCATTCTGCGTCGGGACATCGAATGTCGAGTTTGGAGGTGGAGGTAGAGGGGGAAGTTTTTCTGCTCCTTGGAGAGCAGCAACAACTTCCATCTCATACTGTCTTCCTTCGTACTTGGCAGGGAGTTTCGGCAGCAAGATGCAGATCTTTCGCCCGAAGTTTCTTCTGGTGGCTCTCGCCTTCTGGACTGCGGTCTGTGAGACGCAGCGTCTCGAAGCGAATCTCTACCGCGTGAGTATTTTTTTATTTCCCTTCCTCTATCCGTCCGTCTCTGCTCTTTCTTCCGTCCGTTTATTTCCTTTGGGTTGGGAAAGTAGCAACAGTGGGAATTAATCTTTCTAGCGTCCGCCGCGCGCGCGACTGAGAGGCAGCGACAGCACTGACAACGACGGTACCAACGGTGACAACGACCTGGACATGGACGATGACAACAAGCTGATCATGGAGGAGAACTGGTGGTCAGGCTTCAACGCTCTGCACATGGACGAGAACTTGTACGATCTGGAGAGCAAGCTGGTAAGTTTCTTTACACTAACAGAGAATGGGAAGTGCATGTGAGGAATTGATTCATCATTAGGATACGTCAAACAGGTCGAGATCTGCACCACCCCCGTCGTCTCCGCGCGCGGCGGCGGGAGGGTCAAGAGGGTGGCTCCCTTGGCCGCCCTCGCAGGCGGCGCCGGCTTTGCAGCCGCCCTCTTGGGCGCCGGAGGCTCCGGCTACGCCATCTGCGAGAGCCAGTGCAGCGATCGACTCTTCTACGTCAACGAGCAGAAGAGCGTCTTGGAGGAGGAGAAGAACGCCTGCATCGACGAGTCCTTCCTCCTCAAGCAGGAGAACGAGAGATGCAACGGCGCTGCTGGCGCAGTCACCGCCCTCCGCGACGAGCTCATCTTCTACCAGGAGGAGGCCGAGGCAAGTCTCCAAAGCCGAGTCCGCTGGGAGCTTGCGGCCAACGCCAGTCAGTCCCTCCTCAACAGCTGCGAGCAGGAGCGCGTCGACGTCGACAGCAAGCTCAACGTGTGTCGGCACCAGCTGCGAGGTCTTGAGATCGAGCACAACAGCACCTGCCAGCTCGCCGAGGACGCAAGACAGCTCTCCGAGCTCACCGACTGCTACTACTCCCTCCAGGAGAGCCGGGAGATCCTCCGCAGCGTTCAGGACGCCCGCCGCGATGACATCAAGAGGCTGGACAGCTGCCTGGCGAGGAGAAACGTCAACATCTATTCATCCGGCGGCGATTACTTCAACGGTGCAGCAGAGAGCGAGCGACGTAGGAGGGACAGCGAGGCGGACGAGGACAAAGAGAAGTGCGGCGGCAGCAGCAAGCGGCGGGAGCCCAGCTTCCTCGAAGCTCTCAGCCACTGTCGGCTCCCACGGTGGGGAGGTGTGGCTCAAGCAGAAAGGCTTCAACAGCAGGACGGCGACCATGGCGGAGATCAACAACCTCATCCTGCAGGCGACCGCGGAGGAGCACTTGCTCGATCTGGACAGCAAGGGAGTCACGCCCAAGGTGAGGGAGAGCAGCAGGAGCAGCAGCGGCGGCGGCGGCGGCCAGTGATGATTTTTTCAATTTTTGCTTTCTTAATTCTTTCTTTTTCTCTTTCTTTCTTTCACAGAGTCACAAGGAGAAAGCCAGACTGACAGACGCCCGCCGCATCCTCAGGGAGGTGAAGCTCAGGCTGGAAGCGATGAAGAAGAAGGGAAAGGAGGAGACTGCCGCTTCACCGACAACGACAACGACGGAGCGTCCTGGGGGTGTTGCAACTGGTTCTGGGCCGCAGTCGGCGCCGTCTTTGAAGCCGGATGTCTCATTTCCGTCTCCTTCTTCTACTCGCTCTACTATCATTGCTGCCAATACTACAACAGGAGGCGCAAGCAATTCTTCTAACACTTCTGCTACTGACACTAATCCTTCGCCTTCCACTCCGTCTCTCAGTGAGTGTTCCACTTTTGTACAAATTCTCTTCTATGTAGGACTTGTTCATGCTGCTCTCTATGCTACTGCGGTTGTGATTCTTGGTGCAGGGAGCCTGATCCACCTGTGCCGCCGCGGCGTCGAGACCCTCCGTCTCGCTCGCAATCTCCTCAAGACCAACGAGGACAGGATGGCGACGACCTACACCCAGCTGCAGGAGGAGCTGCGCCGCAGGAACGAAAGGGGGGAGGAGCAGGAAGGAGCAGCCGGCACATCCGCCAAGGACGAGCAGGTCTTGCTGCGTCGTCGTCATCGGCAGCAGCAGCAGCAACAGCAAGCGCAGCCGCAACCGCAACCTCACCATCAGCAAGAGCAGCAGCAGCATCTGCGACGGCGGCAGCTCCCCGTCGAGGACGCTTCCTCTATCACCACCGTCAGCACCATCGCAGGCAGCAGCATCATCCGCCCTGCGACTGCCACCGTTGCGCCAAGAACATCAAGCAGCACTCTTCTTCCTCCAACTACCACCGCCATCAACATGAGGGAGGAGGCGGTTGCTGCCCTCGGCGGCAACATGAGAGAGGGCAGCAACAGCAGTGAGGTGGAGATGGAGGGAATGATGTTCATCTCCGACGAGTGACTCTCTTTTCCAACTTCTTTCTTCTAGTTCCTTTTTTCCCTCATCCTTCTAGTTTCTCGTGCTCACCTTTTACATTTTCCACTTGTATTCGGCTCTCAGAATTATTTTCATCACGTGCTATGAGGGAAAAATAATAACAGTTTCTTCGTTTCGGAAAAAGAAAGAGTTATTTTTGTCGACCGCCGCCGCCACCGCCGTTCTCCTGTCTCTTTCTTTGCTGCTGCTTTTTTTTTCCCCCTCTTGCATCCCGCCGACCGCCGCTCGTCGCCGCCCGTTCACCGCACAAATTATTGCACTTGCGGTTTTCCCTCTCCTCTTCCTCCGCCGTTCAGTTCACCTTCAAGACGCAGAGGAGGTAGACGATATTCAAGATGGAGGTTGATTCAGACGACGGTGATCCTGGAGAGTTGGCGTGCGGCGATTGCGGCCGCACATTCAAGCGACGGTGCAATCTTGTACAGCACATGAACTCAAAGAGGTGCAAGTCCGCCGCCGGAAATCTGAAGTGTAACCGCTGCGATGCACATTTTGTGAGAGCAGACAGTCTACGCCGACACCTTCTGCACGTCCATCAAGTTGAGATTGAGCAGATGTTCGCCTGCGGCGTCTGCGAGGCGGTCTTCTCCAAGGCTGAGGAGGTGGAGAACCACAGGAAGACGGCGCACGAGCAGCGGACTGACTTTGTGGTAGTGGACAGCGCATTCTGCCGGCAGGCGCAGCTCCTGAGAGCTTTCATCCCAGAGGAAACGGGGAAGAACATTGACGAGACCTTCGTGTACGCCTTCACTCAGATCTGCAAGCTCATCAAGGAGCTCAAAGTCGAATTCAAGTATATGAAGTGCGGGTCGGTGCTGCACGTGGAGATGGCGCGCTACAACGAGGAAGGGCTGCTGACGGAAGTGAAAGTCTTCCCATTTCGCGGCTTTTCCATGTGCATTTCCCGCCTCACCAGCGAGTACGAGGTCAAGGCGGATGTAGCAAGAGTAGTTGGAGACTACGAGAGGGCGCTAGAGGAGTTCCTGCACATGGGCAGCGGGTGGACGGTGTTAAGGGGGATGTTCCTGGAGGTGGAGGTGAGCCAGTGCCTCCCGCTCGCCGGTTTTGCCCCGCAGAGGAACTGCACCTTACATATTGTAAAGTACAACGCGAGGGCAGGCTGCGCCAAGGCTCAGAATTTCTGCAACCGTCCACTGGAGCCTGAGCTGGCGGAGGAGAAGGTGAACTGCTTCTACCTCGCGGTTGCTGCCTACTACACAAAGAACTTCTTCTGGTCGGACAATGGCAAGATGATTGAAAGAGCTAGAGAGCTCTTCCACTTCGTCCCTAAGGGGGTGGCGGACGCAGACGGGTTTACCATCGAGGACATTTCAACTTTTGAGAGGCTCAACGAGGATGAGCTCCCGATGAGCATCTGCGTGCTCTATCGAGACGAGGACAAAGACATCTTCCCCGTGCGCCTTGGCAACGGAAGGGACGAGTACGATCAAATCACTCTCTTGCTGTACTACACCAACGAAGGGGAGCTGCACTTTGCTCTCGTCGCCGACCCCGGCCGTGTGCTCGCCCGCCGCTCAAGGCAGTCAACTGGCAAGCTGCAAACTTGCAGCGTCTTCCTTTGCAATAAGTGCTGCAATGTGCTGGTAAGTGAGGCTTTAAATATTTACCGACTTTTTGTATTAATCCTTGTCTTTCCACCTCTTCCTCCCTTCAGTCCTCCAAGGCAGCGTACGACGCCCACCAGAAGTTTTGCGTCAAGAAGTTTGAGAAGCCGAGCATCAGGATGCCGGTGGACGACGTCAAGAGCTTCGACAGCTCCAAGAAGAGCAACGATCCGCGGTGCTTCAAGCTCGCACTCATGGCCTTTGCTGATTTTGAGGCGCTGCAAGTTCCGCCCGAGAGCAAGTGCTCCTGCGATGAAGGAGTTCTACCGCCAGCGACGCAGGAGGAGCTGGAGGATGAGCTGCTGGAGGAGGAGATGCTCATCATGGAGGCGCACGAGCTCTGGGCTGAGCTCGATGACCTCCTTGACATGGTGCGCCAGTACAATGTGGAAGAGAAGAGGCCAGACCTCAAACGAAAGCTCTCTACTTCCTCCTCGCCGTCGCCTCCGCTCCGCCGCCGCATCAGACCGTTGAGCAAGAAAGAGTTTATTCCGCCGCCTCTCCCACGCCGCCTCCCCTCCAGCAACACTTTCTTCGGCCCCTTCACCCTCCGGCCGAAGACGGAGGAGGAGAGGGAGGAGGAGGTGTGCGAGGACGCGCTCATTTTTGGGCAGGCAGCAGACGCGTACGCGGCTCAAGAGGCGGCCATCGCGCGGGCGGAGCGCATCTACAGGGACAAGAGGCGCGGAAACAGCTACTGGCGCTCGGGCTACAACCTCAAGTCCTTCCTCCCCAGCCGCGCTGTCCGCAAGCAGCGCTGTCCGCACCGAGTGCAGGTCTTGGCGGAGCAGCCGCCTTTCTGCTACTCCTTCGTCCTGACCGACCGCGAGGGGCAGGTGCTGGAACACAAGACGTTTTATGGAGAGCCTGATGCCGTCGCTGACAACTTCCTGCTAACCGTCCTCAACGTGGCGGACACGTACCTCCCCGCCCTCTCCGCCGGCGGAACGCCCATGGACAAGCTGACAGAGCAGGAGGAAGAGATTGTGAGGACGGCGACGCACTGCTACCTGTGCGAGGGCATCTTCCACGACGAAGGGGAGAAGAGGGTGAGAGACCACGATCACCTCACGGGCAAGTTCCTCGGCATGGCGCACAACGACTGCAACCTCGCACGGCGCGAGCTCTACCAGCTCTGCATCTTCACACATAACTTCAGCGGCTACGACAGCCACTTCCTCATCCGCGCTCTCAGCCGCTTCCCTGAGAGAATCCACACCATCGACGCCATCCCTCTCACCACGCAGAAGTTCAAGACTATTACTGTTAACAGACGAATCAAGTTCCTCGACTCCTGCGCCTTTCTCCCAGACAGCCTCGACAACCTGGTGAAGACGCTGGTGAAGTCCGGCAGCACCTTCCCCATCCTGGAGCAGCTCGTCTCAGGGGAGAAGAAGGAGCTGATGAAGGAGAAGGGCGTCTACCCGTACTCTTTCGCCACCAGCTTGGAGAGATTGAGAGAGGCCAAGACGCTGCCGGGGAAGCGCCACTTCTACTCTGACCTCAACATGAAGGAGTGTAGTGACGAAGAGTACAAGAGAGCGCAAAAGGTCTGGGACACCTTTGAGTGCAAGAATATGCTCACCTACACCAGCATCTACGTGCAGAGCGACGTTTTTCTCCTGGCCGACGTCGTTGTGGACTTCCGCGAGAACGTATGGAAGAGCTTCGGCCTCGACATCTGCAGCTATCTCTCGTTACCGCACCTCAGCTTTGACGTGATGCTGAAGGAGACCGGAGTGGAGATTGAGCACATCAAGGACTTGGCGCTCGCCGAACACCTCAAGTGCTCCATCCGCGGCGGCCTTTCTTTCGTCGCCCTCAGGCACGCCGCAAGGAGGATGTACTTCTCCGACGGGTGGAACGGCCTTGGCAAGGAGTGGCCGACCTGTCTCCTCTATCTTGACGCCAACGCGCTCTACGCCTTCGCCATGATGCACGCCCTCCCCGTCCGCGACGTGCGCTGGATGACGGACGACGAGCTGGAGTCCTTTGACCCTTTCACTCACGTCAGCGAAGAAGGAGACACCGGCTACATCCTCACAGTAGATCTTGTCTACCCGGAGGAGCTCCACGAGGCGCACAACGGCTACCCGCTGGCCGCAGAGCAGCTGAACGTCACCTACAGCGACCTGAGCGAGTACTCCCGCCGCTGCCTGTCGGAGATTTATCGCAAGAATCTCACTCACAAGGCGAAGAAGCTCTCCGCCACCTTCCGCCCCCGCCGCAACTACACGCTGCACGCTCTCAACCTTAGGCTGTACTTGGAGATGGGGATGAAGTTGGAGAAGATCCACAAAGGCGTCGTCTTCACGCAAAGACCCTTCATGAGGCAGTTCATCCAGGACTGTGCTGAGCGGAGAGCAAACTCGCGCACTCCCACCGAGGCAAGGACGCAGAAGCTGATCCCCAACTCCGTCTACGGGAAGTTCATCGAGTCCCAGGACAAGAGGATGGACTGCAAGTTCGCCACCAGCCCCGACCGCGACGCTGCCAACACCCGCCACCCGCTCTACAAGAGCAAGCTCATTTGCGGAGAGGATCTCACCATCAGCTTCCACGGCAAGAAGCAGCTCGTCATGAATCAGTCCTGGGCGGTCGGCTTCACCATCTTGGAGATCTCAAAGTACATAATGCAAAGTCTGTACTACAAATCCCTCGTCCCTGCGCTGGGCGGAGCCAAGAATGTTTCGATGGTGATGAGTGACACTGATAGTTTCTTGATCCGCGTGAGGGGCCACACGGAGGCGCAGGCGCTGGAGAAGCTCAGCCCGTTCATGGACTTTTCCAACCTGCCTGAGGATCACTCGCTCTTCTCCAAGGCAAAGGCCAGGCAGCCCGGCCTCCTCAAGTCGGAGGTGCCACTGGGCAGCATCAAGGAGGTCGTTGCACTGAAGGCCAAGACGTACGCCGTCAGGGTGGACAGGCACCTGGGCGAGCGCTATGAGAACGATGACCGCCTCAACAGGGCGAAAGGCGTCAAGAAGTCGGTGAAGGACGCTATCCCTTTCGAGGCGTATCGCAAGTGCGTGGACAAGATCAGCGGCTACGAGGTGGAACAGAGGACGCTGCGCAGCGTCAATCACGTTAACAGGCTGGAGCAGATGAGGAAGGTCGCCTTCACCTCCTTCGATGACAAGAGGTACCAGCTCTGCAACATCCACAGCTGCCCGTACGGCAGCGTCGTTATAAAACGTAGCCAGGAGCTGGGCGGCTGCTACTTCTGCAAGTACGAGCACAAGCTGACGTGAGAGGACGACGGAGGGAAAGCGCTGTAATTACATATTCCTAGAAGATTTTTTTCCTCTGATTTTCTTTTTATTACTTTTCAATCTCAGTTTGTACATATGGAGGATGGAAGGTAAAATTCAGTTTGTACATATGATAATGGAAGGTGGAGGAGGAGGAGGGAGAAAAAAAAGGACGGTTACAAAAAAAGAAATAAAATGGGCCGGGAGGGGAAAAATCCAACTTCAACTCTTTCTTGTTCCGCTCACTCGCCGCCGCCGCCGCCGCCGCCGCCGCGGTTGCTGTAGAGTAGACTGCGCAAGTAGTGGACACACAGGCGATCGTTGCTCTTCAGCTTTCGCCGATGGAAGCGCAAGGAGAAGTCAGGTGGCGGGCGCCTGCCCGGGTCAAAGTAGGCGGCGAAGAGGAGGGCGTAGAGGCCGCAAGTCTGGCTTTGAAGGCTCTGCACCGGGCGGCGAGAGGGGATGACCTTCCGCCCGCATTCAGCCAAAAAGGCGACGAGCTCGGGGATGGTGATTTTCAGGGCGTAGGAGTCGAGGTAGCGGAGGCGGTCTCCGTCTGCGACGAGAGTAACGAAGTGACCGTCGCCGGAGCCCGCCCGCCCGAGGTTGACTATGATGCAGAAGTTGCGGCAGCGGGCGAGGATGGCGGTGGGAATTCTATCGACGGGGAAGAGACCGCGATAGCAGCGCGAGAGCATGAGGCGTGCCAAGCGGTCGAGCGCGATATTGCTCATCCCGCGGGAGGGGCTGGTGTGCGTCTCCAGCCCATGCAGCAGCTCCTGCGCCTCCGGGAGGGAGAGGAGGCGCGCGGTTGCCGCCGCCGCCGCGGACACGGGCGACATCACGGCACTCCAATGTCCAGAGTGGTCATTTGACCAGTCACTCTATCGTTGATGAGCACCTTGGGCGTGGCCTTGTAGTAGTAGATGTAAAGCGAATTCTCCAGCGGCTGGCCCCAGGTCACCTGGAGGTCGATGAAGCCGACCTGCGCGTTGTGCTGGTGCAGACTGTTGCACTTGTCCGGTGTCAGGTCATAGGGGACGAGGAACGATCCGCCCTGAAAGGCGCGCCAGGAGACGATGTTCCCCTTCTCCCCGCTGCTGGCTCCCGTATTGTCAAAGAGCCACTTATAGCCGCGGGAGACGAGCGGATTCACACTGTCAAAGTCGAATTGCAGCCCGCCCGCCGGGAAGACCTCTCCGCTCACGACCAACTCCACTTTATTCGTGAAGCTGTGGACCAGGTTCCACGGATTCCAGTCGTACGCCCCGTCCCCCGCAGCTACAAAGTGCATAGCGAGGACGATCGTCTTCGGCATGACGCCGCCGTTGTGGATGCGGAAAGTTGTATTCGGCAGCCGCTCGGCCACGATCTGCTTGTTCGTAGAGGTCTCGGTGAGGAGGTAGGTCTCCTTCACCGGAGGCGCCACCCGATCCTTCAGCACGATGGTGTGGTAGTGCAGCTTCATGTCTATAAACTTGAGCTTGTAGTTGCTCCGTCGGTCGTCGCTGTTCAGGAGGAAGGCGTGGGGGTACATCGTTAGCCGAATTTCCAGGCGGTTTCCTGGCGCGAGGTGGTTATTCATCTTGAAGATGTCGTGCGGGAGCGGCGCCATCATGTCAAAGTGGGCGGAGTCGCGCACAATTTTGTACCGCTCGTTGTAGCCTTTGTTTACCAGCTTCGGGTTGCGCTCCAGCTGCATGGTGCTGCAGTTCACGATCCGCTCGTCCACGTACTCGCGGTACAGCTCCCTCCGACGGAAGCGCTTCATGCGCTCGGAGAGCGGACGCCTCTTGTTGAAGTCCTCTTCTTCAGTCTTGAGCGCGGCTACGTAGGCTCTCATCTCCGCCAGGTACGTCTCCCAGGCATTCGTGTTGGCCGTTGTACGTGTCGCCCGCTGGGCAGCCGTCTCCCCCTGGTCCGGCGCCTCCGTGTACATCGGATAGGTGGGGGGATAGTTGGGGTTGAGCCGCGTCAACGCCGCGATGCTCACCCTCCTCCGGTGGTTCGCTAGATTCCTGTCGAGCAGATCTTGGAACTTTGCGTCGCGGATGAGCGTGTCGGTAGTCAGCCCATCCATGTTCCTATCAGTCTCCCCTGGCAACAGCAGGCCCGCGTCCACGTCCATGTACTCAGGTTTCTGCGCCATCAGGTTGACATAGTCGAGACTTGTCACATCCGGCAGCAGGTGGTCCGGGATGACTGGAACGCCGGCGGCCTGCCCGCGCACTATCTGATCCACGATGGCGCGTCGCATGTTCTCCTCGGAAAGGGCCATCTGCCCCATGAGTCCGGCCGTATCCGGGTAGTAGAACTGCGTGTGCAGGTGGGTGTTGGCGGCGTCCGTGTCGTACGACATCATCGTCTCAATGTACGCCTTCATTCCGGCGTTGATGGCCGTGCCGCCCGAGAAGGAGTTCCCGTTGAGTTGCACGTCCACCCTCTCCCACATGCATGCGCCTAGGAGGTTGATGGGCGCGACAATGTCCTCCGCCGCGCGGAGCGGGGAGCCGTCGTCCCGCACCACGCACATCCGAGTCTCGAGGTACGCGCGGTTGAGATCGATGTACCGGTCGTGCAGCGGGGCGATGTTGAGCGTGAACGGGCCATCCTGGTTGACCACCCCACCCTCCGGCCGAATCCACTGGTCCTGCCCTTCTTTCTGCGCCACCTCCACCCTCACCGTCTCCTTGTACCGGAAAGCGCCGTCGTCCACCGGCGTAATGTTCACGCCGCCTGCAGCGCTGCGGGCGGTGCCCATGAGCCCGTACTCCTGCCCCGACATGGCGCTGACGTTGCCAACGCGTGTGCTTTCCCCTCCTTCCCCCCCGGTCTCGGCCTTAAATACCCGCGGTGGGCTTCACGGGCACGGGGGGGCGCGGCGTTGACTCCGCCCACCACGAGTCAGTCGGCGGCCAACCGCGGAAGTGCGAGGACGACCTACATGGACTTGTCCCCGGCAACGCGGGAGGAGGCGGAGCAGGTCGGGCCCGAGGAGAGACCGCGCGTCCGGAACGTGGTGGCACTCCTCCGAGTCGGAGAGACGGCCCGCGAGGGTGCAGTCAGCGCACGTCCGCCGGCAGACGCCAGATTCACGCGCAACTTTTACAACTTTCACCGCGTCCGGACGCCGCTGACATCCCCGGCCCCGGGAAGTCACCGACCTCCGCGTTTTGCGTACACCGTCTTCCCCCGCAGCGGTCTCGTCATCGCGACGGGGATTCCGCACCTGGACGCAGTCGCTCGCAGCGCACGCGTATTCCGGCGCGAGTACAACAGCGCAGGCGAGACCGCCGCCACGACGGACGACGACGACGGCGAGGAGGAAGAGGAGGACAGCTTCTTCTCCGCGCGTCCGCGCGTCGTCAACACGACTTTCTCAGGACGCGTGAGGAGCGCGGGGAACGTGCTGCTCAGGTTGCACCAGCTCCGCGCACGCGGCCGCCTGCCGGAGGACGTGCAGGTCAGCTTCCGCTCACAATGCTTCCCTGGCGCGCGGCTGCGGTGGCGCAGCCCGCGCGGCACCGTCAACCTGTTCCGCAACGGGCGATACGTCATGATCGGAGTGGTGTGCCCGGAGGCTGCCCGACTGCTGCATGGTCGCTTGTCGACACTTGTCCGCACGCCCGCGACTGCTGCGACTATCGCGCCGGTGACCGCGTCTGCCTAGACTGCGGACTCGTGCTCGAGGAGCGGCTGCTGGGCGGCGGTGGCGGCGGCGCGCGGGCGGGGGACGTCCCGGCGGCGGAGAGCGGCTGCGAGTACGACCACAGCTTCCTGGCGCTGGAGGAGGAACGCGAGCGCGGACGACAGCAGGCCTGGCGGGGTAGGAAGTCAGCGCGCGAGCGCGTCCTCGACTGCCTCGCGACGCTGCAGTGCGGGGATGCGGAGGTCGTCGACAGCGCTCTAGGCATCTTCCGCCGCATCTACACTCTCCGCCGCCGCCGCCGGCGTGCGGACTTTGTCGGCTCGAGGGTTCGCGAGCGCGCGGCGCTCGCCTTCAGTGTGTGCAACGCTCTGACCCGCGCAGGCGTCCCACGCCCGCCGGAGGACATCGCTGCCGTCATGGGGCTGGAGAGCCGGCGACCGATGCTGGACATCGCGCGCTGCCTCGGTTTCACGGAAGAGGACCGTTCGGAGCTGTCGGCCTGGCAGGAGTGCACGGAGCTGCTGGATCCGGAGCCTGCAGACTACACGGACATCGTGTGCGCCAAACTGGACATCCCCTTTCACGTGGCAGGCCAGATCCGTGAGGAGGTGCCGCGCATCCTGGCGCAGCTCTACGGACGCCACCCGCTGGTCGTGCTCGCCGTCGCCATTAAGTGCGTGCTGGAAGCGAGATCGGGCGGGCTCGGGCTCGGTCGGGAGCAGGAGCGCCGACTCTGCGAGGTGGCGCGGTGCCAGCCGCGCACGCTGAAGGCGGCCGTCGAAGAGCTGCGCCGCACTCAGGCGAACTTTTAAGATATCCCGCCGCGTCCCGCGGGAGCATCCGTCGACAGCATCATGGTCGCCTTCACGAGCATGGCGCGCCAGGAGGCGCTCCGACAGAGCACGGGCATGGGAGGCGGGCTCGGCTCAAGCCTATCGAAGCTCTTCTCCTCAATCGGACGCTCGGCGTCGAAGGCCTCGCGAGCGGTGGGAAAAAAGCTCGGGCGCAAGAAGACGTCCGCCGCCAACGAAAGGAGACTCGTGCCGTACAGGCCGCCGAGGAACACGAGCACGGCCTTAGCACGGATCGGGCAGAGCAGCCGGACTGCTCGGATGCGTGCGCGGATGGCGCGGGCCGGGGCGTCGGTGAAGACGTGGGGCACGCAGGCGTGGGATAGGGCACGTCCACAACTAGCTCGCGCGCGCGCCTCCTACAAAAAGCTGAAGGCCTCGACAAGCACCAAGAACATCCCGGCAGACGTCAAGGGGCTGAAGCGGCTCCGCGCCATGAACAAGAAGCAGCTCGCCCGCGCCCTTCTGACCAAAAGCGCGGCCGGCGGGCTATCACTTGCAGGCATGCTGGGCGTGCAGGCTGCCGTGAACCAATTGGACAACGCAATCAAGGGCGGGCCGGAGGCCGCGGTAGACGCAGCAGGAAACGAGGTGCTGAACCGGATGCGGCAGACATCCGCCAAAGCTGGTCCCGCCTCGGCCAAGGGTGCGGCCGCCGACCTCGCTATCGGTCTGCTCGCCGACAGGACGACCGGCCGCTTCAACACTAAGGGCTTCATGCGAAATGTGAGGACCGTGCGCAAGGGAGGGTACTTCAGCCGCAGCGGCCGCAGCGCCGCTACCTTCCGAAGTCCGGCGTCCGCAGCCGCGCGGAAGAAGAGGCTGAAGTCGTACGGACGCATCACGTACTCGGGCCGCTCCTACCACACCCCGGGCTATCGCGCATTCGGTTCGGGGAAGAGGAGGAAGAAGAAGAAGAAGAAGAAGACGACGAAGAGGAAGACGACGAAGAGAAGGAGCTCGTACATGTCGTATGACCTGTTTGCATGAGGTTGCTTGGACGTAATAAATTTACGAAAGACAGCAGCAGTCGCGGCGAGCAGTCTACCTTATTCACAATGGTCGACAGGCCGGGAGAGGCGGCGGAGAGGGAGCGGGTGCTCCGGGCGTACACCGCGCCGGGTCACCCCACAGCCTACTCGGCACCGGCCACCGTCGCACGCTTCCACCGCATCCCGCAGGCGAGGGCTAAGCGTCATCTCGAGCACGCGCAGCCGTACACTTTGCACCGCGAGTACAAAGGTCCGCGCGTTTACAATCCCTACTATGTCCACGGGCGGCGTGAGGAGGTCCAAGCGGATCTCATCGACGTCTCCAAGCTGGCAGCGTACAACGACGGTATCCGCTTCCTCCTCCTCTACATTGATATCTTCACCAAGCGGGTGTGGGTGCATGCTCTGCGGAGGAAGTCCGCCGTGCGCGTGGAACGTGCCATCCGCCACTGGCTGACGCATCTCGATGCGCCGCCGCGCGTGTTCACGACCGATCTAGGTCTCGAGTTCCGCAACCGCGCTGTCCAAGCCCTCCTTCGCGAGTTCGGTGTGGAGTGGAGGGGTGCGGTAGGCACACTCAAGGCCTGCTTTGCAGAGCGCGCTAATAAGTCGCTGCAAATCCTCATCCACAAGTACCTCACGCATGGTGAGACCCTCCGGTACGTGGACAAGCTGCGCGCCCTGGTACGCACGTACAACACACGCGGACACCGCACGCTAGAGGGGATGTCACCGCGCGCCGCCGACCGTCCCGCGAACGAGGCAGCCGTTCAGGCGATCCTGCACGAGCAGTACGAGAAACGCGGACGTGGGCGAGCTAGACGGCAGGCCAACCTTCGCTTCAGAGTAGGCGACCTCGTGCGGCTCAAGACCCAGGCAGGGAAAGTGTCGTCCTCGCGCCGCGCCTACGCACAGCAGTTTCATGGAGAGTACTACCGTGTGGTACGCATCAACCGGACCCTACCCATCCCGATGTTCCATTTAAGATCGCTGGACACAGGGGAACTCATCAGAGGCGGACTGTACGCTGAACAGCTTCAGAAGCAGCGCGGTAACATCTTCCTGATTGAACGCGTCTTCATGCGCCGGGTGCGGCGCGGTGTGCCCTGGATCTTCGTGAAGTGGATGTGGTTCGGTCCGCGGTGGAATGAGTGGATCCGGGAGGACTCCGTCGTGCAAGCGTACTAATGGAGACGGCGGAAGGCTCTCGCGTCGTGTGCCTCGTCTCGGATGCGAATCCCAGCTCCTACCCGCACAACAAGCCGTGGCAGTTCACCAATGTCTTCCCGGTGCCGGTGATCGATCGATCCGACCGTCGCTTCACGCTACGCGTGTGCAGCGCAGTGCTTAGCGCGAGCCTCATTGTTGCCTACCGCAAGCACGCGCGTCTCATCATCAACATCAGCGGTATTGAGCCGCAGGCCGATGGGCGTAGCTACACCCGGCGGACAGCAGCCTTCCCGCTAGCTGAGGCGCTCAAGCAGTACGGACCGACCGCGACCCTCTCCGCTGACACGCTCGGTGTGCGGTATCACGAGCACGTCTTCCGCCAGTCCCCGCGCCTCCCCCTCCAGTTTCAGATCTTGCAGAAGCTTACCATCACACTCACAACGGAGGACGGGCACGTGGCGAGCCTCACAGGCGTGGAGACGATATTCCCGACAATCATCATGCTGGAGCTGGAAGAGGACGAACAGGACCAGCGGCAGTTCACGGTGACTTGCCGCAGTCACAGCGCGGGCGGACTGTACGCTGCAAACGAGCTGGCAAACTTCATCACGCCCCTCCCTACCGAGATCGAGCTGAAGGACTATGAAGTCGCGCTCCAGAGCATTGTCTACCCGCCAGAGCTACGTGAGGACCTCGCGCCCATCACCCTCACCTTCAACCAGTTCGTTCTCGACCTCACCGTCACCGCCGACCTGGAGGACACGCAAAACTTCCTCCAGCTAGTGCGTACAAGAATGGCGGCGATTCCCGCCCTGAGCACAATCTCTCTCAACGTGCTGGACGACGGGTCGGTCGAGCTCCGACGCGCACGCTTTCAGGCCGGCAATCACGGGCCGCTGATCATGCTCGTGTCGTGCTCCTTCAACTTTGCCGTAGCCATAGGCGGACCTGGCAGCAGACAGCTCCTACCGCGGACGCCGCTTCGATACGGTACGGCCATCCGCTTCGGCGGCCGACCAAACATCACGCGTCTGGCACCCTTCTCTGTCGCCATGCTCGAATGCGACATCATCACCCCGAACATCGTTGGCGGGCGGCGGGCCAACCTCTTGCAGGTTATCCCGGTGCTGCACAGACGCAAATCAGGCGCCGCACGCCTGTACGAGCCGGCCGAGCTGCTGTTTCAGCCCGTCGACGAAATCCCTTTCAGCCAGATCCGGATGAGGTTCACGCATCCGGACGGAACACAGCGGCACTTCCATACCTTTACGACAGCGCGTCAGCATGCAATGATTGTACTCACGCTTGTATTTCGCAAAAGGAGTATGTACAGGTGACAATAAACGGTGTAGAGCACACATACAATGTCTACGTCCGGCGGCGGCGGGCGACTGCGCGGCGCTTAGCACGCGGAGGTAGATACTCAGGGAAGGGCTCCTCGTCGCTAGGGAGGTCTCCCGCGGTGCGTCGCTTACGACGTACAGGCAGCGGGGGCAGCCGGCGTGCGCGGTGGCGCGCGGCAGTGATCAGCCGTCGCTTTACGCTAGTCGGGAGGGACCAGAGGTACTCCTCATCCTCACTGTCCACGACGGGCGCGCGGCGTTTGTGCGCTGTCGAAGGTGCGCGAGGCGATGGCGGGCGGGGAACAACGCGTCGCGGCGCGACTCTCCTCACAGCGCGTCGCTTAAATCTCGATGGAAGGGCCCATAGGTCGTCCTCATCCTCGCTATCGACAATAGGCATGCGTCGTTTGCGGGTAGTGGATGCTGCTGTGCGGCGCGGCGGCTTGGGTGGAGGGACGCGGGCCAGTGCCGCAGCACGGACGGCACGTCGCTTTGCACGAGGCGGAAGAGACCAAAGGTACTCTTCCTCGTCACTGTCTAGCGTCACTGCACGACGCTTCCTTCCCGCAATGCGCCTTGCCGGAGAAGGTGGACGCGGAAGAACGACATCCTCCTCCTCCTCCTCCTCCTCCTCTTCATCCGCCTCGTGCTCCGCCTCTTCCCGCGGGTAATGCTGGTAGTCCTGCGGATACTGGTCGTAGTAGACGGCTGGCGGCGGCGGCGGCGGCGGCGGCGGCGGCGGCGGTGGCTCAATCGACTCATCATGTGCAGCGGACGGTGCGGGTGCGGGCAAGGCACTAGCTAACGAGAGCGCCCGCCGACGCTCACGCGCGCTCGCAGAGGGTACATCGTAAGGCTGGTACGACGTCCTCCTCTTAGTTCCATGGCGTGCAACGACGGGCGAGCTCGGATGTTGAAGCAGAACCGGCGGAGGCGGACGAGCTGCCGCCGCCTCCTCGGTCCGCAGCACAGGAGGCGCTTGCGCGGCTGCAGGCATCGCAGGTGGTGCGGACTGGGGAAGGGGCGGATACGTCGACGGCATCTCGTGCTCCTGCACTCGACGTCGGCGGACCTCTGCTTGCGTGGTGGCTTCGGCGGCAGAGGCGCTGCGCTTCTTAGCGCTGGACGTAGTAACGGCCGGGGCAATGGAGACGCTGCGCTTCTTGGCTGCAGCAGACGGTACAGCAGGCGGTTCCGAGTGCGGTGCTTCTCCCTCAGGTCGGTCCACTGTCGTGCCGCTTTCAGTCCTCTGCCCGGCGGGAGCTGGCGGATTGTCCGCGTGCTGGTCTCTCTGAGCGGACGGTTGTGCGTGTCTCGATGTCTCGTCGTGGACTGCGGATGGAAATTCACGTGCGGACTCGTGCTGCAGGAGGGGTGATGACGCAGCCTGAGGCTGGTCCAGCACCTGGGACACCGTCCGAGCGCGCTCGGATTGTGCAGAGGCAGTGGAGGCATCCAACTCTTTGCCATAGCCGTGGTACTTGCGCGCGGCCTGCTGCTCGAGCGCACGGCGATGTAGGTCGCGCAGCTCATGCACGATGCGACGTTCCGTGTCGAGGAAGGACCGTTTGTTCGGCGGTCCGACCCCTTGCAGTGTACTTAAACGCTTGCGAACGAGTGCATTCAACCTATTCTGCTCAAGCTGTTGACGGAGTTGACGCTTGCGTCCCGTGGACGGGATGACTGTATTCGGCGGAATGCCAGCCTCGCTTAGTTTCGTGCTGTATGCGCCTGCGAGTCGACCTGGTCCTCTCCTGCTGCCTGCCGATGCCAACGGTTGCGGACGAAGAACCTCTCCAGCTCGTGAGTTAACTTCTCGTCGTGCTCCCTGAGCTGCTCGGGAGGAAGCTGCTGGAGGCGAGACTTCATGTGCTGCAGGAGCGCCTTGGAGACGACGTCGATGACGTCGCGGTGGCGGGAATGGGCGAGTCGGAGCTCCCACACTTGGTCTAACAGTTGATGCACGCGCAACTCCAACTCTTCCCTGCGTTTTTGCCGCTCTTTGCGCATGTGCTCCCTGTTCAGACGCCTCTGCGCTTTCGCCTGCGCTGCCTCCGCGGCTTCTCGCTGGCGTTGCCGCCTCCGTACCCACGGTAGGCAGTGGCTCCACGGGCGGTGGCTGCGCACCTGGGAGGACGACGGTTGCTCCTGGCCCGACATCGACGTCCACATGGCTGATGCGACTGCCCTGAACATCGCGTGCTTTCACCTGCTGGACACTCCCGCTGGACGATGTTGAAGTCGACTCGGGCACAAGGAGCATGCACTTGTACAACTTCTTGTCCATGACACACTCACACTTTGCTACTCACACTGATCAACCCTTAAATAGGCTACCACCATGCACGCTTCTTGCTGCGGATCACGCGCCAGAAGTCTTTCAAGCCCTTCTTGACGACCTTCTTGCCCGCCTTCTTGCCCGCCTTCTCAAGGGCATCATCGTCAGGTGGCGGCGGAGGCGGCGTGTCTTCCTCCGGTTCGTCCTCGGGATCGTCGTCATCCTCTCCGCTATCGACGGAGAAGATGTCAAGCAAGAGCGGGACGGCCGCGCGCAGTATGTGGGAGAAAGGACCGCCGCCGAGCTGCAAGAGCTTTTTCTTACGCATCTTGGGCGGTCTCCTCGGATCAATGATGTAGCGCCAGTCGTGCTTGTGCGGCATCAACTTGGCGCGAAGGTGTGTACGGCGGCGCGGTGGAAGGCGTGTATCGCACAAAGCGTGCTCAATTACCTCGTACAAGCAGTCGCGTGTCTCATCGTCGAGGTGGTGCATGATAATAACCCTCTGATCGGGTCGCATGTCTTTGAGCGCGCCAAGAAGCGGTAGGATGACAGTACGCTTGCGCTTAGCAAGAATCGGGTGATGCTTGCAAGACGGCATGGTGTCGCGTCGCGAATAACAACTCACGCTACGCGGTCTGTTGAACTGCATTTCTTTATTACATGCAAAGCTACATAAGTACAGGCATGGACAGGGGAGAGTGCATCTCCTCGGGACTCTCAACGGGGTCGGTAGGCAGTACGAACGAGGATGAAGGTGCGGACTTCTGAAGCGGTGCCGGCGGCGGCGCCGGCGGCGGCGGGGGCGGAGTTAGCGGCGGCGTGGTGTTGGATGAGCGTGCTCGGTTCAGGTTGGGGGTGAAGCGCTGCCGCTTCTTGGCATTGACCCGTGCCTTGAACGCAGCAGTCTGCTTGGCGTCGCTCTTAGGCGCGTTCCTCCTCCTCCTCCTCCCTCCGGCGTTGAGGACTGTCGGAGGAGCAGATCGTACTCGGCGAGGACGGCGTCTTGACCGCTGGCGTGGAGCCGGTTCCGCGGGCAGAGAGCTCGTGAGGACCAGACTCAGGTCATTGAGCTGTCTTGTGAACGTGAGGAAGGTGTTGGAGAATGCCGTGGTGAAGCCGTTGATGAGCGCGCCTAGTGCGATGTCCAGAGTCTGCTTGGCAGGATCGGCGTTGCGCCGTGACAGGCGGCGCGGCATGATCTCCTCCTCGCTGGTAACGAGTTCTTCTTCCTCACTTGTAACCAGCTCTTCCTCCTCCGTACTGCTTAACTGGTGGGGGCTGAGTCCAAGCATTGCGTGCGATACACTTGTAGAAAGCCAAGTGTGTTTCCTAAATGGCAGTCTCCTCCGCCTCCTCATCCGCCGGCATCCAGACGCGCATTGGGAATTCGCGGGGTAAGTAGTGACTCCGTATCCGCAACTTGTCCTCCCTCTGTTGGGTGAGATCAAAGAGCAAGCACTGGTAGGGTGTTTGCGTCACTTTGTGATAAGCCTGAACTATGTACTTATAGTTGGTGGGAGAGAGCTGACGCGCTAGAACTTGGATCTGTGCGTTTTCGCGCGGATTCTTGTGCGCGTGGATGTATTTTACATTCAGCGAAATCTGCCTCGCCAAGCGGCTCGCAGGAAAGAGACTTTGGAAGAGGATGAAAGTGCTGGCATTGTGATGGCGGCTTTGCACTGTTACGATATCCACCAAGTCCTCATCTATTTGGGACATGAAGTCGTCGATGACTACAATGCTCCCTCCCTCATCAGCATATTTCTTGACAAGGGCAACAAATTCTGCGGCGGAAGGCTTCTTGTTCACAAACCGCGTCACTAGCCCTTTTTGTTGCAGCTCCGCATAGCAAGGCTGCCACGCCGCATAGCAGAAAACAACGTTCTTTATGTCTTCACCGCCAATGAAAAGCTGATTTTTCCATCTGAGAATCTCACACATTCGGAAAGTCTTTCCACTCCCAGACGGACCCACAACGAGATGTGTTGCACCAGGGATGAAGCGGAGATCATGAGAGGAAGACATGGTGCTTTCACTTTGCTGCTTTCACTTTGCTGCTTTCACTTCACCTTTCCTCCTCCTTACCTAAATCATTGCTTAGCAAGCGCTCTACTCCTTCCCTTGGGACTTAGAAAGCCGGCTGCTTTCCTTTCCCGGTGACCGCCTGAAAGCTCCCCCGGTCACCGCCGACACCTCCCCCGACACCCACATCAAATCCCGATGACCGCCGCGCGCGCCGCCCGGTCAACCACACGGAAA
>JAAUYL010097830.1_pt1 | contig 23450 bp, 24 predicted proteins | sample 7278011 | NCBI WGS metagenome assembly JAAUYL01 (sample SAMN14350225, study PRJNA611818) | marine sediment metagenome | isolation source: surface marine sediment (1.8m) | place: French Polynesia: Moorea | collected 2018-08
AGCTTAAAATTTGGATTATGATAAGAAACCGGGTTTGTGGAAGAAAGATGTCAGCATAGTAGGGTACTAATACAAACCCAGTTTCGATACTTTATTTATACTTTAGCGCTAGACATATATTTGGCGCTAAAGCACAACTACAAACAATATAATTTTTTCAGGAGTTAATTATGTTTTTTTCTGGGAATTTTGATGTATCTATACTCAAAAATATTCAAATTATGTAGGTTGGGTTGAGGAACGAAACCCAACGTTTTCCTATAGACATCTCCAATAAGAAAAAATAAAATAAATTATCCTACAGAAATTATCAATCCTTTCTCCCCTCTCCCTGCTCCCTCTTTTCTGGAGATGTCTAATATTTTTGTTGGGTTTATCCTACGGATAAGCAACCCTAACACTTCGTTCTACCCAACCTACAATTATCTAACATAGCCATACTAATACTAAATATAAGATGATTTTTCATCAACAGTTTCACCATAATTTTATTCCTACCTTTTCTTCACTCTCCACAATTCCCCATCTACAATAGACTCAAATTCCCATTGCTTTCCTTGTATTGCTTCTTGCAGTCTCATAGAAGGTCGAAATACAAATATCTCCAACTCATCTCCAACCATTTCTAAATTAGGCGACTGACTCAACAACAATAGTCGAACATCATCATCTAATATATAACTTAGTGAAATCAAATTTGCCGTATTAGTATAATTATTGCCCACATCACTCAATAATATTGGAGAGTCGGTAGCATTAACTTTTTTGGCAATCTCCGCATTAAAATAACTTATACTTTTATTCCACCAAGTATCAGAAAAAGCACTTACGGTACAAGATGCAATACTAGCAGTTAACAACATTGCTAAAACTACCCGCCAGTATTTTTGCTCGCCGAATAAAGTAGGATTTTCCCGACCTAAATACTTTGCCAATAAATAAGCAACTGATAAATATATTGCTGGAAAACAGAAAAGTAGATAACGGGTGACAGCAGACCGTTGTCCACCCCCTAGCAAATCTGGTATGACCAATATTATTAAAGGTACAAAAATAGAAGTTAGGATAAATAATTTTGTCGAAAGACTACAAAAACAACAAACTTTATAAACTCCCCAAGCAATAATAATTAAAAATAGCAATCTGAGTAAATATGTGCCGATATTATTAAAACCAAAACCTAGGTCAATAAACAAGCTGGAAAAACTCAAAATCCACTTTTTTACTAAAAAATCAAAGCTGACTGATACTCTTGCCCAATTTGTTGCATCATACACTCTTTGCAGATTATTAATTACTATGACTATCCAAGGAATATAGAGAATTATTATTGCTACTGAGACAATGAAAAAATCCAGAGGTAACGTTTGAATTAAAATTTGAAATTTTGATAAATTAGATTTTTTTTTAGAGGAAATGATTGCTACATAATTTGAGAAAAACCAATTGCAAATCACAAATATTCCCTGAGCAATAAGAGTTAAACAAAAAAACAAATGGGTATATAAACCAATGGCAGAAACAATACTATATAATCCCCATTTTTTCCAGCTTCGAGAATCTAAAGCTTGCAATAATAAAATACTACTACCAATAATCAAAACAGTAACTAAACTATATTGTCTTGCCGTTTGAGCAAATAAAATTTCAACAGGCGATAAAGCTAAAAATGTACTTGCCAGTAAAGCAGTTAAATGGGAATTAAAAAGTTGCCAACCTAAAACATATATTAATGGCAAAGATAATAAACTAATTAATGCTGGTAAACTACGAGATGCCGTTAGGGAACCGCCAAATTTTTGCATCCATAACCGAGCTATAAAATAATATAAAGGTGGATGATGGGGATTTTCAATTGTTAGAGATTGGAGAGTTCCTATCAAAGTGCTTTGCGGTTGAATTTGTTGATATTTTTGTAGTTGTTGAGCCGGAATAATTTGGCTTTGAAATAATTCTCGGTCAATATCAGTCCGGTTAAAACCTGCAGCTCTTAAAGAAGTAAATACTTCGTCATGCCAATAGACTTTTTTATCAAGGTGGAAAAAGCGGAATCCAATTCCTAGAGTTATGGCAATAATTAGTAAAATAATTAGGGGTTGGAAGAATATTTTATGGTTAAATTTGAGAGTCATTATTTTTCCATTAAATTAGCAAGACTAAGAGATAATATAAGTAGGTCGGCACTATCAAATATAGCTAAGTTATACTGTTTCACGGAAGTTAAAAGTCAAAAATCATGCATTAATATTTTACAGGCTCAAAACTTTGATGCTACAGTAATTTCAGGAAATTATTTCACATATAGCAATCAGGAATCAGATGTGAGAATTTAAGTGTTTCTTAAAAGAATAGAGTATAGCAGTTATATTATTCATATATACTCATTTTTCCCTCTATCCTGTTCCCCGTTCCCCGTTCCCTATTCCCTAAAAATCTCCAATATCTCACAACTCAAATCATATTGCTATATAAAGTTTGAAACTATTTGTGACATCTCTATAGTTAATTGGTATTATACCAATTTTATAAATCTTTGCTACAAATAGTTAGGGTATTTATTGGAATTCATAATTCAGATTTCAGGAGTCAGAATGAATATATTTAATACCATTTATTATGTTTTAAATCATTTTTTTCGTCAAATATACTTTCATCTAAAGTTTTTTTATGGTGCTTATTATTCGTAACATTCTTTTTTCAAAATGGTATTATAAGCTAAATAAATAAAGTTTTTGATAAATGGTATTAGATACTGTTTGTAAAACAATATTACAGCGCTTTTCAGATTGATAAATCACATCGTCACAACCATAACCTTGTAAAGACCTTCCATGGAACGTGCCTACTGTAGTTTACCCAAATGAAAACTGCTGTAAGGTAGCTAAAGCACTTAATATTTCCTGCATTCGGTGGGTTGCGGCGAACAGTTAAGGGTTTAGTGAGTAAGCATAAGTATTGCCGCCTAACCCATCCTACGGCTATAACTGAAATGACAAACAGTCTCTAATTCCGAGAACAAATTTATCTAAATTTACGTCAAGTCTAATAAATAGACATCTAAATATTTAACTTGTCTAGATTATATCACTGTAAAACTATGATTTTATCCCGGTTTAATTCCCTCAATAACTGTTTATTAGGTACTGCAACTGTAGCAGCAATTGTTATTACTATCCCCACAGTATCAACTGCTAAAACTGCTCAACAAGTAGCAGAAATTGCTACACCAATTACAGTACAAATTAATAGTAATTTAGGTGATGGTTCAGGAGTAATTATTGCCAAAGATAGTAATATTTATACCGTGCTGACTGTTAATCATGTTGTTCAAGATTCTAGTATTAAATATAGTGTCAGAACTACTCAAGAAAAAGATTATCAAGTAATTGAAATTGTCAATTTACAAACAACTGATGAAGAACCAGATTTAGCAATAGTTAAATTTGAAAGTTCTGAGACTTATCCAGTAGCAACTTTAGGTAATTCTGAACAATCAGTTATTGGTTCCCAAATATATGTTTTTGGTTATCCTGCCACTGGTGGTTTATTTGGTACAGATAGAGCGCCAGAATTATCTCCAGGATTAGTAACCAGTCGCCCTAAAACTCGCCCAGAAGATTATACTTTACGTTATCAAGCTGTTACTTGGAGTGGCATGAGTGGGGGTCCAGTTTTTGATACAGATGGTCGTGTTATTGGTATTCATGGGCAAGGAGAATTTGGCTTTGCTCAAACTAATTCTGGGGATGTAGCGCCAATTAAAACAGGATTTAATGCGGCAGTTCCTATTAACAGTTTTATTAGAAAATTATCTGCTGCTGGTATTAATCCTTCAGACTTAATTTTGGATGATACTCCAGCAAATAGTATTCCTTTTTCAACAATTAATCCTCAAAGTTCTGAAGCTTTATTTTTTAAGGGTATAACTGATTTGGATCGGGGAGATGCTTGGGAGGCGATCGCTAATTTTAATCGTGCTTTAAAAAAGGAACCTAACAGCCCAGAAATATATTTTAATATGGGTATTGCTCGGAGTTTATTAGTTAACCCTCACGAACCAATAACGAGAGGTCCAAATCCAATTAAAGATTATACTAAAGCTATTGAACTTAATCCAGGCTATGCTGATGCTTATTATAATCGTGCTAATGCTTATTATCGAAATAGTCTGACTTATCAAAAAATGGAAGATAAGAAAAAAGCAAATCAACAACTTCAGCAAGCAATAAAAGATTTGCGTAAAGCAGCAGAGCTTTATCAGCAAGGTGGCAGGGTTAAAGCTTATCAAGACACCCTAGATTTAATTCAAAAATTCAGGGATTTATATTAATTAGGTTTAGACATAAACTTGATCAGCTATTGATTTTAGAGGAAGTAAGAGCAATTGAGAGAGAATTAAAAGTTACTGCTAAGGTAAGCTTCTTTAAGCTTAGAAAGAATTATTCATTATTTGCTGTTAACGCAGTTACCGAAAAATTAAGGTTTAAAGCCTCTCATGAGCAAGGAGAAAAAGCAGTCCTTAGATGGCGAGGTTTCCCGAAGAGTGCAGAGCCGCTCCGAAGTGCGCCATATCCAATCGACCAAGAGAACCAAAAAATTCCTTTTAACCAATCCTCAATGTTTTAAGAAGAGCTAATTATTAATTATTAATTATTGAAGACCCAGGAGGCTAGTTGATTGCTAAGAGCTGAATGCTTAGAGTATTTTTTGCTTGTTCCCTATTCTACTCCATCTAGTAAGAAATTACTGTATATTATTGCTCTAAATTTGTCAGTTCCTTAATTTGACGTCGATGCTTGGCTTTAAGAGATTTAATAGTTCTTTGAAGCTGAGTTTCATAGTTTTGTTTTAATTCTTTAATTTTTTGCTGAAGCTGATTTTGATGTTTATGATTTATAGATTTCATGCTTTCTAACATAGATTCTTGATGAATTTCTTCTGATTCTTTAATTTTCTTTTGGAGCTGATTTTGATAATTTTCTTCTAAATATTTCATAATTTCTGCCATACTTTGCTCATGTTCATTCTCTAATTTAGTAATTTCTTGTTGATATTTTTCTTGTAAATATTTGCTAATATCTTGATTTTTTTGCTGATTAATTACTTCTAATTCTTGAAACATTTCGTGATACTTTACTTGCCAATAACGATTATTTTCTTGAATTTCATGTTGACAATTTCTTTCTAAATCTATTACTTGACGAGAATATTTATCTGTCAAACTTTCTATGGTTTCTTGTGCTTTAGATTCAGCAAATGCTAATTTTTGTATATGTTCATTTTCTAATGATTTAATCTGATCCTTTAGTTGATTTTCTAATTGAACTTTCTCTGTCGTATGTTTCTGATTTTCTACTTCTAAAGCTTGAATTTCTGTATGTAATAATTGAAGTTTCTGTTGCTGTGCTTGCTCAATGTCATAGATTTTTGCCTGAGCTTCTCGTAATTGTCTTTCATGATTTTGGGTTTGTTTTTTTAACCGCTTTTCCAATAACCAATAAGCACAGCCTAGACCTGCTAGAAAACTAACAATTGTACTAAGTATTAATGATGTTATGAGCATGATTTTGACTATCTCCTTATTTTTATTCCGAGTACCTATAAATGAAACTATTCCATAAGTAAATTATTTAAAATATAATAATAGCATGGTCTATGTTATGTACAATAAACAGTAGATATTCCTAATTTAATCAATGATAATGCAAGAAAAATCAGAATATTTAGAATTTATTCATGCCCATGTTTTGATTTCTGGAAAAGTTCAAGGAGTTGGCTATCGCTTTTCTACATCACAAACAGCAGTCAGTTTAGGTATCAATGGTTGGGTGAAAAATTTACCTGATGGTAGAGTAGAAGCTGTTTTTGAGGGTAAGAAGGAGACTGTGGAAAAGATGATTAACTGGTGTTATACAGGTCCTAGGTCTGCTGTTGTTCAGGATGTTTTAGTTAGGTATCAGCAAGTTGAAGGAATTGAAGGTTTTGAAATTCACCGTATACCCTGAAGAATATTTTGAGGGGCTAGAGCAAAACTACAAACAAAAATACTCTCGTAGGGTGCGTTAATGAAATGTAACGCACCGCTACCCTAGGATGAACAGTAACCTAAGACACATTTAAAATGGGTCTTAGCAAGTCAGAAGTCAGAAGTAATAAAGGTTCTCCTTTTAACGAGGCATATAACAAATAAGTCGTTTAAATGCACAACAGCTTAAAAGTCATTGTGACTCGAACGGAGTTTCACGAAGCAATCTTAGAAATAAGACCGATAGCTTAAATTTTTGCCAGGTAAGGGATGTAGCTCCTGCACTTGCTCCGCATTTCATGTCGCGCAGCGTTTTCCTCCGGAATGCTTCGCAAACATGTCAGTGATAGCCGAAAACGCCTTTAGATTGAAAAACGCACAAATTTATCTAACCTTGCCATCCCTTTTTCTATAGTTGCTAAGTCAGTAGCATAAGATATCCGAATATGATCGTCTGCTCCGAAAGCAATACCAGGAATAACAGCCACATTTGCCTCTTCCAATAAAGCTTGACAAAACTCCAGAGAACTATTACTAATCTTACTAATATTGACAAACATATAAAAAGCTCCATCTGGTTGAGTACAGGAAAGACCAGGAATAGCATTCAGTAAATCATAAATTATATGCCGACGTTTAGCAAAAGCTTGACGCATCTGTTCAACACAGTCTTGAGAAGACTCCAATGCAGCGATCGCTCCATACTGAGCAAAAGTACAAACATTCGATGTACTATGACTTTGAATTTTCAATGTGGCGTTAATCAATTCTACAGGTGCTGCCAAATATCCTATCCGCCAACCAGTCATTGAATAAGCTTTAGCAAAACCATTACTAATAATAGTATTTTTAAATATATCTGAGCTAACCGCACCAATACTCAGATGTTGAACATCATCATAAATAATCTTTTCATAAATCTCATCTGAGACTACTAAAATATCTTTCTCTACTATTACTTCTGCTAATGCTTTAATTTCTGCTGGTTGATAAACCATCCCAGTTGGATTAGATGGAGAATTAAGCACAAATAATTTTGTTTTATCCGTAATAGCTTGACCCAGTTGCTCCGGTGTAACTTTATAACCAGTTTCAGCACCAGTGGTCAAAATTATTGGTTCTCCACCTGCCAGTTTAACCATCTCAGGATAACTCAACCAATAGGGTGCCGGAATAATAACCTCATCCCCTGGTTCAATTAATGCCAACATCAGGTTAAACAAAGAATGTTTACCCCCATTCGTGACAATAATATTTTCCGCCTTGTAGTTTAGGCCATTTTCCTCAGAGAGCTTATGAGCGATCGCTTCTCTAAGTTTAGGCTCTCCTGCTACTGGGCCATATTTAGTTTTGCCTGCTTCTAGCGCCTTTTGAGCTGCTGCTTTAATATGTTCTGGGGTATCAAAGTCAGGTTCCCCCGCACTAAAACTACAGACATCTATTCCCTCAGCTTTCATTGCTTTTGCTTTAGCTGAGATAGCCAAAGTTAGGGAAGGTGATACTTTGTCAACTCTTGCTGCCAATTTCATTTTTTATCTGTTTGGGTGATTAAGTTTTCCATTTTAGGTTGGACAATGTTTGAGTTCAACCTAGACTATTAGGAAATAATGACATTCAAAGTAATAAATTTAGTAGCAGATGTAGCGGATGTCTGTTTTTAAAGTTTTGAGGAAGATAGTATAGCACGGTAGTGCAAGTCAAAAGTCAAAAGTTAAAAGTAATCTCGGCCTTGGTAATTGGTGGGATGATTTTCTACTAGGGGTGATACCCATCACTTATTCTGATTAAATATTTAGAGGTATTAGAAACAGATTACTCTTAAACTTTCATCTCTTGATTTACCAACGCCGTAATCTCTCTGTGTATATTCATAATTCTATCCACACCTCAATATTCAATCTCCCCACGCTACCCACACTTTCCACACTCCCCACACCCCCCACACTTCCCAAACTCCCCAAACTCCCCACACTCCTCATCTCCCTACTCCCTCTTCTCTGGTATTACAAACTGAATTACACCCCACTGACCATTAGTTAACCATAAAGGGTCTTGTTCACTTAATATTTCGATTTGATCGGGTTCTAACCCAGTTGCTACTTCTGACTTCAAGGTACGCAAAGCGACAAATGGTGTGGGAAAATAATTAGCAATATCTGATAAAGGTGTAGTAAATAACCAATGGCGATCGCCCAGAAGAAGCCGATAGTTAGCATCTCCTTTAATCAAAACTAGACTAGCTTTAGCTAACTCCTCCCTTAAAGACTGTGGCATTTCCCAAAAAGCTAGGGGAGCATTCCAAAAAAAGTCATCTCGGCAAATTAAACGACCAGAAGCAATATATTCTTGTAAGCGAGTTGCCAACATTCTGACATTTTCTGAGATATCATTAGCTAATGTTTCTAGAGTGTAAAAGACATCCTGACTCATGGCATCAGACACAAAAGTTGGGTGTGCTTTTAAATGTAGGTAAACAGTATTGGCAGTCTGAGTAGATAAAAGGAAATCTATCATAAAAAAATCGCAAACTAATTCAAAACTTGCATTATCTATAATTAGATCGATGCGTTGTCCGTGAATATTATTTAAATAGTTGAGTAGATCGTAGGTATCATCTATTAAAATGTGAGTTTGTTGTTGGTGAAGGTCTCTATTAGTATTATCTCCTCCTACAAGTGGCCATAAACTAAGATCGACTTGATTACCCCATAAAGCAGTTTGAAGCAGAGTAGTTATAAAGGTTTGATAACTCTGTTCTTCTGGTAAACCAGTGTTTAAAGCAGTAAAGCGATTGCTAATTGCTCGGATAGCATCCATTGATGTGTCTAAACTTGAGCGTTTTTGATAGCCAAATGGGTCTATACCTTGCCAAATTCCAGGTACAAAATAATCAGTTGCTTCTAACAAACGTCGGAAGAAATAAGCTTCAGCAAAATAAAATGGTAAATCAAACCAACTTTTCCCCTCAAAAGGTTTTAGATAGGATTCCCAGGCAACTAAATCTGGCCCTTCAATTTCTGCCAAGGGGCGCACCCATCCTTCAAATAAGTCTGCTACTAAAGATTCTAATTCTTGCACAATAGCTGGAGGAAAATCATTGTCTTTGATGACTCGTTCGATGACACCTGGTAGCCTACAAACTATTGTATAATGGGCGAAGGTATTTTCTGCTGAAGGCATTACAGGCAAAGGTAGTAATAAATCAGAGGTTTCAAATTCATTCATATATTTACTAACTTAAGAGATTGAATGTACCAGGAAATATAAAAAAGAAGATAGGGAATAAGAAATAGGAATAGGTGAAGAAAAAATTATTTGTCACAAATAAATTCACCATAACTCCAGGAGTATGAATACTGATACCCGCGCGCCTACAGACTGATTTTAATTTCTGGTCTGCTTCAAGTTTTAAGGTTTAGTCAATTGATAAGTTTGTTAATACTTATTTTACAAAAAATCTCTAAAAAAATAAGAGATGATTTATATCAGTTTCGCAAATATTGCTACATTTGGGTAGTAGTGTGATAAACTTAAAATGTTGAAAATTGCTATTATTAAATATTTAATTACAATTAAAGATATACATTTAAAATTATTTTTATTCTAAAGATGCTAGTTTTTCTAAATTTGACATAACTTGCTCGGCTAACTTAAGCATTCTTGTAGTAATAGCGGGCAAATTATCAATATTATCATCATAATCTGCTTGGTTACGATTGAATCTTAAACGGGATAAATCTTTGCCTATTCTTTGCTTAAGTAAATCAGAGCTATGTCGAAATTGATTAATTACAAATTGATGAGTCTGTTGTACAGGAATAGTTATACCTTGATGATCGCGCAAATAATTTCTTGCCAAAATAAAAGCGGCGTAATAACCACGACTAATAGCAGAGCGTAACCGAGCTTCTTCACTCGCACTCATCAGAGCTTTTCCAGCTAGTTGTTTGGCTAAAGCTAAATATTCAGAACAATTAAAACTCATCCTAAATGAATCTCCAATTTATGTTGGGTTTCTCTACAAATATGCAGTGACCAATATTCATCAAGTTCCCAAAGTTTTTCTACTGCTTCATGGCATTCAATTTTGGTAAAAATTATGATGAATAGTTCTTCGTCATGTTTAGTTGCACCAGGGTCTATATGAACTTCTAAACCTAAGCGATCGCCTGGAAAATATTGATGAATTTTTTCTGGCGCTGTTAATAGTATTGGCAAGATAAAAGGATATTTATTCAGAAACTGCAAAACTGCTTCTGGTTCTTTAAAATAATAAAGTTGCTGTAATTTATCTATACCGAAATGAGAAATTTCAGTAATCCTTAAATCACAGATTTGTTGGTTACTCATTATTATATTTATTGTTGAATATATTAATTATATAGCAGTGATTCAGGTTAGGAAATCCCTCTGTTGCCTGTTCTCTTTCAACACAAGTTTATTGTCTTAACAAAAAAACATATTGTTATAGAACAATTCTCATAATGGTAAAGTACAAAATTATAGGTTTGAGGGAACATACAGCAGAAAAGAAGAAAAAAAACTGTAGTTTACGAACTTTAAAACCCTAGATCAAACTGAATTACTAAGTTAATAATATCTTAAACTTTTAGTAGTTTATGCTAATGTATAGTATCAGTTTATACACAGTTTTTCGCGATTATGTATATAACTGAATTTAATTTTTGAGAAATGTTAAGTAGGTAGGCGCAAATAAACTTAACTATGTAACAAAATGTGGCATTGGTGAATCAAGCGATGAAATCTAAAGAGCGTAAAATATAAAATGCTTTTAAATTAGGAGTTAGGCAATCCCCATTTCAAGAAAAATCATAGCCAAAATTACCAACACCCAAAATGTTTATTCAGCTTAAACTATTGATATTCTTTGGTTCCCGAATTATTAATTAATTATTAATAATTAATTAATTCGCGCCTTGAAGCCTCCCCTTGGATAGGGGAAAAAAGCGATCGAGAGATGGCGAGGTTTCCTCGCCATCTCTAATCGACCAAGAGAAGAAATGATATTTCCCAATATTCAATCCTCTCGGTTAAAACCCGAGGTAATTATCAATTATCCATTATCAATTAATGAAACTCCGTTCCAATTACTTCGGAAATACTGAAATTTAATTATGCCTTGCTACTTAAATTAAGTCCCAATCCTGGATTGAGCTTTTGGAATAATTGTATACTAATGTTCTACAATAATTCCCTAGAAGGTTCAAATCAGAACCTTACTAGATGGCTGTGGACATTTTTTAGTCTGTTGCGCGATCGCAACCTAGTAGGCAAGCAACAAGGCTAAACAAGAGAACATAAATATTTGCCATTTGTCTCCCAGCTTTAAAAATATTTTTGAGTTGGTAGAATTATCGTTTTGGTAAATTTCAAACGCAAGCTGTTTAACCTTTAGCTTAAATCTCAAATCATTAATTATTCAACTCAGGTAATTTTTAGCTGATATTTAAAACCCAGCTCCCAGCAAATAACAATCTTGATATTAAATTTTCATTTATTTATAATCATTATCTAAATGATTTATCATTGAATTTGAATTGTTAAAATTGAGTCGTTTTTGTGTGATTTCCAAAATTTTGTCAGCCTTTCTCTTGATTTTATATATCGTTTTGTGGTAAAAAGCCGAGACCTTGGCTTTATCTGCTGTTGGTGCGAAAACTTCACTACTATTTGCACTATTTTCACAAATTAGAGAAATTTCTCTTAATTCATTAAAAAGTTTTTCCAGACAGCTTCTTAAAACTTCGTATTTCCTGACCTTAAACTTTAAACTTCTAACACTTGCTTGTCGTTCTTTTGCTATGGATCGAATTGAAACAAGGGTAATGTTTGTCAAAAGACTACAGATTAGAGCTATTAACTGAATCAAATCATTATTGAACTGGCTACCTATTGTTGGATCGTTCATTAGAGCTGTTTTTTTGTTGAGAAGATATAATCATTCTTATCCTAACTTCCCAAACCAAGATAAACAATATCCATATAATTACAGAAAAATTAACGCTTGCATACACTCCGGCCTTGATTGCATCAATATCAATGTTGTTACTAATATGTTTAAGGATTGCTAACTGTCGGAACGAATCTCTAGAATCAACTTCGATTATTAAGAAATCAGTCGCAATAGAAAATAAAAGATATCCCAAAGGTATTAAAGACTTCTTTACGGGTTCAGTCTTCAAGACTACGGCAAGAACAAATAACAAGAATATTTCTATAAAATGTAAAGTAGTCATTAAATTGTAAGATATTAATATAATCGGAAAACCATTTATAACTCCTAGAAAAAAAATGAAATTGTTGAAACGTAAAAATGTTTTAACTTTGACTTTTATGTCGTTATTTTTTTTATTTTAATCAAAAATGCCTAACTTATCGGATACCAATAACTGGATAGTAATTTATGAGGATAGCTGGGGAATATTCGGAGAGCCTACTAAGCAGAATAGACTCTCCGATCGAAGGATTGCGATGCCATTTAGAGCTAATTTTCACAGGATTACTATTGTTAGCAATTCAGCTCTTTTTCATTGGTAATTAGGAGGTTGGATTGTTTTACAAGTAAAAGACCAGGCGAGCAATATTTATTTTGATTTACATAGACAAATGTTGCACTTAAAAGGCTCGACTATTTTCTGCTACGAATTAGACGGAGCAAAGCCTAGTTACTCGCTATCGTTTCAGCCTGTTTATTAGTTTAAAGATATAGCAATCTTAGTGAAAGTATATCAAGAATTTTTGTAGTTATGCTATCCCTAAGAATTCTAGATTCTCAAAAGTGTCAAATAGATAATCATCCATAGCTATGCAATTTGTGGATTCTACTTTATCTAAGAACTCAGCTACAGTCTCCTTACCTCTCAGCATATTATTTAAAGAAGCTTGGATAAAAAGATAATTTTTCATTATTTCCGCCTGTTCACTAAAATGAGCAGTCATGTTAATTTCAAATCCCAAAGCATTTTGGATGTCTCTGTATCTACTTACATGAAAATTCTCAGGTAAAAATATGCAATTAAGATTATTCATTAGTCGTCTAGAAGTCTGTAACAGGAGGTATTGCTCCCAGTGTCCCCAACCATTTCTTTATCTCGGACACAGGTAAAAGCAACTCAGGCTCTGAAGAAATTGACATAACCTTGGCGTCAGGAGGACTAGCTGGTTCTGGATTGAAAGCTTTCCTGATAGCTGCCAAAGCATCTCCATAGTCTACATCCTCCACCCCAGTAGTAGGCGCTCCCGTGTTTGCTCTTGGTGTCGCGATAGTTCTCCTTCCAAAAGGAAAAGACCCGCTCCTGGTACTTTTTTTCCTGTAACGTCTTGTAGATAGTTGTGACTCTTCAAAACTCCCCTCATCGTTGATTCCTACTAGCGTTACAACCATTTGTGCTGGATACCATCCAGCAACAGGATTGTTAGAGTTGTCTGAGTCCCCTTCTAATCCAAGGATATTGTCATAGGATGTACCTAAAACAGATCGAGCTATTTTGGCGCCAGCGAAGGATATCCAGGCATTGCTATGCAGTACGCCGCCTGCATCGGATGGCGGGGTAAAAGCGAAGGGAATTACCCCACAACCGTATAAAACTTTATCCTCGGGTGGTGCTGCACGATCAACTACATACGGCAGTTCGCCTTTTTTTACTCGTATATATTTATCCCAGTCAGCAGATTTAAAATTACTGAATTTAGGTTTGCGTCGTTTTGCCATTTTTCTATTTTGCTAGGTCATATTTTTACAGTAGCCGAAAAAATTCACACTCTAGCTAATTTACTAATTCAGTAGTTAAGTGCTGAAGAAAAATTCTAAGACTTAAAGCGTGGCGATCGCTAATCTTCCGGGAGAACCATTAATTGTCTATGCCTGATCAGGGCTATTGGCCCCCCATAATGCTGGAGTAGCAAAGCAGCGTGAGTGAACCGAACATCAGCGATAGGTCTTAATCTCTTCATCTTCCGAGGTCTTCCCAGTATGGTTTTAGTCGGTGGAATTGTGGGATAAGCTATTTCAGGATTTTTAGGCAAGTTAAGCGATGGTTTACCAGGTTTTCTGACTTGATTTTGCACTGCTAAAATTGCATCTACCACTCGGTCTCCCTCAGCTTCATTTCTGCATAAAATCCGACAATCTTGCCCCTGGCTTTTATCAAAGTAGACTACTTTTTCCTTACCTTTCCTCCAAACAAACCCATCGCCACCATTGGGAGTTACAAAAATTTGGTAAATTTTTTGTTGAATCTCTTTAATGTCATTCCAGGTCAGCTTTTCCATAGGGGAGTCAGGGTCGTCAGTCTTATCCATGAGCCTAAACCTGACGGTGCCTCGTACCTTGTCGAAACCCTCGGCCACGTCTTGCTTATCTTCCCAAAAAGTAAGTAATACTTCTGGCTGACCAGTTCTGGAGTGATGCCAACCCCCTTCAAAAACTTCACCCCCCTCAATACTGAAATTGCTAGTGCCCCAGGTGTAATTCAAAATTCCTTGAATTATCTGACTATCACTACCTGACAAAAGTATTGAATTAAGAGGATTGGCCCGCCCTTCAGGGAAATATTCGATAGTACGCAGCTGCTTGATTTTTTTGGGGTGTTTCCACTCCAAATACTTAGGACGCGATTCCACATCTTCTCTCCAGCCAGTTCGGTCGTCAGTAGAACGAATAGGAAAGTTGGTTTTCAAAGTCGGATCATTTCCAGCACGATTAATTAACGACGGATAACCTTCCTGCCATTCTTTGAACCACTCCTCAAAAGATTGCCCAAACCCCAGTCTTAGAGCCAGCTCGTCATGTAAAGCTTTAATCGCTGAAGCTTGCACTGCTACAAGCTGAGGAGTCCCTGTGAGATAGCGAGGGTGGCTCCCATAAGGTTTGTCCAAGCGATCGCTACTCGTGTACTTCCACACCTCAAAATTAGGTAGTTCATCAAGATTATCTCCTGACGCTAAACCCTGCTGTAGTTTAAGTTTAGCTCGGCTTTCCTGCATTTTTTGGAGAGTAGAACGAGTGTATGATTTAGGAATTCCTGTAGCCATTTTCTAACCTTTAATGATAAACATATTCTACTGAATTCCGAAATTGCTCCCAAAAACCTTCGAGTAAACCTTCTGATAAATCCTCAAGTTTTTGGTCATCAAGATCTTCAATCCGTTTCTCTACTACTCCCTGAATAGACCAGGGCTTACTACCCTTGGCTCCCCAATTTGTAATAGCTTTATCAAGATTAGGAAATTTGCTCTTAACGCCTTTTGGCAAACCAGCCCAAAAATCTTTGATACCCTGTCTACCCTTCATAAATGCCTGTTTAATGGCAATAGTACGAAATGCAGTAATTCCCAAATGAGCTAAGGTTGATGTGTTATTAAGTAGGTCATCCCGGATTTCTGGATTAATATTCCAAGCGAGCCTCAACGCTCTAATGTTTATCTGTACTTTGGGAGGGTTAAATAATCCGCCTACCAAAACCCCCGCCACTTGTTGCCCAATATATTCTCCAGCAGGTCCGTAGAGAGCGTTAATAGTTGATTCTATCTCTTTGTTGATATCCTCATCAGTTTGGTTAAAGTTAAAGTTGTAAATTGTTTCGGCAAAATTGAGCGTTCCGGTAATTAACTGTCCGGCACTTTTGCCAGTAAGTATCGATGTAGTACCTAACAAAGCGGCTCCAGCAGTTCCAACCTTGGCGACCCCCGCCCCAACAGCTCCCAATCCTCCCAAAGCTGTGCCGATAGCTCCTAGCGCACCAGCACCACCAGCCAACACTCCAACCGTCGCACCACCGACAACGACAATTGTACCTAGCGCCAACCCTCCAGCCAAAACTCCGGCACCAGCAGCCACAGGATTTTCTTTTGCCCACTTGCCAAATAATCTGCCAAGAGTTCCGTTAAACACAGAGCGGACTAATTGCTTTCCTCCATTAACTACTTTTCCTATGAAACTTTTAACCCCCACAATCGGCAGTTTGAAAATATCTAGAATATCCGAACCTACACTTTTAAAGTAGTTGGCATCTAATTCATTGCCATAGATAATAGCGCTAGATAATTGACTTTCACTGATATCCATTCATTTTTACCTAATTCCTGGTACAATTCTTAAAAACCGGTGGATGTCATATTTAAGTCAAAGCTGTTGCTAAAGTACCTAGCGACAGTTTTTTTTACTGTCTAATTATTGGCTTACTTTTTCAGAATAAAGGATACCCATTTCTTTTTTCTTTTTTTTCTACCTTTACAGATATATTTGAATGATTAATGACAAGAAAATCAAGAAACGTACCAACTACGCAAAGGATTTTCTTGTTGAATATTCCGCTCACAATTTTTGCTAACTTAAGTATTTTAGATGTTAGTTGCTGTCAATAAAACCTGATTTTTATCCTAAGCCAATTTAATGCTAACTTGCCTTATTCTAATGCTTTTGTTCAACCTTTGTGATAATTTTTATCCTTGACTTTTTTGATTTTCCCTGTTTTTAGATTTTGTTCAACGACAACTCCCTCGCTAACTCGTTTCAATCCTGGTTTGTCATATTCTGGATTTTTTTCAACTCCAGATACAGACTGATATCCTGAATTAAACTCTTGAGGTAAGTAATGGCTATCTTTCCCATAGTTACCTATAGCAGAAGCTATTATTAATTCTTGATTAAAGTCAGCCATGTCTTCTATAAATCCATAACTTTCGACTAAAGATTTTGTACTATCAGCAATAGCATTTTTTTCAGCTTCAATACCTTTTGGTTTGCTAGTTTTGTTCCTGTTCTCAATTTTAGGGGGGGTAGAGGCGGAATTGATTCTAGCTGCTCTAATTTTACTTGCTTTGGACATTTCTTAATGCTTCCAATAAACTTTTAGATGTTGTTACTTTATTATAAACAAAAGGCTGCTTCTTTCTGACTTGTAAGAATCTTTCTAAAACAGCTTCAGTTCCTTTTTCATCATTTCCTGCCAATTCTTCCAAAATCTTTTGATGCTCCTTTTCCATTTCTGCGGCTGCTTTTGCTAGCGCTTCTTGCCCAAACCCCTTTCCTGACGTGTCCTGTTTTTCCGCTCCTAAAGTATAGTCAAAGGGAAAATTATCTATATAATCAATTTCTTCCTTAACCTCGAGTCCTAGAGCCTGAAACAAACTAAGTTGAGATTCGGCAACAGATGAAACCATTATAAACAATTGCCCCAAAAGCACTGATGATCTGAGGTCTAAATTAAGCCCTGCCGCCTGGTCCCCGTCGGTTTCTTTCACATACTCCAGAAGAAGCTTGATGGCATGAGTGGCGTTATTGGTTTTTATCCCCCAAGTTTGATTTCCTGGTTTAGCCGGGTTTAAGTCTGCTAAGGTTGGTTCACATGGATGAATGCCGAAATGATCCAGCATTTTTGTCAACAATTCAAATAACTGTAGATAGTTGCTTGCTTTGGATTTCCCCTTGCCTCTAGGAGCTATCCATTTATTGGGATATTTAAAGCCTTTGGTTAAAATCTCCTCGGCTCCTAAGGCTAAGTTATTCTCAGTTAACTTCGTTAAAATATTACCAATATTCCACGCATTGATATCCACTAAAGAGTTGATCTGAGTCTCATGCCCTTCTATCCTGTCTTGCTCCTTTAATGGAAATTTTGAAGACAAATTGACTTGATTATCTTCGATTTTTAAACCTAACTTCCCAGGGAAGGACAAGGCTCCAGTAGCAAGCGTTGTTAGAATTAACAGCGCACGATCATCCTCTGTGAAGCAACATTTTGTATTCATATGTTCATCAAATGTCTTAGTGTTTGTCGGTGGTTTGTTAAGTGACTTAGGGTTTTTATCATACCTCCCAGCTCCTCTGCTTTTCAAATTGCAATTCTCTACCCGCCTAAAGTTAGAACTTAGTGGGGGGACGAGAAAATATCTACGATCTGGATTTCTAGGATCGAAAAGTCTTGAGTAATTCACTCCCGGTTGAATTGTATATTTTATTCCGTAGAAAGTCGGTGGGGGTGTCGTTTCCCGCGAGGTAAGGAAAAGAAAAGGTAGTGATCGACTAAATTCTCCTTCCGGTGGGAGTACGCTGTTCCTAGCGGTAATTTCCCTAGTCCTTATATTATACGTATAAGTAGTTGAATAGTACCTTTGGTACAAGACATATAGAGAACCAGAGGAGCGATGTACTGAGCTATCGATAACAAAATAATCTTTTACTCTTTCTACCTTTCTTAAATCGCGTATTACGCTTCGTGAGCTATATCCCAAAACAGAATCGACAAATATGCCAAGACGCGATCCTAAACCTACAATCATATCATCAGGCATTCCGGACCAATACGATACATATTGTCCTGGTTGGGCTTTCCAGTAAGGTTGACTGCCGACAATAGTTTCTCCACAGTCCCTGGTGAAGTCTCTGGGGTCAAATTGAGAGTCATTAGGGTCATCCAATCTTTCGTTAATTACGATGCTTCCGTTTTCTAAATACTCAACACCTTCTTTGAATCTAGACTCTTCTTCTTCCTGGTCTTCTCTGCAATCGGGAATTTCCTGTACTTCGGTAAAGCTGTAAATCCCCATGACATAAGTGTCTTTAACATAGCTGCAACCATCTTTTGCTACTTCTATTTCAAAAGTATCCCACAAATAAGATATTTTCCCCCCACCCTCTGAATTCATTTCTACTCCAATTATGCCGATATCAATACCCAGCGTTCCACCATCATCAGTGCTGAGAGAAAAGCCGATTCCTGCTAAGTTAAAGCTTGCTTCAAGATATTCATTTGTTATGGTAATCCCCAAATCTCCTATTCCTACAGATAACCCATACTCGCGGTCTACCTCAGCCTCTTCTGTTATCTTTTGACTGTAAATAAGCCCAGCTTCTATATTGGGAATATTTGATTTTCCCTTAGCAGTTCTAGATGCTTTTTTTTTAAATCTATAGTATTCTTAAGTGAATTGCTTTTTGACAAGTTTAACATGGCTTTAGAGAGAATAGAAGAAAAAATATCAGGAAATGTTTTTTGTACAATTGACTCTTTTGATGACGAGATAGTCGAGGTTATAGACTTCAACAAAATTTTTTTGAGGTATCAAGAACATTTTACCGGAAATAATTTTAACTGTGTTTTTTTTCTTGACTCGTTAACAATTGCTTATAAATGCCCCTCGTTAATAAAGGCCGAGATACCAAGCATTCCTGCCACGGCAAGCCAATCACAAAGAAGGGCACAAGAATTGGAGTATCAATCTACTCATAATTATTCAAACAATTACGCTGCTGAATTATCGTTTTATTATACTTTCTTAGAATCCCAGACTCAATTATTTTTTTCTAGTGCTTTACTATACAATACTGGGAATAGGGCTTATTTGCCTTTAATAGTACCTTATTTGTCAGATGTTGTGCCATTACAAGCAAACAAAAATTTGAAAATCTCCTGTAGCGCGAGGATGAAACCTCAGGAGACACCTGCGGATCATGCTGAGATATTCGGTTTTTACAGTGGGCTGGTGTCTTACGACTTTGACACTGGAGTTCAGCAACATCAATTCATTTTCTAGTAACTTTATTTTTTAGATTAATCAAGTTGTAAGTAGTAGGACAAAAGTAACATGATATTTGTTTTGACTCAATCAAAATAAATGTATAATGCTTCAGCAAATAACAAGAGATGGTATTTCTTCAACTTTAATTTATAATCATGCAATTCACCCCAAGTCAAATTATCACAAACATTACTACGAATATCATAGAGATCCGCACATACAGATTGTTGCAGGAACTCAACGATATAGAGTCCGATCAAACTAAAAATCAAAACGCTCTAGATAACGTTAGCAGCGAACGTGATGAACAATCTGGGCGGATAACAGCATCTATTGCTTTGCCTTGCCATATTACCTTGACAGGAGGTTCGCCTCAAGTAGAAATTATAAATCCTTACCAAGTATCAGAAAATATTAACGCTGCTTTTTTTGAGTCAGCTTTTTCTCAGTGGTTAGGGGAACAAGAATTAACTCACAACCCTACGCAGGTTAAATACATTACAATGACTCAAACCTTTATACCCAGGGATTCTCCAGAAACTGGAGGGAGTAACGCTACTATCACTTTTGCTATCTCTGGATTACCTACTACTAGAGAAATGGCTGGAGAGTCTGTTAGCATTCAAGGTGCTGAATATTTACAAGGAATTTTGGGAGGTTGATTATTGTCTTCAATCTTGACTTTTCTCACACAAAATAATCATTTTATATTACCCATGAAAAAGAATGACAGGATTTCCTATTAACGGCTGGGATGGCTTGATAGAGGCGATAAATCAACTAAACAACTCTTGGGTCAGCAAGACTGAAGATATACCTTATAAGTACACTCTTTTTACGGCAAGCCAAACCCTTGATCCTTCATCTCCGGCTCTGATTTGCTCGTTACCCGAAGGGGATAATTACCGAATTATTGTCAATAATAAGTCGGAAAATTTGGTTTTTTTGTATTTAGGAGAAAACGGAGATAAGGAATTAAGTATTAACAATAGTGCGTGGGAGATTAAACCTAAGCATGGCATGATTTTGGAAGGTGAAAAATGCGTTTTGTGGGCTATCGCCCAAAACTTTTCTAATATAGTAGTAACTGTTCATTCAACTAAACCAAACTTAGGAGAAAACGTGACTATCGCTCTTAATGTACAGCTCCAAGTAGGGACTGGCGACCTGTTAGGGCAGGACATTCCACTGGCAGAGCTAGCTTCCGTGTACTCGGACTGGGAATTCATCTTGCAAGACATAGTAGAAAGCGACCAGGGAATAACAGGGCATAAACTGATTCATCTTAAGAGCTTCCAACCTGGAAATACTTATGATTTCAATGTAGCTGTTAGCCCCGACTTTACAGATTTTGAAGCGGGGGTGGCGAAACCTATCAAGATTCACTTGCTTAGTTTCCCTCGGTTGATAAAAGCTGCTGTAGGAGCTGCAGCTGGGATGAGAGGCGTTCCTTTCTCTGATTTAACGGCGCTGTCGCGGAGCCTGATTGGATTTGCTAAATCTGGAGGCTGGGTGGCAAATCTACCACCTACTGGAGGTGCTTTCTCCATCACTCCTGGAAACTTTGAAAATTATATTCATATTGGGGCATATACACCAGGCGGCTCCGATGCTTGCGTTATCACAAATTTTGACGAGTCTACTAATACTTTTACTTTGGGAGGATATTGATTTATGCGATTTTCAGATATTTTGCCTACGCCCGGTGAACCCTACTCACCTCCTATATTTAACGATAGCTCTATCCTCCCTGTTGTACTCCTCCCCGAAGGAGGAGATGAAGACTCTCCGGTAGCTAGCAGCGTAAAACAAATTCTCTCAGCTTCTGTCGCCCTGAGAGAATATTACATATTGAATACTGGCGCTACGATTGTGCGACTGTTCTTTGGAGGAGATGCCGAAACTTGGCAAGACAATCTTGCGACACCGTTTATCTTAGCCCCCAACAGGTTGTGCAGCAGTCAGCTTCCTACCTGTATGCTACCAATCTTTGCCTGGACTGAAGGTGCTGGCGGTGAAGTAACTATAGGGTTTTTTACATGACTATCTAATTAAATAGATCGCCTTCAAAGTTTTCAAATAACTGTACAATAAAAAAAGACACTAAAAAATTCCTTCAGTAAACAATAGGTTTAACAAGATGCCAGCATTTTTTGAAGAGTCTAATTCTGGTGCAATTGCAGCGGCATTAGAAAAAATATATTCCAGATTAGAGAGCCTTGAACTCTCTGTTCCCGGTGAGCTAACTGTTCGCGTGCCCGCTTTTGAAGAAAGTCCTGCTGATTCCGAGCCAGAGTTGGTGGTGGGAGAGGGATTAATGCAGTATGTACTTTTTGACCATGCTAGTGGGCTTCAATACCCGCCAGACTTACAACCACAAGTCACTCCTAGCAAGAACACTTTTCGATATCGGCAACTGAAGTATCCCGAAAGGTTGTTTCATATTTCTGGAGAATTTGAGGCATCGGGCATTCAGCAAGTACCATTGACAGCGCTAGAATCTTACAACACCAGCAATGGCACTTCCTTTGGAGACAGACCTATTGACAAGATCATCACCCCTATCCAAAACACTTCTGGAAGAGATTTGCCTCTCGCCTTTATCTGTGAGAACGATTGGATAAACATCGGTAACGGCAGTGTAATAGACCATGTTGAACCACTGTTTGCAGCATGGAAGGAAAGCACTAATGAAATTGAATTAAAATTCGACAGAAGCGTATACTCGGTACCGTTTGGCGATGGTCTTGTATGGGATATAAAATTATCCTTTTGGGTTATAGATGTTCTGGATATTGAATAGAAATCTTGGCAACTTTTAATTGAAGTTAATCCAAGGAAAATTTCTAGCTAGAGATGGATTAAATCAAGACTATTTTTTTATAGTTCTTGTCTTTCCGTTTCTAGTCTGAAAGTTTATTTTTTAGAAAAGGTTTTTACCAGCGACTCAACTCCTTTATCATGTCTGACTGTGGGGTGTATATTTGGGCTACCTGCGGCTCACTCACTATCACTTCATTACTTGTATATTCACTGGAGCTTACATATTTGATAGTATAGTCGCTTTGTTATTGTCGATAATTGAATCCTCTGTCTGCCATTTCCCCAAAGCACTTATTGCTAATAACGGTTTAGATTTTTTGGCTATATTTATAATTATTTTCAAGACTATAAAAGCTTTTGACTATAGTATCTCAACACAAGGAAAAATACTGTAATTAGTATGCACAAGTGGCATCTATTTCGTCCTTTTACTTTTCTCAAAAACAATCAGTCATAAACATTAAAAACAAATGTCAATTACTCAAGAATTAGCAGTACCATATTTGTCTCAAACAAATAACAGGTTTCAACCTTTCAGCGCTTGCAATGTCACTTGCTTGGCTATGTGTTTGAAATACTGGGGAATAGTGGGAGATAATAGCCACCCTCAGCTAGAAGACCAGATATATTACCGCGCTCAGGAGAAAGGTTTTAATAGATTCTCTCCTCAAGGCTTAAAAGAAATCTGTGAAAGCTACGGAATAGCTGACGACCTTACGATTAGTGGTACTTTGAAAGATATCCGAGCTGCAATCACCGATGGCAAGCCAATTATTGTACACGGGTTTTTTACCGAGCCTGGTCATTTGGTAGTCATCAAAGGGTTTGGAGGCGACGGTTTTGTGGTTCACGACCCCTATGGTGAAGTTATGGCAAGCATGGGAGGTCATTCTTGGTATTACCGAGTGAATGATACTACCCATAATTACGGAGAGAATCTATTTTATAGTCAGGACTTACGCAAAGACACTATATATAGCGTATTCTAAATAGAGCGATCGCTTAAAAAATTATAGCGATCGCCTAAAATAGGTATCATTGTTAAAATCAGGGTAAAAAG
>JAAUYL010075251.1_pt1 | contig 23435 bp, 25 predicted proteins | sample 7278011 | NCBI WGS metagenome assembly JAAUYL01 (sample SAMN14350225, study PRJNA611818) | marine sediment metagenome | isolation source: surface marine sediment (1.8m) | place: French Polynesia: Moorea | collected 2018-08
TCCACACGTACTGTTATGGTTCTGTCGTAGTGTCCTTGGCGGTGTGCAAAATCGTAGGTCGAGCGCGCGCAAAAATGTAGGCAAGGCGAGGCGTAGAATATCCTTGCAAGATCCTTGAGCGCTCAAGTTCTGGGGACAAGAATCTCAATGCCAATCGTGATGTCACCAACAGGCCTCCAGAAGATGGCTCATCCAGAGGGCGAGATCGCCAGTGTTAAAGCCGCCGAAAAATATGGGACCATTTTCATTTTGAGCACAATGAGCAATTCAAGGCAATTATTATTGGCTGAATGATGATTTCCGTTACTAACATCTAAAACTTTCCAGTATTGAGGAAATAGCTGAAGCCGCTCCTAATTGTGCCAAATGGTTTCAGCTGTACATTCAGAGAAATCGTCAGGTAAGTTATTCTGGTTCATTATCATATAATTACAAATTAAATGTTTTTTAGATAACTGAAGATTTAGTGAAGAGAGCAGAGCAATCGGGTTACAAGGCCTTGGTTTTAACAGTGGATTGTAGTACTCTAGGTAAGTACTCGTACTCGTTAAAATGGTTCCGAGATTGTGATCAAATAATAAATCATCCAGGACGAAGACTGCCTGATATTAGGAATCAATTTCAACTGCCTCCACATTTGAAGTTGGCAAACTTTCAGGACAAAAAGTAAGAAACATGGCCATTGAGTTATTTAAATCATTAATTAATAATCCATGCATTATTTCCAGAGCAAAAGACAATTTCAGAGGCATAGTCCATTCTATGTTCAGCCCAAGCATATCTTGGTCAGATTTGCAATGGTTGAAATCAAGGACGACTCTGCCAATTGTTGTCAAAGGCATCTTGCATCCACAAGATGCCATCCTGGCAATCAAAGTAAGTAAACATTTTAATTACAATGTAAGAAAAATGTTCTCAATTAATTAGTTAGCATGGGGCAAAAGGTATCATGGTCTCCAATCATGGTGGAAGACAATTGGATGGAGTTCTTAGCGGGATTGATGCATTAGAAGAGATTGTTGACGCTGTCAAGGAGGTTGATCCGCGCGTTGAAATCTACATGGATGGAGGAGTCCGTCAAGGTGGGTAACATTGAGTGAGGATTGGTAGCTAACGATCAGAAACTTTAATTATAGGAACAGATGTACTAAAAGCATTGGCCTTGGGAGCAAAAATGGTTGGAATTGGAAGGCCAGTTCTTTGGGGATTGACTTATAAAGGCCAAGAAGGAGTGGAACTCACTCTAGACATTTTGAAAAAGGAGCTTGATGCTTGTATGGGATTGGCTGGTGTTGTTGACGCTGAAAACGTGAATCGGGATTTGGTCCTGAGGACCAGTAACATCTAAAGAAAAATAAATTCGTATTTCTTTTTATGATGTCATTTACTTTACCCTTAGTTTAGTGCGTTTGTACTTTTGTGATTGTGACGTAACTTTAATGGAGCGAGACAAAAAGGAAAAAGATCTCACACCGTAAAAATCGATTTACGCAAAAACATCCAGCATGTACTCCATACTTCAATATCAAAGCATCTAATTTAGGGTGCAGTCAGTATACACAAATTGACACCGTATCAGAATTGGCAGTTTTCAGAGATTTCTCCCGAAACGGACATGCATCAAGTCAGATGACTTTTTAAAAGACTTGTAATAGCACAGACTTTGAAAATGCATAATGCTTCTGGGAATTCAGCAAATTTTCATCGTTGGCCATTTATTGAGCCGGTGTTTTTGCCAAGAAACAACAAAAATTCCAGTGTTTAAAAACGACACCACTGTAGAGAATCTTATGATTGTCTATGCTGAGATCGACAACTCGACAAAACAGACCGAAATCCAACAAAATCAAGACAATGTGCAAATCAATAATTCAATGAGTCCACGAACAAATGCAACTGTCAACCCTGAAGAACATTTAGTCATTGCTAACGATACCTCTCAATGGACCCTGCACCCTGATTTTAAAGTCATTCTCGAAACCGAAAGTGGTTTCAAAAACAGCAGTTTCAGAATTGACAATGCAATGATTAATTTGGAATACTTGATTCCCAGTGATCCTGGTGAGGAAATTCAGGAGATCGTAGATGACCGCCCTACAGTGGACCAGAAACCGGAAGTGACAATCAAAGAGAGGCAGGATAATCCAAACTGCTACGTTCAAACGTGTGACCAAACTATTTCTGGTCGCCAAATTGGATACACTCGGGCTCTGGACATTGTCCAAGGCGAGGAATATTTGCAGGCAGCTGACACCACAATCATAAGACGAAGGTCTAACTTTCGATTTAGTAAAGAGCCCCATTTGATTTTAAGGTAAGCATTATCGCTCAGCATTTATTTTTCGATTATTCCATGAAGGTATTTTAACTATTAAAAAGGTTCAAAAGAAATCCGGTCGAAGCCAGGGCTCCCGTCGGACCAGGTGTTGTGAGCAATGGACTTTTGGATTTATTTGGTGATATCACCTTATCTTTGACAGCATGGTAAATGACCAAGAACTTCACTGTCATTTTTGGAATATGGGACTTTTAAAGTTGATTTCAGGTGCATCCAAGTGGCAACAGCGACTGCAGATGGAAGCTTATCTACAAAGATTGCAGCCAATTGTGTCGCAATGTTCAATGCAAACTTGTGTACCAGCACCGGTAAGTTTTCTGTAAAAAATATCGCTATATTCATTGGAACATTAAATATTCAATTTTTTAGATAATACCAACATTTGCATTGCCACGAATGTAGTAACCGGTAAAATAATGTTTTTTTTAGAATTGATTTCAATAAAGAGCGATTGGTTTCAGCACAAGACGTCAGTCTGGATTCGTCGGGGTCTTCTTTTCAATCTGCCTGTGTCACGTATGCTACAACTCAAACTTCAACATTGTGCACTTCAGTGACAACATCCACATCCACATCCGACTCCCCGAATTTTTTAGCCTTTCTCTTGGATCTCTTGGGCAGGCGAGTAAAATCGCGAAAAACTTGTGAAATTGAGACATAAACTACGAATATATTTACTCGTAGAGCACTTCCGGCGTCCGCTCCGGCGACGGCTGGAATTGTTACGGCCTTGACAGGATTTTTGGCGATATTTCCCGCATTTCCGCTGGTAACGGAAGTGGTCAATCCACCCGGAAGTCCAAACCCCGGAACGCCCGGGGGGTTAGGCGGAGGTAACCCCGCTGATGCTACCCCGAGCCAGCTCAACCTCGTACCCGACGGCCTCGCCCCCGTGGCCGTCTTCCCTCCGTTTGCAACTCCGCGAACATTCCCAGCCGAGGCCGTCATATTTCTGGAAAACCCTGACGTCGACCTGGTCCTGAACAGGCCAAGCCAAAGATCGAAGCGTTCCCTTCTCAATAGAATATCTAACATGTTTTTTCGTCGCCAAAGGAAAAGTCTCGGACGTCGCCGGAACTATGAGTATCATAAGCGACGAAGTCTGTGGGACGAAATAAAATCCGGTATAGACATCATTTTCTGCAACAGAAAATGTCTGCAAAACCTTGTTATTTTAGGTGCTTTTGAAATTGTGGATCGTGAAGTCCGGAAGGCCGACAGAGCAAGGAAGCTCTTGAACAAAAACATGATGTGTTTGAGGACAAGGTTGATGGCATTGGGAAATCGCCGGAGGACCAGAATGCTGATCGAGAGCAGTCAACGCGAGCAAGAATTACTACGGTAAATCAAAAGTGGAACATAGATATTTTTCTGTGAAATTGAATCTACCTTATCATGCAGGCTTCGAAATCAAGTAAGGCCAAGATTGTTCAAGACATTAAAAGGCCACCTTGTGGATTTCGAGCAGTACGTCGGTGACGAAACTAACTTTGTGGAAGAGGAGGACTTTGTCGTGAACAGTCTTGATGATTGCATCGAGGGAATAGAAGAGCCTCTTTATGGATTCCGGGCAAATGTGACATTGATTTCAAACGAACCTTGTGTCCTTGGCCAAACTTGTCGAGCAACTCTCGACGGCCAGCAATTAAGTATAATTGATTAGTTATTAATTAGCAATTTAATTACACCACTAATTTTCTCCATCATATTTTGCGCAGGAAACATAACATCGACTTTGTTTCATGAACGCCAAAGCGGTGAGGAATTCAGTGCGGACGCTCCGGCAGAGTGTCGAGTTCAATTTGATGCTTCCGTTTCCGGTTGTCAGAACTGAACATAGCCTTTATTCAATGCAAAATCAAACAGGCAACAATGCCCATAAAGAGAGAATAAACTGCGACTTTTGAAATTGCTGAATGGTTGCAAAGTCCGTCCGGATGGTAGCATAGGCAGTGATGGAGCTTGCCTTCGGTGAAACAATAGCCGTAGGTATTGTTCTCGGTCCAATCCTTGACTTTGTCGTAGACATGGGAGTAGCTCTGGAGTTTGACCGGCACGCAGCCTCTCTTCAGATATCCAGCTATCAATTTAAAGGCAATTAAAAATCAATTAAGCAATTAAAAAGACAATGATTTCACAGTCAATATCCGTGGTGAGATTGTAGCAGAGGATCAGATCAAGTTTTCGACCGAAGACATCCTCGAAATTATACTCGCAAAAGCCTTCGACTGGTTTGAACTCATCGCTGACAATATGACCGTAATCGTGATGGTGGAAACAGGGCTGTTTCTTGGGCATTCCCGAGGCACCTAATCAAATTAACTGCTTGACTGAAGGTTCTCTCAATTAGGTGATTGCTAATTACATAATTACCTGAACAAAGAGCAAGTATCAATATCAGGCAGTACCCTAGGGAATCCATGGTTTTCACTTCAAAGCCAAGGAAACACTGACGTTTTGATTTTCAAAGATTTTTTGCAAAAACCTATTTTTCTCGCTTTTAAGTACAATGATCAAATGATCTGATAAATATTTAATTGAAATCCAGTGCCGTTAATTACAGTAAAAGTCCACGTAATAATACTACGAGGCCTTCTTGTGAACGCAAGCTCGTCAGAGTGACTTTCAATTTTTATGAATTTCTTCTTCTTACCTATGTACATAGACAAGGGCTCACGAACCCTACAATGTACAATGGACTTGACAAATAACCGTAAATCTCGGCTAATTTTGTTCCACTTACTTTTTTATACTACTTAATATGCAACGGCAAAACCAAGGCAAGAGTCATTACCCGCGAGTTGAATTATAGAAAAATAACGACAATATAGCTGTAACATAGACTCACTTTATCAGTCGCCGAATATCTGCCAGTTTTAATGACATTCAATTTATCAGCCAAAAAAGGCAGTTAAAGTCAACTCAAAGGCCAAGCACCGCGTCCCCGCTGCGAGTCCTTTATATTTTGTCAAAAGCAAAAACACTATACAATATTCAGCTATATCTACTTTCTAAAATTAATTGCTTTTGAAGTCAATAACACCGACTTATTTTCACATCAAAACCTGTATTTACTCATTTTCAGGTTCTCAAAGTTATTTTTTCGTAGTAGTGCGGAGCCAGAATCTCGAGCCAAGCAGGGTCTATCACAGTCACGTCTCTCATCAAGAGTTTGTTTGTATGAACCAATTCGGCAAAGACCAGCCATGAGGGCTGCGTCGTGGAGTACAAGGTCGAGGTCGGGTGAATGGAGACCTCGCGATCGCCTCTGACCGTCCTAAAAGTTCCGCTCATGTGAAGGAAGGCCGCGTTTGGAAACAAGCCGGAAACAATGCACTTCCTGATATTGTCGGTATCTCCAGGCCTCAAAATTCTAGGGTTCTCTGACAGCTGATCCTTGATCCCGTGCCTGTTAAATAAATAAACAAAGAAAAACATTTGCATTTGCACTTCTGAGGGAATAATATTATAGTCATCTACTCGTACCTGTTGAGAGTTTTCCATAGCCTCTCGAATAGCTGATCGGCTCGGACCAAAGCTTTGTAGCGAAGGAAATGCGAGGCACACCAGTGCCTGACGATATTGACATCCTTGGACTTGAAGGTGTGATAGACGTTGAGCAAGGTCAACAAGTCTCCCTCGGCGACCTCGAACTTCCTCTTTGCCACTTTAGCCTTTGCTGATTGGCCTGTTAAAAACATGTCAATCTATTATTACGACTCTTTTTTTCAAACACTAAATTTTCCTACCTGGAGGGTTAAGGAACACATTTTCGACTTGCAGCATGGCCACAATAATTGCGATTTCTCTCGTGCAGCCGAATTTTCCGCTTGAAAATAGCATCTTGGAAAGCGTCGGATGGATCGGCAGCTCCGACATTTGTTCTCCTGGAAAAAAATATTACGTATATTGTGGTTAGGTGAAACTCAGTCGAAAATGGAATCTTCCGTTGTGAAGTCGTTATTAAATCAAAATTCTGTGTCTGACGTTGCACTGCCAAGACCGGGTCTTTTAACACAAGATAGCCAAACGTTAATGGGAATTTTGACTCTGGGTAAGAAAATAATGAATCAATGAAATAACTCGTGAAACTTCGATAGTTTTTTTCAGGAGCCTTTTTGATCAAGAACATTGTTACTCTCCTCGATACAAGATTGAGACGACGCAGACGAAGGAATATTACCTAGAGGTCGAGTAAGTTGGCCCTTGTCATCAAGAGCTCCTAAAGCGTAAAGCAACTCCATGGAGGCGATCAGGTTCTTGGACGGCGGCGCCGACGGAAACTCGAACCTCACGATGTTGTCGATGCCCAAGGCTTTCAATTGCAAAACAGCCATGCAAAGGTCGGTGCGCTGCAACTCCGGCGGAGTGTTCAGGGCCAACTTGTGATAATCTTCTTCTGTGCACAGCCTTAAAAATAATGGGTAACTTGAAAGAAACAATAAAAAGTAATGAGAGAATTTACCGGTAGCATTTTCCCGGCCGAGTTCGACCGGCTCGTCCGGCTCTTTGTTGACCGGAAGCCTGTGACACTTCAGTGATGATGAGCGCGTCTACATTCGAATCCGGATTGTACCATTTCAATTTCACAAAACACGAGTCGATAACGTAAGAAATGCCTAAAAATAAACAAAGTCATCAATGGAATGTGATTTACATGTGTTAGTTACCTTCGATTGTTATTGATGTTTCGGCAATGTTGGTTGCAACGACGACTTTTCTTGTCCCGCGACCTCCAGGACGAAAGACTTTCAGCTGGTCATTCGGTGGCAGAGACCCGTACATTGGCAGGGCCCAAATCTTAAGCCCATGCTTGTTGTCTACCGATCTGAAATAAAAAGGTAAGCTTTAATCATGAAGCAGGCGATTTTTTAAATATCCATTCGTACTTGGCGTGTTCTCGAAGAAGGGAAACGCAATGATCCACCTCGTCCATGCCGGTAAGAAAAACAATTACATCGCCCGGAGGCTCGACTTTGTGCAGCTTCATTACGGTTTCGAAGGATGCTTTCACATAATCTGGACAAGGATCTTTCAGGTAGAGGATGTCGACGGAGTAAGCAGTGCCGTGGACGCTCAAGATCGTGGCCTTATCTTTGGCAGTGTTGTTACCACTGTTGAAGAAGTCCCGGATGTACTCGGCGTCCACAGTTGCCGACGAGACTATGAGCCTCAGCTCCCTCCGTTTTCTGAGAACTTTCTTCAGTAAACCCATGATAATATCTGGAAAAGTAAATCAATATAAGAATGGCCTAGGCATGATCAGTACACATTTACCTGTCGAAGCGGTCCTTTCGTGTGCCTCGTCCAGTATGATCACGGAGTAGTTGTTGAGCAAGGGGTCGGCCATCATCTCCCTGATGAGGATGCCCTCGGTCATGAACTTGATCTTGGTGGCCTCGCGACTGAAGCACTCGTCGAATCGAATGCTGTACCCAACTTGGTACCCTAAGCGAGTTCTCGTTTCCTCGGCCACTCTGGAGGCCAAAGTTGTCACGGCCACTCTTCTTGGCTCCGTGATGCCAATCTGAATAAGATGCAAACAATAAAACATATAGCCAAAAATGACAATCATCTCGTAAAATCGTACCATTTTTCCCGGCTCCGAGCACCATCCTGACTCCGCAAGAAATTGGGGGATCTGAGTTGATTTTCCGCAGCCGGTGTCGCCGACCACGACGAGGGTTTGGTATTTTTCCAGCAGGTACAAAATGTGGTCTCGGTTCTTGGCGATCGGTAGCCTCGATCTCTGGGCGTTCAATGACCAAGACTGGACAGGATTGTAGACGAAGGTGGTTTCCTTTATCACGTCAACGTCGGCCTTGTCCTCCTTAAAATCCAGATCATCGTCCTTTGGCTTCAGGAATCCCCTTGACATCTGGAAGATATGATCGTATATCATTTATTCAGCTGTGCATTTACTAAAATATATTCAAGTAAATTCAATTATTGCATAAAAAGCATTGAACGAAAAACACATTGTGATGGTGTTGGCTTTTGAGACGCATCACACACTGGTTTTTGTAAGACAAGAAAGCTCTTGGAAGTGGAATGGCAAGTCTCGGAGTCAGAAGAAAATCTCTCCGTAATCGTCGGAGTCTCCGTCTGTTTCGTTGTCATCATTGTTTTCTTTCTCTTCTTCTTTTTCATGATTAGCTTGAGCAGATTCGGTCTTTTTCACTTCGTCATGCACTTCGCCTTCGGCAATCTCATTGTCACTATTATCACTGACAAGATCTATGGCGGCATGCTTGGCCTTCACTTCATTGGGACTTTTCTTACTTGGCTCAGTCTCAATGTCAAAGCTAAGATCGGGATCATGCTCATTCTCATTCTCAGACTCTTCTTCTTCTTCTTCATAATCTGTATCACTGATTGGGTTTTCTGACAACATCTCTTCGTCGCTAACATCAAACTCCTCCATGTCACCGTCATCAAGGAACTCCTGAAATTGAAAATCCATCAGAACCTTCTTAAGCAAACAGATGTGTATCTTGGAATATACGACTCACCTCCTCGGCGGTTTCCAGCGGCATTTTGTGCTTGATGCTAATGCACTTAATCATCATTTCGGGGAGGAGAACGTAGGCCGCGTAGGTCTTGCGGAAATGGCTGTCTTTGTTCTGTTTCAGGTTGTCTGGAGCGAATTTCCTGAATGCTTCATGAGCTTGGTTGAGGACCTTCAAGTCCAGATCCTCTTCCGTGTCCTTGAAAACGCCCTTGGCCAAGTAGGTAAACCGCGATTGCAGCGAAGTGTCGATTTCATTCTTGGCCACTGCGAGTTGGTGTCGCTCACTGTGGATGTTTCCGGACATCACACCCTTCACATGCTCTTTCACAGCCTTGGTTTTCATGATTGTCAGGACCTCCTTGTTCTTGATCGGAAACTTGATGCTGGCGGAACGACGACGTTTCTTGCACGCCATCATGAGGTTGTCATTGTCAATGTCTTCGAGATCTGATGGTTGACAGCTTTGCATCAGCTCGTGGATGGAAATTTCGTCTGGATTTTTGAGATTCTCGAACACTCGCGGATCGGACAGGCGCTCCAGGATTTCTTCGGTATCTTCGCACTGGCTCAAAACTTCCCTTACGGCCAAAAAATCGCGCTTGGCCTCTTCAAACTGTTTCAGATCTTTTTTGCTTCGTTTTTTGATCGAACAGTCGCGCTCGAAAGCCCGCATGATCATCAGATTCTCATAGCCATAGTCTCGCCACTCCACTAAGGTCTCGTTTGCTCCCAAGAACGCCCTCTCGTTTCCAATGTAACGGATCTTGGTCTGGTACCTTTTGGCCGATGTTGAATAAACCGTCGTTTCGTCAACAATGCCAATCTTCAAGTGGATTGATTCATTGCTCAACAGCTGGAATTTCAGGTCGTCGTCTAACACTCGACGTTTTCGCCCTTCCGAACCGATTTTGATGAACAACTTGAACACCACCGTCCCTCTTGCAATTATGAGGCTTTCTTTGACAATGATCTGGTGCTTGTAGTTGGAGAATCGGACTCGTTGGAATTTTTCGCTCCAGTTGGCCAGGATTTTGTCGGCTGCTCTGGCCTCGACACTTTTTGTCTTGGCTTTGCCCTTGCCAGCGGCGGCTACTTTTTTCTTGGACTTTCTTCGAGAAAACATTTCGTCCCCATCCTCAAAATCACTGTCGTTCCTGTCGTCGTCTGGTTGATAGTCTGACCCTGAATCGAGAAAACCCTCTTTAATTTCGTCGGCAAGGTTAACAACGTCAATGGCGTCTTCCTCATGGTCGAGCGTAATGACGCTTGGCGATGAAGCAGAGCCATGCTCAAGCGTAATCGTTTCCGGTCGATTTTCAACAATGTCTTGAGGACTGGTAAAGGAATCAAGATCAATAGTTGCACCTTCAACGTTAAAAATTGTTGTCTGCAAACTATTTTGAGTTCTCCTTCGAGTGCTACGAGCTGCAATCCCAAAGAGGTCTGTGGATGGCTCGGCATTTTCAGTCGTGCTTGTGCTGCTTTCATGTACGACATGGATGACATTGTCGGATGTTTCGCCATGGATTGCTCCAGGAACAGATGGAATGTCGTTGCTGAAAGGGATTGAGACTTGGATAGTGGAAGTTGTACTCAAAGCTTTCTTCTTCGGTTTCTTCGCTGTTTTTCGACGCTTGTAGCCGAGGGACAGCTTTGATTTTCGTTTCGCCGGCTGCTTGCGAGATTTTTTAGAAGGCTCAGTGGTTTCCTGTGAAGAATCTATAAGACTGCACTTCTTCGGCCGACCTCGCTTTTTGGACGGGCTTGACGGAGAATTGAGAGTAGTCACATCAATGCTCACATCAGATTTGGTCGTAATGTTTAAGTTTGAATTTTCGCTTTCATCAACAACTACTATCGATTTCAAACTTCTTTTCCCAGGAGGTCGCAGATCGGGGGAAATCTCTTGATCAATGTTTTCCGCTCTTCTTCTTGGACTCGACCTCCGAATGCTTCCGGGTTCAACACCGACGTTAGACCCGGATGCGTCCCAGGTCATTTCGATCTTAAAAACGGGTTCTTCTTTTGCTGGCTCTTCGATTTTAGCGTCAATGGTAAGATCTTGCTTGTCTCCAGACTTGTAACGACCACTCCGTCGCCTGGTTTTCTCGGGAGGATGAGGAGAAATCTCCGGAACGCAGTCAGAGCTCAGTCTCACGTTGTCAGGTTTCTTGTTGTCCTCTGTTGCATCAGAGACGAAAGCGTCCATGTTATTCGGGTCTTCATCTGCGGGCTGCGTCTCGACATTTTTTGAGACAAGAGCAAGATCATGATCAGTTAGCTTGGTCACGTTCTCAACTGGAGCTGAATCACTAAGCTCTGGGTCTGCTTCCGAGGCCACATTTTCTACTTTTTGTACTTCTGCTTTCGTTGCCGGTTCCTGTTCAGGCTGATCAACAATTTGAACGTCTTCAACGTCGACGCCTGGACCTTGAGATTGTTGAGTCGAGACATCGGCTTCTTCAGGCAAGTTCTCGATCTCTACTTTGTTCGTCGACACCGAGGACACCTCTGGAACGGCAACGGGCTCCTCATCGGGTATAGCAGCTTCTTCAGCAAGTTTAGTCCTGCTTCTCGTGTTTCGCCGAAAAACAGTGCTTAGGACGGCGGCCTTTTCCGCCGGAGTGCCGACGACGGGGGCCTTTTTTGTGGTGTTCTTTGCAGAGGGCTTTGTTTTCGGGGTCTTGCGTGGACGACCACGACCTTTTTTCTTTGTAGGTTTTTCAACGACAAAATCGCAGTCTTTCGTTTTGTCGTCGATATCGTCGCCGTCGTGATGGCTCCTGGCGTCCGCGTCACACGTTTCAATGTGAAAGTCTTGGAGGTTGTCGGCCATGGCTGTCCGGACGAAAATGCAGTTCAAGACACTGACACCAAGACTTACAACGAGATCACATCTTTGTGGAAGCTTAGAATTTCAGAAGTTTTGAATTTTGAATTTCACAAACGTACAGAATGAGAAGTGTTCTGTCTGTTCAATGTTTTTCCACTTTTTTCGCGGATCAAAATAGAACAGATCGAAATGAGACAGTACCAAACCCTATTAAGGCTTGTTAAACTAGAACCAACAAAATTCCTCCAATAATGGAAGTTTAACACAAAATAACACTATGCAGTCTAAAATCAGGTTGATTTATTTTTTATTATCTGATACAGTCTAATTGTTAGGGGTTTGCGGGTAACGATATGCCCTAAGAACTAATAGTTTGTACAATCAAAGGGGTCTTCGCGGGAAATTCAAATCTTCGAATCTTCAAATCGCGACTAGGCACTTTAGTGTGAATTCCGCTCTTATTTGATAAAAACCCATGGAACTATGATTGATAATGAATGTAAAAAAAGTGAAGGACAAGGACGAAATACAATCGTAAATCAACATCAAAAATATGTAAAAGCATGAAGCAGAAACTCTCATCCACGGAAACACGACATAAAGCATATCCTAACCTACTTTCATTCACGTAATAAAGAGCAAACAAACATTAAAAGCACATTTTCCCCCATAATAAGTACATTGCAACCTAATGCCAACTTCACATAACTAGGTACATGTCAAAATACGATTTCGAATAGCCTGGTTCTGAACCAGTGGTTCGTTCAGTGTACATTTGCTCACATAAACTTTTCTGAAATGCACCGCAAATTGCGTCAAACTTTGCTGTGTAGAGTGTAGGTAGAGGTAGACTGTAAAAAGCGTAATTCTGTACTAATACTACCAACAAAAACATATACAATTGCCTTAATAAGTATTTCATGATTTCCATTTAACAACTAAACATTGCTGCAACCCCGTGTCAAATAAAAGTGCTGAGCTGATTTTACGTCTGTCTTCCTGGTCTTTGTTTACATGATTTCACATAAAAAACTCGTGAAATGGCTCCGGACCAGAAAATTATTGAATCAACAACAAAATGGCTGCGAAATCAGGTCAAGTCACCATTATTTCATACCATGACCAATAATTGCACTTCGGCAAAATGACAAGGTGTTCCAGGAGAATGTCACTTAGTATTTGGAGTTGTTTTTGGAACACCCTGTAACGCAACGGCATCAACATTAGGGTACCCCACCCCACACTATTTCCTACTGTGCTTTGTGGTGGCCTTTATGCACGTTGCATGGCCTTATTTCTGTCAAGTGTAAATAAACAAGTAAACAAAGGCCAATTTTTCCCTTCGGAATTTCGCGACGCTTTAAAAATGCACTGCATACCAAAGTTAGGTGTTTTTATAACAACACAATAATTTCTTTGTAGCTTGAAAAATCACCACAAAAACTACTTAGCGCTCTCTCTTTGCTCACCCACAACCCATAAATTCACAAATCAGAGGTGGTCTCTTAAGAATTTGCTGCTTTGTTCATCCAGGATTGTTTTTGCTGGCCTTTCTTTTGCCCTGCCAGGATAGTAAAAACCCCAGACAAAAAGCTCTTCGAGCTTGTAGACCTTAATTTTAATTTGTCAGACCCTAGATCATACTCATATGATAACTTAAATATCTTTAGTATGTGGCTGCTCTGCATGTGTTTTCTTAGGATACATGCATGCACCCAAGTGTAGAAATTCTAGTCTGGGCAGTCAGTGTGTGTAGATTATTAAAAACGCTTGACGTAAGATTTTCAAATCGAACCACAGTATCTAATCAGTGAAGTCCAGTCTTAATTACATTTAGCCTTTATGGGAGACTGAATCAAAGTCTTTATTTTGCTACCATAAGTGTGGCCTTGGCAAGGTCATTCATAGACTTTTACTTGGGACCTATAAAAGTGTTCTTAGCTTCGAATTGCCAGAGTGAAACTCCGTTCCTGACAAGTCATGACGTCCCGTAGATTTCAGATTTAAAGTCTTGGCCTGGCTATGGAGTGCAAGTTCAGCTATACATTTTACTCTCCTTATACGATATATTCTACATATCGCGTATAGCCGAGTTTCTAAGCAAGTTGACTGCTATAGTACTTATCAGAACGCGCGTGCACTAGTCGTCAGAGTCTCGGCAGTTTACTACAGACCGTCTCGATGTGAGCATGCTTTGCTTTGCCCACCACAGTCACTTTTTCTGTTGAGATTAGTATTGTTATTGTGATTTCATTCAGTGAAAACTTCTTCAGCAAAAGAATCAGCTTTTGGTTTGACATCCCATTGCCCCCACAAGTTCCAGTCCAAAAAAATAAACTTGTGAAAACGAGAGTGAATTTTTGTGTGATATGTGAAAAAATTGGAAAAAAGAAATCGGTTGGAAAAGTGCCTTATAACATCATGTCAACACAATTTTTGCCGTCCCCTTCTTACTATGAGAAATAGTTGTCATTTGCGTTGCAAGCCCAGGAAAAAATATTGACACCACACATAGAGTAGAAACACAGGTAAGGCAAAACGGAGTATAGGAATAAAACTTTTATATTTTAGCCTACTTGGACTACATAGAGAGGGGAAACATAGCTTTGACCTACATACATTCTTTCAGCCCTCCCTCACCTCGTACTCTGTTTTTAAAGACAACTATTTTATGAATGTTTTTAAAAATGTGTAGTATGAAAAATCAAAGGGAATGGCGAAAAAAGAGCTACAGCTGCACTAATTACCGAATATTCTTTCCACTCTTGACAAGACCCGTAATTAGGTTTGATTGAATTTATTAACAATATTATTATTTTGCTGTTAAACACGTGTTTTCTAAGGGATTATTGAATTTGCGCGCATTTCTTTTTTCATATTCATGAAAATATTTACATTTCCACGAATTTCCAGCGTATTTTTTGCAGGCAGTGACTTTTTATCAATACAGAGACTAGAGAGCAATACGTTATAACAGAATTTGTTTGCTCAGTAATTTTGCTGCCCAAGCTTATCTATTCTGTTTAATACTTTGAATATCCAGGCTTTGATCGTCTGAACAAATATTTACTCCATTTTTTTTCTCTCCAACACAGTTCACGTTTATGACTTTTTAATTGACAATGACAATTATAACATTCTCTGACTGTGAGGTGTAGATGTAACTTCAAGTCTATTTTTAGATGTTAATCGAACCGCCCCTGGAAAATATTCACCATTGAAAGCGAGGCTGCCAGCATAAATTTGGAGCAGGTGTATCGAGAGGGAGGATCGCTTTTCTCGACATGATGAGATTATAAGAATTTCTCGCGCAAAAACAAACTACTAAATATTCAAGGAAATCATAGAGGTTCAAGCTGGCCTCACCTCCATCAACAGATCCAAACAGGTAAATCGTATATGTACTTCATCAAGAACAAGATCGGCAGCAACAAGTGGTTACTTTCCAGGCAGAGGCCAGCCTCGCCGGTGGCCTGGCCTCGACCGCACAGAAGCAGCGTCATGTCGTCGACCAACAGCCTCGGGCTCAGCCTCGGGGAGAACCTGAACAACAACGCGTCGGCCTCCGCGATCTCCGCCGTCTCGATGGAGGTCAACCTCGGGGACGATTTTGATAACGACCGCGGAGGAGACGTTGAGGACCGACGTGAGCGTGAACACGTTGGTGACGTCGACTCCGAGGCCGGCGACGACCTCGGGCTGCGGCTGGTGGCCTCGGGAGACGAGCGGGTAAATCAGGCCAGAATCGAGTCTTGGCTCGACGAGCATCCCGAATTCTTCCAGGAATATCTAATCAGAAAAGGTGAGAGCATGCTTTGATGTGCACTTGCAAACAAAACATCCCTAAAAATAACCTCTTATTTTGGATCATATTCATGATTTGATGCTTGCATCAACGTCTTGAAAGAGGATTTCTTGCTACTCAAAGGAAACATTCATCGTAGGAGACAGGATCGGTATATCCCTTTATTTATGACGTCCCATAAAATTAGAAATTAATTTTAGGATTAGCAGACTTCAGGCTGCAATAATGCAATAAACTTGCTTATTTTGTAGTTCCCGCACGATCGAGTCCTGAATTCCCAAATGAAAATTGACAGGTAATTGACCTGACGACCATTTCTTTAACTCGAAAGTTGAGAGACAAAATGAAAATGCATATAATTATCAATCTTATACCAGATTATTAGAATTGGATTAAAGGAAAGCATAACTCTTGTAACTGTCAGAGATAAATACATGGGGGCATTAGTAAAGTTATGGGGATTTTGGAATTCCCCAACCAAAGACCAGTTTTTCACCGATAGCGCGTGTCAAGCCTAGAAATCAAGTCATGTGAGCTCTAATATGTAATTCATATTTGAGAATGGAAGAAGTTGGTATAGGAAACTAGTTTTACCTTTGCCCAATTGAATGGACACCTTTGCATTGCTGACATACACACCACACGCCTTAAAAATTCTCTTTAAAAAAGCTTGTGAAATCCTCTTTTGCTTGAATAGATTTTAGATTATGCAAATTCCAGGCAGCCAAGACCGGGCAAGCGCTCCAAAATTCAAATAGCTTCGAACTAATGATGCAAGTCTCGCGCCATATTTGCACTACAAAACTGTCGACCACTCTTACAAGGGCGAAAAGAGGGGGCCCGTCACAAGTTCGAAGTAAATCAAGGCCCTCAAAAAAGTACACAGTCGATGAAAGTTTCTTTTAGTTACCTTCTTGTGGTATATATGAAATTGCATCGACACCTTACCTTAACCTTTCGCGAAAAGTTTGTTGAAAATGATGCCGCCAGGATTTTCCGCTGCCTTTGTGTACAAAGGCCAAAACTTTTGCAACGCGGAGCGGCCTTGGAAAAGAGGCTTTTCTGATACTTGAAAAGTGCATCTAATAATAGACTCCCCAACTCTATGCAACTTCTTATTTTCAGGGACGAGATGCATGGTCGACTCGTGGCTGTTGGCGCACGCGTTACCCCCGGGTAGTATCACGACGACCCTGACCAACGTGACGGAAACAGACGAGGACGACGAGCTGTGCGAGCTGACAAGAAACATCCCGCCCGTGGGCGGCGGCGGGGGTGGGCCCGAGGGCGGCTCGGGCTCTACAGTGACTGCCAGCCGAGCTATCCCGCCTGGCGGCCCGAATTCGGGCTCGAAAAATAGCTCGGGCTCGGGCACGCCGGTCAGAAAGATTTCAGCGCACGAGTTCGAGCGCGGCGGCCTCACCAAACCCCTGGTCAATACCGTGGACGGCGCGCAGACCTTTCTCAGCCCGCCGGTCGCAGCTGAGTCGGTGACCGGCACGGTGCGCAAGCGCTCGCGCAATGACCTCGACATCCAGGGGTTGAACGAGACCGACCTCATCCTGGAGCTAGTCAAAGACATCTGCGAGGACCTTGACATTCGCAGCTTGTGCCATAAAATCCTCCAGAACGTGGGCATCCTCACGTCAGCTGACCGGTAAGCAGCCCACCTCCCATAATTGGTCACCATGACTAAGTACATATCCATATTCCATAGTATGTAAATGTAAACAAGTGCAATTGATGTTCGCTCTTGAACTTGGAACAGCTCTTTCTCTCTGCGGGATTGAGAATGAGACTGTTTATATCTTAATGCCCGGCTGGGAATTCGATAGTCTCCTAGCACTCTGTAAGAGCTAAGCAAAACAGAGTTTCTATGTTATTTAGCATACATAGAATAGGAGGATTGGCCAACCTATTGAAAAAAGACCTTAATTCTGAGCTTAGCAGTATCCTCAAACGTTTTTGCTAGATTTACAGAGCAGATTTGCAAGATTTAAAATATGTAGGTAAAAGGGTATAGGTATTTCCATTTCGCTTTCCTGGCCAAAATGTTTCTTTAAAACGCTTCGCTAAATAGAATTTCGGGATTTTTTGTCCACTTTTGCGAGATTGAGATGGACAGATGTTTTTTTAAAAGTGGGGCGTTATAATTTCTCAAATAGGATTTTCGCGAATCTTACCTACGTAGATATTAAGTGTATAGTTTTGCTTATCTGTATCATGCCACACTTACGAGTTTTCTTATTCTGAAGTCACACCTTTAAATTAAACCTGAAAGATATCGACTTGAAGTTAACACTTTTGTCTCGTAAAAATAGCTTCTTCCTAATTTCCCGTGACTGTCTATAATGATCCTTAAACGAGAAAAAAGAGCTCTCTTTTTTTGCAAAGTTTTGAGGTTGCTGCTGTCAATGATTTTGTAATTTATTATTTTCAGGTGCTCCCTGTTTATTGTTCAGGGCGAAGCAGGAACGGATTCGCATTGTCTCGTGTCCGACCTGTTTGACGTGAACATCAACTCTACCGTGGAAGACATGACCAACAAAAAGGAGATCAGGATCCCCTGGGGCTCCGGGATCGTCGGCCACGTCGCCGCCACCGCCAGGCCGGTCAACATCCGCGACTGCTACGCCGATGACCGGTTCAACCGGGTAAGCATGGCCATTTCCGGTTCCTGAGTCATGTCAGCTGATGCACTTCCGGTGAATTCTGACACCCTACTCTATGTACTCAGAAACCTATTAAAATGCATTTCCTTGCTTGTGTCAAAAAGCAGTAGCAACGAATACGTTATTATGTTCTCCTGAAAGTTAACTATTAAACCTGGAACAAAACGCTTTGTCACTTTGCCTAGGATTTATTTACAAAGCTCAAGCAGCATTCAACATGCACCTGTCGTTTTCAGCTGCAAAAACTATTTAAATGTACGAGTAATATTTGCTGAAGACAAGGGGCCATTCAGCCTTTCACTTTTTATTGTATGTTGGGAAAAGCAAATATTTTCCGAAGGTATACTTGAAATCAATACCGTTCCTGATGTGGTTATCATCTGTAAAAGTTTTTTACAAAACATTTTCTTAAAAATACAAGCGTTTTTAAATGCCACTTACTTGACTTAACGACAGGTAAAAGTCAAGCTTACAAAATATTCCTCTGCTGACACATTTTTCTTTCGCCGTACTTTTCGTGAGAGCCGCTCTTCAACGAGCCTATTTTTAGGCTTACCTGGGCTTCAAAATTAGCAGATTCTCTACTTTACAAGGATTCCCTTTGATTGCCCTTTTATTTATAGGCTTTGATGATCCAGCATCGAGCCGATGCTCTCACTCTTTAATCAAGCAGAAAATGATCTGATTAAACGAAAGGCAGCTCTTGGCGTCTTACCACCAAATTGCCTGTTTCAGGAAGTGGACATAATGACCGGGTACCGCACCCGCTCGATGATGTGTCACCCGATTTTGGACGGTCAGGGCGAGGTGATCGGCGTGGCACAGGTGATAAACAAAGGTCGCCGGCATGAAGGTCATCCTGGCCTTATTTTAGAACAACAAAACAACGGATCCACCGAGGCCGACGCTTTCGGTCCTGGCGACGAGGCTGTGGTCGAAAAGTATTTGCCTTTTTGCGGGATAGGTAAGTAAGGCCTCTCTTTTTAATTTCCTGTCGTCCTAGATTCGTAGCCTTTGATTTGGCTTTTGTTGGCCTTTGCTCATTATGGATATGAATCATCGATTACTTGTACTTGACTTGTTAGGCTAGGCCTTAATGACCGAATTTCGTGTTTTCCCCTTGTACTTACCTCTTTGTCCTTTCTTGCGTCATTCATGTAGCCTTTGACAAAGAAAGGCCAAAGGCTGACCTTATTCTTATTATGCGTTGCAGGTCTTAGAAATGCTCAAATCTACGAGCGTTCACAGCTGGAGGTCAAGCGCAATCAGGTCCTCCTAGACTTGGCGGGGGTGATCTTCCAGGAGCAGAGCACCATAGACAACATGATTCACCGCATCCTGACCCATATGCTATCGTTGATAAGATGCGATCGCGCCATGCTCCTCCTGGTGCATGAGGCGAGCAAGAACACCTTCTCCCGCGTGTTCGACCTGGCGGCCTCGGAGCTCGACCTCGACGAGGTCGTCGTCGCTTCCAGCAGAGAAGGTCGGTTTCCAATCAATGCAGGCATCACGGGCTACGTGGCCGCCACGGCGGAAACTGTGAACATCACGGACGCTTACGCCGACCCAAGGTTCGACTCGGCCGTCGACATCGAGTCCGACTTCAAGCATGCGACCGTCCTAGCCATGCCCATCATGTACCCCAACAAGCCGGGTAAAGTCTTGGGGGTGTTCCAGCTCGTGAACAAGTTCGAGGAGCTCCCGTTTACCAAGAACGATGAGAACTTCGTCGAGGCCTTCGGGATCTTCTGTGGCATGGGCATCCACAACGTCCACATGTACGAGAAGACGGTGGTGGCGATGGCGAAACAGCAAGTCACCCTGGAAGTTCTCAGGTATAGGCTCCCCATTCTAATCATGTAAATATTATTGTGGTACACCAAAATCCATCTTTTTTCAGTTATCATGCCACGGCAGCCTTGGAGGAGGCCCAGAAGTTAGCCAGGCTAAAGATTCCCTCCGCAGCCGCTCTCCAATTGCATTCCTTCTCATTCGACGACTTCGGCCTGGGCAACGACGAAATGCTTCAGGTAAGCAAAAATAAAAATCTTCCCCATAGATTTTAGCACCTTCAGTACAGAGATACGCTAGATTTGCTTAGCTCAGCCAAATGATAAGAGGCGTAATAAACAGGAGGCAGCATTGAATATTACGTACGTGGGTGTGACTTTTTGTCGGGATTTTTTCCCTCTCCCCTGTTCTGGTCTCCATGGAGATTTATTCTCTAGAATCTTGATTTTTGTAAGGACCAGAGAAGTTGTAGTTACCTACATATTTGTACAGCAAAATCTCGCTAGCTCACTTTTGACAAGTGCTTGTCAAGCTTAAGCATAGACTTCATCCTGGGGTAGATAGACTATTTTTACATTTTCAGCAAATTCATGAATTTTTGAGGGCAACCGAAAGAGTTAACAAACAGGCGCCAATCTTGTAGATAAAATACTTACTTGGAATCGACAATTTTAATAGTGACTAAGATCGAGAGACCAGATTAAGTTGCTTACTGTTGTTCGCAAAAATAACACTTATACTGCATGCAAAAAAGTCTGGTAGCGTATCCTACAGCTTTGGATGTTTAAATTACATCAGTTTAGATTTGCCTTGAGCACCTTTTTTCGGGGAAATGTTCATCTTCGATCCAATTTCCGAGTAATATAATTTACTTGATGTGGGAGCACTCATTTAAACTCTTGCTCTTGTACTACTGTAAATACACAGACAGATGGATAGGACGGGGATCTCATGTAGGCTGTAAAATACACAAAACGTCGAGCTTGGGTCAAACAAAAGCTCTGATAAATGTACACAAACGACTCGGGAAAAAAGAACTTTTGGAAATTATTCACGTGCACTTCAACGAAGACCTTAAGTATATTTGTTTGTTCTATTGCTTTACAGGCCGCTTTGAGGATGTTTATTGACCTCGACTTCTTGGGGAGGTTCCATATCGACTACACCGTCCTCTGCCGGTGGCTCGTCAGCGTCCGGAAAAATTACAGAGCGGTTACGTATCACAACTGGCGCCATGCCTTTAACGTCGCACAGATGATGTTCGCCACCGTGACCTCGACTCACTGGTGGAAGAAATTCGGAGAGGTTAGTGGCTACTCCTTGCAATCCTGTTCCGGATGGATCTGAATAACTTTTATTATGCAGGTGGAAGTCTTGTCGCTGGTCATAGGATGCCTCTGTCACGATCTGGACCATCGCGGGACCAACAATTCGTTCCAAGTCAAATCCAGAACGAAGTTGGCGGAGCTGTACTCGACGTCGACGATGGAGCACCACCACTTCGACCAGTGCCTCATGATCTTGAACTCGAAGGGCAACCAGATCTTGGCAAACTTGTCCCAGGTAAGAAAAAAATAGCAAATTAATTTTTAACAATCACTAGCTGTGGTGTTATTTTCAGGATGAATTTAAACGGGTAATCAGCACGCTCGAAGACTCCATCTTGGCAACGGATCTCGCCGTCTACTTCCGGCGGAGAGAAGAGACCTTTAATCTCATCAACTCAGGCCAGGTCGACTTCGTCAATGATCACCATAGGTTCGTATCCATATCATGTGTTTTGATTCTTGATCCGGATTGATGTTTTGTACGTGTATTATTTCCAGATCGCTCGTCCGAGGCCTCCTCATGACCGCTTGTGATCTTGGCGCCATAACAAAACCGTGGCCGATTCAGCGAAAAGTCGCTTTGCTAGTCGCCGACGAATTCTTTTACCAGGTGAAAACCTAATAATATTTCGTGATCTTTAACCACTTCTGACCACTGATTTGCTTGATATTTTCAGGGTGATTTGGAGAAGAACCAGCTCAAAGTCGAGCCAATTGACATGATGAACAGGGAGAAGAAGGACAGGTTGCCGACGATGCAGGTTGACTTTATCAACTCGATTTGCCAGCCGGTCTACGAATCGTTATCGTCTCTCTCGGACTCATTGTGTCCAATGCTGGCTGGGTGCATGACAAACAAAGATCAGTGGTTGAGACTTGCCGAGAAAGACTCCTCGGACGCCTGGAATGAACTTGAAAACGAAGACACAACACTCGTTGACGAGGTTGAAGCACAAAACTAGGATCCTAAGCAAACCGGAAGTGAAACTAAATACAAGCACAATGCATAAAGAAAGACCTTTGCCAGGAATTCTATTTTTCATAGCATTTCCAAAAATAATGGACATTCATTCATGTAGTGAAAGAAAGAAATCGAAAAAAGCACAATCTTACGATAATTTTGTGATAGTCCCAAACTCCAACTAAAGTGAGTCCAAGTCAAAGCCGAGAATCTCGCTCAGTTTTGAAAGCTACTACGTCTATCTATAAATGAAATGATCAAGCACTAATTATACCTACTTCAATTTCAAGTATACTTCAGTGTCATACACGTTTTAATTTAATTTCCAAACCTTGTATTATTAAATATATGCGCTCTTCAATTCTTACCTAATCACATAACTACAAAACCGTCCATTTCTAACACCTTATAATTGTATCTAAATACATAGAGTCCATACATGCATATTTTAGTCATACTGTTTGTACGAGAAATAATATTATTTTCTGAATCAAATACAATATATTTAACAAATCAAAATCCTAAGCAGTTACATATTAAGTATTTTTAAGGTCGAGCTAGAGCTTCGTCGAGGAATCGACAGAAAAGTCCGATGTTTATTAAACCAGTGGCGGGATCCATACTTCTTGCATTACTGATCGCCTCCTGAACTCGACCTTCTGATATGTTCATATTATATGCTCCGCTATATGAAGAGCAAACGTGTCTCAAATCGTCGGCAGACAAATAACCTAGAAAGAAAGCAATTAAACTCATGACAGCTTGGGGACTTTTGGTTGCTCACCAGGAACTTCTTGATGACTCCGGGCGAGAGCCTGTTTTAAATATACGATATCATGGAGGTTTTGAGGCGGGCCCGGACTTTTTGCAGCCTCTTCCGACTTAGACGACGACGATTCACCATCGCCCGGTTTTCTCGTTTCTGCTGTCTTATACTTGGTCTCCCCTCCAGAACTGAAATCCTTTGCCTGTGATACTACAAACAATCAGAATTGATTTTTTTCTGAAGAATGTTTTTTTAAAACTATTTTTTACGTGAAATGTTTCCGTGGCTCTGCGACAAACGCATTCCGGACTTTGTTCTTTGTTTCGCCACGACGTCAGGTCGGCTCCGCTCCAGATAGTCGATCAGCTTTGGGATGCTGTGAATTCCTCGATTTATCGGGTCGCAAGCCGATAACCATCGACTCAGA
>JAAUYL010007737.1_pt1 | contig 23327 bp, 9 predicted proteins | sample 7278011 | NCBI WGS metagenome assembly JAAUYL01 (sample SAMN14350225, study PRJNA611818) | marine sediment metagenome | isolation source: surface marine sediment (1.8m) | place: French Polynesia: Moorea | collected 2018-08
TAGCTCAGATTGAGAGCTTAGCGTCCTTGATGTCTCGGCAAGATTTTGTAGGACCAATAGAAATTCCAGTCTTTAAAAAACTGAGACTTGCGTTTGAGTTGAAAGTTGTCACACAGGACGAGAAGCGAAACTGAAACTCAGAAACTTCGGCAGCCTCCGTCTGTCCTCGAGTCCTTTTCTCGTGAATCGTGGTGTGTCTAACCTTGGCCAAGTTTTTTTGTTCTCCTTTTTATCTGCTCAGCCTCTTTGCCAAGGCGAAAAGGCCAGCAGGCCGCTGGCCTGTCGCTGACGTATTCAAATTGTGAAGTTCTGCCAATCAGGTTAACCTTTGAGAGTAAAAGTTCTGTTCCAGTTCCGGCCTTGTCTTTTCGGATAAAAAGGCAAAACAAAACAGATAAGAGGATTGCACTTTGCTACACGTCACTAGAACAGAAGAAACTGTTGTTCTTTCTTTCCTAACAGAAAGTTGTTTAGTAGTTATCACTTTTTGTTCTTTTTTTAGTGGACGCCGGTTCCTTAAACTCTATTGATCTCGGTCAAGACGAAAAAACGTCGAGCAGCAAAAAAGATCTGGAGCAGAGTAGAGCATTGCTGGCTGATCCATTAAAAATTGCACTCCTTGGACCTTGGCACAGACGTTAACAGTTTGCTGCATTTTCCCCTCCTGTCAAAAATAACTTGATGAGCTTCAAAACCATCTTTTGCAGCTAAAAAGGGAGTAGAGATCTTCTGACCTTTATAAAAGCATTTTCGATGTGAACAACTAATTCTGGACGGCCCTAAGGCAATTAAAAGTTTTCCAAGAAAACCGAGAGAGAACGGGATTTTCACACTCGGTTCTCCAGCTGCTGCAAAAGTAATGGGCATCGTCAAAAGCAAAAGGACAAGCGCCTCCTCGCACCATTCGCAGCCTCGAGGAAGTTAAAAACTTAAAAAGTTGTGCTCTCTCTTGGTCTTTTGACCTCCATCACTGAGCATTTTTATGTAGTGAAACCAGATACACGTGGAGTGAGTTGGTTCCTCTTCATTTTGTCATCTCTCGGTGGCGTGCATTAAGAATGCAAGGGATGTCGCCAATACTCAGCTCATATGGTTTGTAGTCTGTTTCGTGTACGGCGACGACAAAGCGAGGCCGCGCAGCCTTCGTCCTCCAATTTACCTAATGAGAATGTTCAAAGACAAAAGGGAAAGTCTGCATCTGATTTGCATGTTCTTAAGAGTCGAGTCGAGTCGAGCTCCAGAGCGGGTGTTGTTAGCCCGGAAGTGGTGGCAGCTTTGCGGAAAAAGAGGGAGACAACAAAAAGAAGAAGAAGAAGAACAGCCTCGTGGCCTCGTGAGCATTATTAACATAGGAGAAGCGGCCTCTAATTGTGGCAACGCAACATTGAGCCGAGCCGCCGCCGCCGAATAAAAGTGAGGCTTGAAACTATATACTACATACAATGATGCTCTGGCCTCGTTGCTCGAGATTCTCCGCCGAGGTCAGAGACCCAAACTGGCCTCTGGTGTCAGGGGTGTCTTATGATTTGGTTCCATAAAAAACTTGTTAAATTGTGCTAGCTTGTGAATTTGTACCTGTATTTATCTTAAAATGTGTGGCAGTAAATAGCGTAATACAGTGCAATAGAGGATGGTTGCCGTCACCAGGGATTAATACTTTTGGTACATTATTATTGTATTGTGTCTACTCACTTGCTCGCAGCCGCCATTCTCCATGCATGCATGCATGTTCATAGATATCTATGACTGGGTATGTGTCAGTATAGCGAGTCGTATATGACTGTGACTGGTGGCGTAAAAAAGGCCACATGGTTTGACATCTATGCACAAGGCGGCATTGTGTTAATGTTGTGATGTCGCGCAATATGTTTCCACTCTCAGAACTGTAACTATTTAGGTCTCAGCATTAGCTACCCTACTTTGTATCTTTTTAAGCCAACTTGCAAAAGGAGAGAAAAAATATCTAAAATGATATTAATGCCACCGCCAAATGCCGGGATTGTACTTTGAGGTTAACGTCTTGCACGCATCCCAAAAATAGGAGGCTGCTGTGCTGAGATATTTTTGGCCACTGTGTTGGCGAGGTTGTTGTGACTCTATCATATGTAGTCGAGTCCTTTCATGGTGTGTTGTTCTTAAGCATCTCTTTCTCTCTTGTCTCGGCTCACATTTTGTTTAGAGGCCGCTGGCTGGTTGTCTCAACTGGTCCGTGACAGCCGGGCAGATTTGTAGCGCTTGCGGCCAAACATGGCGGTGGTTTTCGCTGAATCCGTATAAATCAACTCTTTCCTTCTCAAGCTCGAGGTCGTCCTCGAGTCCTTGGTTGGTCGGGACCGCGAGTCACTTAAAAATAACCCCGGAGGCTGTCAACAAAGATCTTGTGTTCATAAATTATTTTTGCCCTCTTTTTTCTTCTTGCAGGAGTTCGGTGACTCCGCTCGAGCCCGCAAACTTTATGAGCAGGATTCTGACGATGACGACGATGATGAGCTGGATCCTAATCCCAAGCTCGAACAAGGTAATATATTCACGGTTTTTCTACACTCTCCCCTCTACGCCGGCCTCTTCCACGTTCTTCGGTCTTAAATTCCCGCCCCATTAACATGTTATTGCCGGCTAATATGCGTCCCCCTCCCAAGTTATTATTGTCCGTGTACGTTAACATTGACCCATGGGTGCACAAATTTTGTAGGAAACGACCTACCTCGACGGTATGGCGAGTTTCCGCAAGAACTGGCCAGCACTCCCATCTGTGACATCGACCCGTACTTCTTGGACAAGAAGACCTTCATCGTCATATCGAAGGGCGGGACGATATTCAGGTAAATGACAAGAAAATAAATAAGAACTATTGACTTCATCAGTTAATGTTGACCTTGGGTGCAATATTTTTGCAGGTTTTCGGCGGAGAAAGCGCTGTTACTCCTCTCGCCGTTCCATCCAATCCGCCGGATCGCGATCCACGTTCTCACCCATCCACTCTTCTCCTTTGCTATCATGTGTACCATCCTCGTCAATTGTTATGTCATGATCAAGCCAGACACCGAGTAAGTATGAAACATTTGAACATTTTACCAAAGTTAACTTCAAACGACAATAGCTGTCGCCTTTCGTCTAAGCTGATTTATCTACACACGAAAAGTGGAAAGAAAACGTCCAAACCGATTTTTGGCTTTCTCTTGTTGACTTATTTGGCCAGGGTCATCTGCCGGTAGTCAAAAGTGAAAATCAAATCTGAAACGAGACCATTTAGGCTTTTGTTATATCCATATCTTCAAAAGACTGTATGATGAATATAAGAATCTACACGACCAAGAGCGTATCACTGAGACAATAAGGTCTTGCGCACAGAGCTCATGTTTCTGTCCGGGAAAAAATGTTACGAACTGAAAAAGCATGCCGCCAAAAAAAGAGAGGAAAAGAGTTGTCTAGTTCGCTTACTCGGGCTACGTCACACAAACTAAGTAAAGAACATAAAAGGCCACTGACAGTACAAAGATATTTCAAGAAGACATGAAGCTATCAAAAAATCCTCCCTACACTATATTGTCCTTTGAAATTAGCACATGCTTTCACTTTTTACAAGGAAGCAAAGAAGCAGGTCCCTTGGGACTGCCCTATTCTGAGAATATATGCAGGTTTTATTTAGTGAACCCAGAACCGCTCGGCGCTCGAGCTATATGCCATGCCTATGTAGAATTATTGCTGTGCGCACTTACTGGTATATGCCATCGCTTCAGCAGTTATGTAAAATATGAATAAATAGCGAGGAGCCTCGGTGTGCGTACATGCATTGGCACTGGCAGTGTAGTTCCAACTACCAAATAAAACCGCCGTAGAAGTCTTTTTAGAAAGCATACATACACACTTGTGACTACATGAATTGCTCCATAATCTTTTATCGGCCGACTACATCGGTGAATGGGCAGCCCGGCCTCTGAGGCCGCGAGGCTGGCTGCTCTGGCAAAAAATTCCTGGCCTCTCCTCGAGCTTACCGTATAGCTTGAGCTGAGGCCACCACCACCATAAAAGATACACAAAATAACGCTGTTACTTACTTACAACAACTACCGAGACTGTATAGCTCTTGTTTTTCTCTTTCTCTTGACTTCTGACGTTCGCGAGTGCGTGCGTGATCTAGGCAATGAAAATCTTTCAGGCAGATCGTCGTCGAGTCGTCAGAGGCACTTAAAATGACCACTAGCTAGATATTTATACAATGACAGCTTATGGCCTTTCTGAAGACGAACACAATTGGTAATAGATTTTTTTGTGTTTGTACCGCCAATTGTCAGAGAAGAAATAGAAGAATATAAATAAACAAAGATGACTCATCATCCGATAGAAAAAAACCGAACAGGCGACAGGTTTTAAAGCCAAACTACTTAAAACGGAGACTTATTTTAGCTTTGTTCTTGAACGTGTGTTCTGGTTTAGAAACAGCCACCACGTCGTCGTCGACGTCGTCGACGGGCAAGTTCTCGAGTCAAGTAAATATGTGTAGTTAGTGCTTATTTAGTAGCCAGAAGCAAAACATTTATAGCGCACTACAATTTTTAAGCTATTAGGAAGTCGAGTTGGTTTGGCTGGCATGCAAGCTCAAAAATTGCCTTAACTGCCGCGCGCCGCCGAACAAACTTTAGGGCAACCATATTTTGGCTCCTCACGGCCCTAAAAGACGTCAAAAAGTTATGATTTCAACCAATTCTCGGCCAACAAAACCGGAAATTGTCATGGACATATCTAGATATTTACTTAACTTTACTTGCAATCCAATACGAAACCAACCCTAGCTGCGAGAGAGCCGCCTATTCTCAAACCACACGGCCCCAATCAAATCAATAGTGCTGGCGTGCTTAGGTAGACCGCTAGTCATCTGGTTTCTTGTTTAAAAAAGTTAAATCTATTTATGAGCAATCTTTGTTCGTTAATCTCCTCTAAAATATAGAACATGAGCAGGTCAGCAGGTACCTATGACTTTGGGTGGCGGTGCATGCCCTGCTGTATAGTAAAAGTATGTAGCGAACTATACAGTTTTTGGGTTGGTTTATTTTACGGGACTTGCTTTCATTTTTTTGGCTTCGAGCTTCGACGGTTTGTTGTTGTGGCGCGCTTTTACAAATAACAGACGCCAGCACAACACAACAAATAATAAAAATCCATTGTGGTGGGAACTGAGCTAAGTTAATCCAGAGAATCAAAGTCAATCAAGCGTTGGTTCCTGATCAGTTCATTCAAACACCAACAAGGCCTGCTTTCACTTGAAGTGGTGCCACACCACCGAAGTAAAGTAAGGAGAAAGCGCTCCACTATTAAGAAGTAAAGATAGTTCCAGCAGCAGGCATTTGCTATCCTAAGCAGGCATCATGAAGTTATACCCACACATAGTGGAAGGAGGAGGAGGAGGAGGAGAAGGAGGCCTGAGGAGCGAATTAGGCCGACGTCATCTAGGTTTCGAACTTACCCCAGTCCCCCACATTTCCCCGTCGTATTTAGGGGGGAACATGAGTAAGGCCGACGATGCTGCTTCATATATGCAGGAGGTATGCCACTTAATACTCCCAAGTAGCCTTTTTAGCCATCGTTGTCGAGCACTTGTTTATCACTACATAACATGGATACATGCTAGATATCTACGTACCTAATATGAAAGTGGATGCATCAAAAAGCAAAAAATCTCTGGGCAAAAAATCAAGTTCGAGTCGTCAATTTTCAGGAGTGAAGAACAGCAGCAACCTTGGATCGATGACCGCCTCAACACCGGCCGATCGTTTTTCTTCCTGGTCGAAAAACATATCGGTCTTAAACGTGCCCCCATCCCTTTTGCTTTAATGCAGTGCTGACGAGGTGCGGGCGGGCGCCCAAGTTCGAAAGATTTCTCAATATTCTATGCATATTTAGCTGTTAGAACAGAAAACCACCACCTCCCCGTCATATAGTCCTCTTAGCATAGAACATTTTTTTGCCAAATTAATATGTCATAGTGAGAAGAATATAAGATTTAGAACGCATAGTTATTTTCCAAAACAGTGATCTCGTCAATGTCGTCCAGAATTGTCCATATATACACAACAAAAACTACGTATATCGAGTCTATACCTATTTAGTATCCATGTATACTCACATCATATGCGTTAGTTTGTACTAACATTTGTGAAGCCACAATGCCTTCGCGGCCACCCAAGGAGTATTTACTTAAGCAGAGTCCATTTTTAGCCTTGGCGATTGAGGTTTGCCCAACGAAAGCCAATATGTAGAAAGAATCACACACGAGAAGGTCTTTCATATTTATTGTAATCTTTATCGTTTTCACGTCCCCTTTAGCGATGCTTTTTTTCTTTTCCGTGATTTTCTACATTACTTTACAAATGGCGAAAGTGTGTCTTTAGAATACTTCTGAAAGATGGAGAAACATTTTAGCAAAGACGCGTAGATATTTCTAGAAACACACATGTTATTTGAAGGCAAAAAATCAACAACATTTTTTTTCTAGAAGACATTCATGTAAAGGTAAAAAACACAGTTTATGTACATGTCATCTAGAACATAGCTGATACATATTTACAACCAACCCCGAATTTCAAGAAAGAAACCAGCAAATTTAGCAATATAGACATAATTCTTGTCCAAGATTTTGTGTTTTGTCCACGTCATTTATTTATTCACATATTCTACATATTTAGACGCTGACCTCCTCTCATCTCAAATCTCTTTTCTACCTCCTTACAGATGTTTTTGTTACATTTATTTATGACAACCTACATTAACATACATATACCTTGTGATTCGTCCCCTAGAAAGCGAGAAAAACTGCTGTTTCCAGAGAGTGTATAGCAAAGCTCAAGTGATCTTAGATCACTACAGGCTGTCCTACAAGAATTATGATTGTCCTCAACTAGCCCAACTCTATAGAGCTACGTGTTGATCCTACTTATTTATTTAGTCGCGAAACGATGTTCAAACTATAAATGCTAATTGCAACCACTCATTTCAGGTACACCTCGTCCACTGAAGTGATATTCACTGCCATCTACACATACGAGTCCGCCGTGAAGCTGTTGGCGCGCGGATTCTTCATTGACAATTTTACGTATCTAAGGGACGCGTGGAACTGGTTGGACATCAGCGTGATCGGGATGTCCTACGTTACGATCGCCATCGACCTCGGGTACGACCCCGGCGGCGTCTTCCTACCTCACTGCTTAATAATCTACTTATATTCTTTCCTTTTCTTGCAGGTCCTTCTCCGCTCTGAGAACGTTCCGCGTGTTCAGGGCGCTCAAGTCTGTCGCTGTGATTCCGGGTCTGAAGACTATCGTCAGTGCCATCATCTACTCTGTGAAGAACCTGCGCGATGTGATAATCTTGACCACCTTCGTCCTGGCGGTGTTCGCCCTGCTAGGGCTCCAGATCTACATGGGCGTCCTCAGCCAGATCTGCATCAAGGACTTCCCGTTCAACGACACCGAGGAGTACATCCGGTGGGGGAACTTCTCCCACGACGCCTGGGACTTTTGGGTGCGCAACGAGAGCTCCTGGTACGTCCACCCTGAGCTCGGCAACTACGTGATGTGCGGCAACAGCACGGGGGCGGGCAAGTGTCCCTTGGGCACCACCTGCCTCCAGGGCAAGGGCCCTAACCCGAACTACGGGTACACCAGCTTCGACACGTTCACCTCGGCCTACCTCTGCGCCTTCCGCCTCATGACGCAGGACTTCTGGGAGAACCTCTACCAGATCACGCTCAGGACGGCGGGACCCGGCCACATCGTGTTCTTCGTCGTCAACATCTTCCTGGGCAGCTTTTACCTCATCAATCTCATCTTGGCTATCGTCGCGATGTCCTACGACGAGCTCCAGCGTCAGGCCGAGGAGGAGGCCCAGAGGTCAGTGTACCATCTACTTGTGTACTCGTAGTTATCTGTTTGCTTAGAAGCCATGGCCGGCAAAGTTGAAGACATTCTCAGGAACATGTGTAGTCGAGTCGACTCCCACCAACAATAATGTATTAGACGTACTAGAATACACACAACACAACTAATTGCTACTTAGCGTCCCTGATGGCTTCATAATTTATAGCCGAGCCAGAGACTTCCTTCCCTCTCTTCCACTAAATACTTACATTCACATACGGAGAACAGAGCCTAGACCTTCTATAGTCTCCAAACTAAATAGCAAGGTAAGACTTGTATGGTGTGTGTGTGTTTCTCTTCCGCTAATGTAGGAACACCACCATTCTCTATATATGTAGATACTAGTAGACACTAGCAGTCTCGGTCTTTCTTACCAAAACCAAGGAGCAGAAGAAGAACTGCTTTTTCGACCGCCTTGGCAGGATCTTCCCCTATTACTTGCTACCACTATAGCGCCCAGACGAGGCCACTTGCTAAAACGGACATGTTAAAAAGACAATAGCGCGGGCGGCAAGTGTGAACTAAAAGGAAAATGTCCCGACTGTAGCAGTGTATGTAGTGTTATCTGGTGCAATGGTAATCTCTTTGAGATTGTCGTAGAACGTACTTCACTTTTGAAATAAGGCAAAGGCAGGAGTTTGAATGTTTTAGTTTCACCAATATACTCGTATTAAATGATTTTTCCGCTTCTTTCAGGGAGCTGGAAGAGCTTGAAGCAATAAAAGAGGCAGAAGAGGCTGCGCTGGCCGAAGCAGAGGCCGCCGCCGTCGAGGCCGCACAAGCCATGGAGGGCATCTTCGGCGGGGCGGACCCCGGGGGCGGCGACGATGAGGGCGGCGGCGACGGCGGCGGGGACACCCCCTACGACTCCGCATCGGGTGGCACCGGCGGCCCCCTCGTCGAGCTCGGCGAGAACGCCGACGACCCTGATTGTGATGGTGACGATCGCTCGGGCAGCCCGAGCCGAATGTCGCTGGCCGGCTCGTCCTCGAAGGCCGAAAAATACCGGGTGGCCTCGGCCGGGTCAGTGGACGGGGTCAACCACCAGGGGCGCGACGCCGACTCGGACGTTGGCGTCCGCAGCCTTGTGTCGCCGCGCTTCCGCTCCAATGAGAGCATCGGCCTGCCCGGCCTCGGGTTGAACGGGGGCAACGGCAATGGCACCACCGTCGTCACGGCGGGCGGCATGCTCAACTCCGGCCTCAGCGGGAGCGTCACCGGCATGGGCACTAAGCTGGCCAGCCTCCCGCCGTCGCCCTTCGTCCGCCGGCCTGCCTCGAAGTCGACCTCCTTCTCGTCGCACGTCCGCCTGACGGGGAGCGGGGCGACGAACGCTGCCGGGGGCGGGGGCGGCAAGAAGCCCCTCGTCCTCTTCACCTACATGGATGCTCAAGAACACCTGCCCTACGCTGACGACTCGACGGCGGTCACGCCCAAGTCCGAGTTGAACGGCGGCATCGTCGTCGACACGCCGACGAGGATGGCGTTCGCGCGCAAGCTCTCGTATAACTCGCACACCGGCAAGCTCGTGGACAACTCCTACAACTCACACACTGACCTCAGGTACCCTCCCGGCCAAGGGGGCGGCATGTGCTCCGCCTCCGGCAGCACCAAGGAGGGCATCCTCACCAAGCGGATGGCCTCGCTGTTCAACGAGCGCGAGGCCGCCGACCGAGGTCGGAACAACAACCACCAGCACCACCAACACCAGCAACACCATCGGATGCCTTCGCCGAACTCCATCTTACTCGACCCGATCACGGGCGAGCCGACCTCGAGCTTAACGGGTGCCCCAGTCGGGGGCTCAAACGGCCTCTACGGCGGGGCCGGCAACAACCGCGACTTTCCCAGCTCAATCACCGACGCTGGGGGTCGGGACAGCATTAGTGGCAATTTTATCAACACGAATGGAAAAGACTCAGTGGACATGCAGGTGAGTACATCAACCTCAGTGCCTCGTGCTTGACGATCTTGATCTGGACGAATCCCAACCCAAAGAAAAAAGAGAGCAGAGCATTATGTTAGTTTAGTTTATACCAAGAAAAGAACCAAGCGAGCGTAGTGGTGACCTTATTTTCCGCCCCTCGTCGTTCCCGTCGGACTCCTTAGCTTATGGCTCGGAATTTCGGGGTCCCGCACGTAAGACCGAAAGACCGAGGCGCGGCGGTTTAGCTTCAGCAACTTTTGAGTACTAGTAGTACAGAAACAACATGGTCGCTCGTCGGTTGGTCGGTTGTTGTAGCGTTATAAAATAAAACCCAGATCGCGTGCCTCAAACGCACTGCGACAAAATGCTAGTTCACTTTTTGGTGGTGGCCTCGTGTGTACAGCTTTTATATGTGTACGTAGATACCTCAGTATACAGTCCTGCTCCTTTTTTTTAGTTTTTAGCTTAGCTTATGTTTTCGTTTCGCCATGGTGGCTAGAGAAAACCAGTACAACAAACAACAACAACAACAACAGCAGCAGCATGAAGGACACCCCCATCATGTACATTTTATTTGAAAACCTCGAAAATAACTGTGAAATTGTCATTTTTCATAGTTTATGGTGTTTTTATCATGTTTTTTTTTTCACGCTTTTTCCCCCGCCGCCGCTACCCTCGTGTATAGATATCAAATTACTAATTTGGCTGGAGTGAAAAATTAAAAGCGAAAAGGTAAATAGTATATTTTGTTATGAATACTAAGCATACTAAGTTACTCTTTGCGTTGGTTATTGTTGTTGGCTGTTGTTCAAGTACAACCATGTTTCACAGTTCTTTCCTAATGCAGTGCAAAGCTCCGAGAGGCTTGCCTTTTTCTTCCATTTTGCTACAACTACCACAATCTGGAGGCCGCGTTGAAGCCGAGGCCGAGAGCGAGGCTGCCGTTCCGTTATAGCAGTGTGTAACATTGTAGCTTGTCGAGTCCAAGGAATATCCTGACGTTTATGTTCTTGTGGCATGGAAGGAATACCAGGAGAGAGGGACAGTAAGAAAGAAACAAATACATGCAGTACTTGCTTTGTTTTAATGTCACTTTGATAAAAATACCCTAGTACAGTAACGACCGCATTTGGATGTAAGTATTTAGATATGTGCAAAAGTCAAAAAGGGGAACTTTTGACAATTCATACGCGCATGTTATTGCAAGACACCTCTCCTCAGCTCTATTCTCTCTCCCTCTCTTGCGAAAACAGCCTCTCGGCCTCCGAGGACATCTTTTGATGGGGGAGGCCAATTAAAGAAGGCTTTTGCCTAGTGGCAATTTCGACGGACCTGACGCGAATCGCAATGGCTTCGAGCTTCGAGCTCAAGACGAAGTCGAGAGTTTTGGCCTCGAGGAGGGGAAACGCTGGGATGCGCCGACCTCCGACCTCGCGACCTCGAATGGCATGAACAGCCTCGCATACGATTTCGAGCTTCTTCTTCTTTAAGACCGCCAAACAGTCGACGAGAAGGCTGTGATTTTCACGTCATATGTTACGCGCGCGGCGTTGTGGCGGTGTTAGAATGAAGCCCCTTATAAGTATTGCTGCACGCCTCTAAAGAGTAGGGGGACTTTTAAGGCCGAAGCAAGAAGTGGAAAAAGTTAACTGAGTTTAGATCGAAAATGCGCCACCGGAAGACCGAGCTCGTTTGCCCTGGTCGTTCATTAAGACATGCCTTTTTTCTGCATTCCGCTTAAAATTCTACGCAAATGGCGACTTTTAGCGTTGCGAAGAACGACATTTACATTACTTTTTACAACAACAGCAGTAAGGTACAGGGTACTGCTTTGTTGAAGACCGCGTGAGTGATGTTCTAAAAATTGTACAAATGTTCCCAAGAAATGGTACATGAACAACTGCAATAACTACAGGACTATAGAAGGGAGGGGGAAAAGCTCAATGCAGCAATATTGTAGTCGTCCCCCTCCGGCTCCACGTAACGTGGCAGGAAATAGGGGGACTTTTTTTGAAATTCCCCATGTTGCGAATATGTTAAACATTTGCCGTTTTCCAAGCCCAAGGTAGGAATGTATGTCGTCGAACCAGATGGTGCATGCCTGTCAAGATTCCATTTTTCGGGGGAATGGAAACAAAGATTTCAAGGTCAAGTCGGGTTTTCCTTCGTTAAAACATGGTCACACTAAAGGTAGATTTTTTCTTTTTTTTGTGCATCATCATAATGTACGTCGTCGTCGTTGTAGTTACCTGGCGTGCTTCAAGCACATCCGATGCGAAAGCGCCTCGTTTGAGGGAGTAAAGCAAAGCATGGGACCACATTGATTGTAGTAATTATTTAGAAAGCCCTTGTCTCTTCATCCAAATTTTGTTTAGTGGGGAAGTGTTAGTACCCTAAACCAATGCTAGCAATTGCATTATCAATTTAAGTCGAATTAAATTGGCACACAGATGGTCTTCAAAGATAACTGCTTTCTAATCCTTACTGAAGGTCCCTTACTCCTTGATCTAATGGGCTTTTCCCTCTGCCCTGCTCTGCTCTCTTTTTCTTGCTGCCTCTGCGGTCGACACAAATAACAATCACACGTCATGCACGTCATGATCGTCAGCATGTTGGTCGGGTGGTAGTGGTGGTAGCTGTAGTTAGTTATTCACGGCATCGTTGTGTACAACACGGACGGTATACCTAAATATGTGCCCATTCAGAAGTGCATCGACGTAACTAAGTATTTTGTATCTCTATATATGAGATATGCGGTGCCACCACACATGAATATGCTCTTCGGCTCCTCAAATGTTCCTACACACACTCTCTCTCTTTCTCTCTTTCATGTTCCTCCATCTAGGATGTTCGCATGCTGCACAACATTATCGACCAAGTATGTGAACGTCCAATGAGTAAATCTACGCACCTCAGTGGGTTTGACGAGGACGACGACGACGAAGGACCAAAATACAAGGAGATTTTCAGCCATTACTTAAAGGTGAGGATCATGGATGTCACTGACCTTATGCCAATGCAATCTCCAATGAAATGTTTGCTTCCGATTCAGGAAACGCTCAAGGTCATGTGCATATGGGATTGCTGCGAGCTGTGGATTCGGATCAGCGAGGTCATGGCCTACCTGGTGTTCGACCCCTTCACCGAGCTCACAATCACCCTCTGCATCGTCGTCAACGTGGTCTTCATGGCGCTCGATCACTACTCCATAGACTACGATGAAAACGGTGGAATGTAAGTGATTTTTTATTATGAATTTAAAAGCATAACCGGAAGTGTCATTAATTGTCTCATTGCTATTTTCACTTTTCAGGTCGCCCTTCTTTGTATCCTTGTTAACAAATGGAAACTATTTTTTCACCGCGATCTTCGCGCTGGAATCTTTCATCAAGTTGGCGTCCATGAGCCCGAGATACTTTTTTGCGGTAAGTCCAAACTTCAAGCCTAATGGGCAACGGGTGATGTTGACCAGATCCCATTTACATAAGTACTTAGATAGATAAATAGCTGAAATCTCTGGAAGCTTTGGTTAAGCAGCTAGCTGTCAGCTTATTAGCGAATTATCTACATAAGTATGGTCGACTTTTGTTTTCCACGAAAGCGGCTCGAGATTATCATAAGCAGATTTCCGCCGTCCTCGAAAAAAATGATGTGTGTGATGCATAGGGGTTTCCCCTATAGTAGTCGTACGTGTGGGTGTGTACATTCTGTGATGCGAGGCTGCGAGGCCGCCGCGCGGCCAGATGTAGCGACCTCGACCATCCGATCGACGTCCGACGGACGGAGGAACGGACTGAGATGGACCGGAGAGTCTCGAGGTCGCTTAGTTAGTAACAGCAACCCAACTACATCTCCTCACTCTCTCGGGCAGTATCGTATTTAAGTATATGGTGAGTCCACTCCTAAATAGGGTGCTGCAAGTCTGGCCATAGACAAACGTGCACATGTAGATACGAATTGTGAGGTCGAGTTCGAGCGCGCTACTTTCTGGCGACCACCACCACCTCCTCCTCCTCTACCATGTCCAACTCCAACGAGGACGTGTCCTACGCTGCCGCCGTCAAGAACAGAGGCCGCCGCGAGGCCGTTCGTCTATCGCCCAGTCTGCTGCTCATGTACTTATTTATTGTACATTCGTAGTTCTATGCCTATCTAGGTATAGATACAACAACACCTCTATTACTTAGCGGAGCAGTACTTCTACTACATACTGACTTAATGCTATGTAGCAGTTGGCCCATTCGGGAGAGTCAGAACAGAATGGTGGTTGGTGTTTAGTTTACTACATAAAGTGAGTGCACCACACCAGGAGAAGGAGAGAGGAGCCCACGTTTTGCTTTGCTCGACGTTGCCGAGGCCGTCGTCCTCGAACAAGAAGAAGCTAGAATTATGTAGTAGTGTACAACCGAGTAAAAGGGGAGCGCGCGCCTTTTCGAGGCTGCTGCTTGTAGTTGTGCTTCTACACGACCTCGACGTATCCAGAGGCCGTTAGATTTGCTGCACGCCGAGGTCGCGCCGCCGTCCTCTCGATCCTAAGAAGTTGTTGTGGCTGCAGCCCTGCTGAAGGAAGCTTAGCAGGGGTCTGGAAGAAGACGGAGAACGGCGGACTAACACTCTATATATGTGCTTTGCCTTTTTGTTGTATGTAGTTGTTATAACACACATTAGGAAATAAGCAGTATTGTATGGAACATACTATGAGTATGCTAGCCTATATATGATTATGTGGTGAGCTAACGTCGTCGGACGTTCGTAGAGCGTATGTCGACTTTGTCAAGTCCACTCCCTTACATACACACATGTACATGTATGTGTAGATATGTGTATCCCTTGAGCTGCTAAGGCATTTTTTAAAAGGGAAAATAAACTCAGGGGTGCCGCCAAGTCAAGTCAAGGAATGGAATGGAATGGAATTAGCGCGAGTGTCAGATACTCTAAAGTAAAGTATGCAGTATGCATGACCGAACTCAATTTTTCCCGCTCTCTGATTATTAGCTTTTTTGAATTGTGTGTGTGTGGAAAAAACGGCGGTTGCTTTCCTAGGTATTACAACGTAAGCTAGAACGAGGTGGAGAGCCACACCTAAATCAACATTAAAATAAAGCCAGTTAAACCGCCTACAAGTATATGTTGTACTCCGCCATGTTTTCCCCCACTGTATTGAGCATGTACTTGAGTCTTATTAAGCTCGCGAATTTCATGGAAAAAAAACCAGTTCATTCTACCCAAGGTATTGGCAGTTAAAGGCCAGCCATCTCCATATTTGCCGCTGCGGCAGTCAACATTTTCACCTATCCGTTTGACTTTATGTATCGTGTGTCACTTACAAAGTTTGGCCGCAGTGAAAAACCATGCTGAATTTATAACATGTGTGCGGGTTTTTTACATACATGTAGCCATGAATTTACACACTCGCAATATACGAGTAATATTCGGTAAAGGCTAAGCTATACCTAGATATGTAGATCCCCCCGAATGGATGAAAAGTGAACGGCCTTTATTTCATCACGCAGCCTTTGAAGTCTCGCTTCCTACTACACACGATGAAAATGATGTTCATTTGAAATCGCATCAAGTACACTGTACATGTTTATTCCTTGTATCCAATTTCACGAGTTTTTTATGTTTACAGGACGGCTGGAATTGCTTCGACTTCCTGATCGTCGTGCTCTCCCTCGTGGAACTCCTGGCCGAGGGCGTCAAGGGCCTGTCCATGTTGCGGTCGTTCCGTCTGCTCCGCGTGTTCAAGCTGGCCAAATCCTGGAAGTCGCTCAACGACATTTTGACAATCATGGCCAACACGGTGGGCGCCCTGTCCAACCTGACCTTCGTCCTGTGCATCATCATTTTCATCTTCGCTGTGATGGGCATGCAGCTCTTTGGCAAAGACTATGTGGACAAAGTCTGCGACAAGTGGGACTGCAACATGCCGCGCTGGCACTTCATCGACTTCATGCACAGCTTCATGATCGTGTTCAGGGTGCTGTGCGGAGAGTGGATCGAGTCCATGTGGGACTGCATCTACGTCGCCGGCCCGGCCTGCGTCCCCTACTTCCTCGCAACGGTCCTCGTCGGCAATCTCGTCATCCTCAATCTCTTCTTGGCCTTGTTGCTCAGCAGCTTCTCCGACATGGGCGGTAAGACGAACATAATTGCATATTAGTAGTCCCGTAAAGGTTCCTGAGCGCTGACCAATGTTGCATTGTAATTTTCAGGAGGAGGAGACCAAGAAGACGACGAGCCCGACAAGATGGCCATCGCCTTCGGAAGGATGGGCCGCTTCAAGGCCTACATCAAGAGCGGCATTGCCGGCTTCTTCCGCGGCATCAAAAACTCCATCGTCCGCAAGATCAGGGGCGGTGGGAGCGGAAGCAACTCGGGCACGGGTGCAGCGATAGCATTAGAGGTGAGTGCCCAAAGCACTCGTGAAAAGGCTATTAAATATTTTATTCGTGTCGCGCTCTTTGCAGGGAGAAAACGGCGACCTGAAGAACAGAGGTCTCAAGGTTGAGCTAAATCACATAGGTGGGCCCGCAGGCTCGGGCGAGAAGGGGAACGGCGGCGACGGGATCAGCACCGCGACCGGCGCCGCCGCCGACAACTTTCCCGACTCGTCGATCGGCGAGGGCATGGACATCACCATCCAGGGGGCCAACGGCCACGTGAAGAACCACGGCAGCAGTGGGGCAGCTGGGGTCGGGGGTGACGGAGACATCGATGCGGCAGACAATCAGAGCCTCCGGTCCGACGACTCGAGGGCCGGCGAGGCCGCGGCCAAGCTCAACAAGTACTCCGACACCAGCATTGGCATGGGCATGGACATCTCCATCCGTGGCGACGGCGACGCCAACAACAAGGACGCCGCAGCCGGGGAGAACGGGGGCTGGCGCGAGGGAGGCATGAGCCAGCACGGCAGCCTCCAGTTCGACGAGAAGGAGGCCCTCGACATGGACGAGCTCGGTGGCGTCAAGGGCGGATCGATAGGCAAAGGGTCTGCCTGCGAGGATGACATCCTCAGCCACACTGAGATCAAGAAGGTCGAGGCCGTGATGCATGACCCCGTCGACGATGTTGTCGTCGAGGAGTGCTGTCCCGACGTCTGCTACCGTGTCTGTCCATGCTGCATCGGCGACCCCGATTCGCCGTTCTGGCAACTGTGGTACCGCCACAGGCTCCAAATATCAAGGCACGTCAAGTCAACGCGTAAGATATAGAGATCCTTATTTTCACGATTATTTTTTACTTTTTCAGGCTCATAGAAAACAAATATTTCGAGACGGTGGTGTTAGCTCTTATCCTGCTCAGCAGTGCTGTGATGACTCTTGAGGACATCTGGTTTGCGACGAAGCCGCTCCTCCAGGACACCTTGTATTATCTAGATCGTATCCTCACGGTCGTCTTCTTCCTGGAGACAGACCTCAAACTGTTCGCCATGGGCTGTGTGATGTACTTCGGCAACGCCTGGTGTTGGCTCGACTTCGTCATTGTCGCCGTGTCATTGATCAACTTCGGCGCCAGCCTCCTCGGGGCCGGCAACATTCCGATCTTCAAGACGATGCGGACGCTGCGTGCTCTCCGCCCGCTCAGGGCCATGGCCAAGATGGAGGGCATGAAGGTCGTGGTGAACGCCCTCGTCGGCGCGCTCCCGTCCATCTTTAACGTGCTGCTCGTGTGCCTGATCTTCTGGCTGATCTTTGCCATCATCGGCGTCAACACCTTCATGGGCAAGTTCTACAAGTGCATCGACAAGGACACGGGGGAGAAGTTTAGCCACGAGATCATCCCGAACAAGACCGTGTGCCTGAACGAGACGGGGGCCCAGTGGGCCAACTCCCGCGTGACGTTCGACAACGTGCTCATCGCGTACCTGGCCCTGTTCCAGGTGGCCACGTTCAAGGGGTGGACCCTGATCATGGACGACGCCGTGGACTCGGTGGCGCAGAACGACCAGCCCCACCGGGAGGTCAACATTTACATGTACCTCTACTTCGTGTTCTTCATCCTCTTCGGCTCCTTCTTCACGCTCAACCTGCTGGTCGGTGTGATTATCGACAAGTTCAACGAGCAGAAGAATAAGGGCGGCTCCTCCCTCGACGCCTTCATGACGGAGGACCAAAAGAAGTACATCGCCGCCATGAAGAAGGCCAGCTCGAAGAAGCCCGTCAAGGCCCTGCCAAAGCCCAGCTGGATGCCGCAGGCCATCGTCTTCTCCATCATCACCAACAAGAAGTTCGACATGATCATCATGGCCTTCATCGGGTTGAACATGGTAAGCAAATAAAACTCCGTGTTTTAAGACATCATATCACGATCCATTCAAATTGGTTATTATTTTTTCTTCCAGATTACCATGATGTGCGACCACTACGATCAAAACGAAGCTTGGACGTTTGCTCTCGACAATCTCAACTTGTCATTCATTGTGATCTTCACCGCAGAGATGTTACTCAAGATGTTCGCTCTGCGCCACCACTACTTCGCCGAGCCGTGGAACCTCTTCGACTTCGTCGTCGTCCTGCTCTCGCTGGCCGGACTCTTTCTAAGTGACCTTATTGAAAAGTATTTCGTCTCGCCGACTCTGCTCAGGGTCGTGCGCGTGGCCAAGGTCGGCCGTGTGCTCAGGCTCATCAAGGGGGCCAAGGGCATCCGGACTCTCCTCTTCTCGCTGGTCATGGCCTTCCCCGCCCTGGTCAACATCTGCCTCCTACTCTTCCTCGTCATGTTCATCTTCGCCGTCTTCGGCATGTCCCTCTTCCGGAATGTCAAGATCCGACCCGGCTTCGACGACATGCACAATTTCCAGACGTTTATGAAAACATTCACGCTACTCTTTCAAGTGAGCTTTTTCTTAGGATTAACATTTTTTCCAGAATTCTAAGACGACGTTCTTTTTTCAGATGTGCACGTCGGCAGGGTGGGCCGAGGCCCTCCAGGCCATCACGGACGAGAGTGAGTGCGACGAGGGTGACTCGGAGGTTGGCAATCCTGGTGACTGCGGCAACTACATCGCAGGCGTGGCCTTCATGATCAGCTACCTAGTGCTCAGCTTCCTCATCATCGTCAACATGTACATTGCCGTCATCCTGGAGAACTACTCACAGGCCACAGAGGACGTGCAGGACGGCATCACGGACGAGGACTACGATCTCTTCTACGAAATCTGGCAAGAGTTCGACCCCGACGGCACGCAGTACATGCCCTACAAGAGCCTCTCCGAATTTCTCGATGTCCTCGAACCACCGCTGCAGATACCGAAGCCCAACAAGTTCAAGATCATCCACATGGACATCCCGATCGTGCGGTGGACGGACCCGACCACGAAGGAGGTGAAGGAGAACGTCGTCTTTTGCACCGACATCCTCGACGCCCTCACGCAAGACTTCTTCGCGAGAAAGGGCAATCCGATTGAGGAGCCACCTCAAGTCGACGAGATCAAGGTTTGTAAAAAAATCCACCAGAATGGACGAATCGAACTATTAAAAAAATGTTCTTCAATGAAACAGTTCAATTATTATAAGACCGTGTTTCTGCCAAACGTAAGTCCCAAATTGGGAGACGGATATATTACGAGCATTTTAGGTGACGGGGTGGAGGATTCTTGTTGTTTGATTTTCACGCGCGAGGCTTGTATATTTATTGTTCGAATCTGAGGCTTTGTCGTTTTGCTGTTGCAATTAGCTCGGCGTAACCTTCCGGAATTGCCGCCGCCAGCGTTTTCCGCTGGATTTTTAGTTTCGTAGTTGGGAGTTTTATTTCTTAATGGTCGAGTGCGTTAACGATGGAACGAATGTTCCATCTTGTTAAGTACTTTTGAAACTCCAGGGGTATTGCTAAACGACTTTTAATGGCACCCATTTTTCAGATGACGACCTTCTCTGACCGGCCGGGCTACCTGCGGGTGTCGTCGTCGCTGTGGAAGCAGCGCGAGGACTACTGCGCCTCTCTGATCCAGAGGGCCTGGAAGTTCCACAAGACCAGGAACACGGATACCCACACGGACGAGCCGCACACCGGTGACGAGGAGGAGGACTCGAGCCTTTGCCAGACCTCGATCGAGAAGGACAGCTCAGTGAGGTTGCCTCCGATCCGGGCCGAGAGTAAACACTTGATTGAAGTGCGCAGTGCCGACGAGAAGGAAGGCAAAGGTGGCGGCGGTGGCCAATGATAAGAGGCCGAACATCTTTTATATGATATTATCTCTGAAGTGCTGCTCACAATTTGAATTCGATCGCCATCCGCGTCAAGTCAAAAGTCATCCGCTCTACCATTCATACCGAGCAAGTGCACCGCAATATCTACATCTCCTATAAAATATAAATATATACAACAAGTGAAGTGATCATCCATGAACGACAATGACAACACCAAGCAAGCAAAAAAGTATTATTCATTCTATATAAAACCAACCGAACATCATCATCAACGTCCAACCAAAACCGATCCGGATTGCCAGGATCAAAATAATTGCATTCAAAGAAGAGATAGCGAAAAGTGACAGTTTAGTTCTTTCTGGCAAACAGACAACCAATGTAAATGCAAGAATAATATAAAACACTGAATCATTGAATCAAGTGAGAGTGATACATGAACCAAAGAAGGATGACATCAAGATTACGTAAATATTTGAGATTTTTAAAATTCAGCTTTACACAAGAATAACAGGAAGAAGCGTACTGCATTCACCCGTCTAAAGAATAAACTATAATGAAATGACACAAGAAGAAATATTTAGCTTTGTGAATAGGCAACAATAATATACACATGTATCGTGAAAAATCATAACTTACTTGGACGCTCCTTCGAGTGACAAAAAGTTTGACAACGGTCGGCTTTGATTCTGGCGCACAAATAGAGAGACGCTAAACTTGCAGATCATAAGCCAAAATAGAGCCGTGATGAACAAATACATAAGAACAGATCAGACAAGAAATCAGCAGAATGAAGTGCGAAAACGAGTAGAGCAAGTGTTTTTGTAAATATAAAAAGTGCCTTAGCCAATCTACTACTACGAATCTCGACGCCCCCATAGAATCCCAAACCTCGGACGCCGATCCGGAGGAGGGGAAGAGAAAGTCAGATCTCTAGTTGTCATTTGCTGAAAAGAAAGAACTTGATCTTGATCGACTGCAAAACACTTTATAGTGTAGAATATCTAGGATCTTGGCGAGCCTGCCAAGGAAATATCGGAGACAATGACACTAAAGAATATCTATAGTGAAAAAATATATAACAATATGTCTGCCTAACTAACAATTTGGAAATTTGGAACGAAGACTCAGCTATATGAACAATAGCAACAACAACATCTCTAACGAACAGGACTGCTACTAACTTCTCTTGTCACAATGCGCAAAAAAATGTATTTCCGTTAAATCATTTTATGAATTTTTCAGCAATTATGAAAAAATAATTTTGAAAATTAAGTAAATGAAAGCGCCAATTTCTATTACTAAAAATAAAATCCCCCTCCCCAACCAGCAGACAATTTTTACATCGATTTAAACATGATCAACGAAAAAATCCCAAACATTCCTCCGGGGCGAGTACTAAAATTTGACCATTACCTTTTTTGAATTTAGTAGCTTTAGTAGCTTCATCATGGTGACACCAGTAAAAAATCAAACAATATATTCATTCATTGCTTTCCTACAATTAATTACAATGAAACCAAATTATCATGCTCAAAAATGGAACAGACATTTAAGAAAAATGACATCATGATCAACATTCAGAGAGTAAAGAAAACCTACTTTTCAGCTTTTCTTTTTTCCAGACAAAATATGGCTAAAACATAAAAATACCAACAAATAACAAATTGATCCGATTTACTTCAGATATCATGTTTAATATATAAAAAAGGAAGCTTTGTTTTCAAAATGAAAAATATCTTGCGCACATGAGCAAATCAAACCACAGAAACATTTCTAAATATTTGATTTTCACCCCAACAAAAACACAGATTATCCTCAGTTTTGACTCTTTAAGGATCGAAGCATGCGAAATTGAATCTTTTCAAATAGTTTTTCAGGGCCACTATAATCAAGTAATTGTGTTTATTTCTTCTGCCAAAATTTAAAGAAAACAAGACTTTTTGACTCAAAATCGAGATGAGGAGCAGACAGAGTAGTATGTCCTAGAACTATTATCCCAGAAAGCGATTGCCACAATGAAAATCATATCAGTCCCCTCCCCCTGAATTTTCAATTTAGAAAAAGAAACAATGACGACGACATTTTTAATACACACCTGCAACCCCCTCATCCAGCATATTTAACCAAGTGCCCTGTCAAAAATCCGTCAACTACTAGGAAAAAATCAAGAACGAGTTACTCATCATATAGCCGCCAGCAGCTGACTAAATTGCATTTTTTTCATTTTTTTGGCAAAGAAAACCTCCCTCCAGGAAACTTGATACAAAGATGCCAAGACTTTTTTAAGAGAACGACAACAACGATCAAACAACAGCAATTAATCTTCTTCGCCTGCTCACCTTTTTAAAATTTTTTTTCGTTTCAATTTTCGCGTGTAAAATGCTACTCGTACCAGCCACTTTGCGTTTCTTCCCCTCTCCTCAGGTTTCATACCAAGAAACAGTCCTGCTCTATCTATAAAATCACATTTTCACCAACACCCAAGAAACACAACCACTGGAAATTAAAAACAGGAAAAATACAAGAATTTACAGAGAACAATTTTCACGACATTTTGCGCAATTTTTTCATAAAACTGAAGTGAAGGTTTAAAATGAACCATTAAAAAGACAAACAAGTCCTCAATTTATTGATTCTAAATTACGATTATATTATCAAAGATGGCAAGCTGAAAAAAGGAAATCAAGCATAAAAAACATATAAAAATCTATCGATAAAAGTTAGTCGTCCCAAAAAAACTGCAACTATCAGACAATCTCATTGTACAATCTACAAAGCAAAGCAAAAAGAAATGTATAAGAATGGTAACTCGCCGAAAAAATATTACGATTAAAAAGCCAACAAACAATTTTAAAATTTCAGGCAAAGAAGTTTTTTTTCGACCTCGCCGATATAATGAGACGAATTGATTTTAATTTTAGAAATGAGTAAGAGTGATATTAAAAAAAAAGAATGGCCGCAACGATTTTTTAAATGATTTGCATCCAAAGCAAAAAGGAATCTTTCTTAATTTCACAGAGAAAAATATACAGAACGCTCAAATAGTCCTTCCATGACGAACAAGCAACATTTTCATCCCCCGAGGTCAGCGAAAGAATAACCACTAAGAAGAATCTATTATTTTAAACCAACAAATTCGTGTCATTTCAGCAGCTTGTTACTATCTAAATACTAAAACATATTATGGAAAGAGAAGCCTCTAGCCCAAAATTTATATAACTAACTCAATATATCTGAGAAGAAAAAGTAACTATAAAATACGACAAGACATGATAATGAGCAAGGAAAGATAGGAAAAAACTTGTAAAAATAACAGAACGCACACACCACAGCAAA
>JAAUYL010022006.1_pt1 | contig 23240 bp, 18 predicted proteins | sample 7278011 | NCBI WGS metagenome assembly JAAUYL01 (sample SAMN14350225, study PRJNA611818) | marine sediment metagenome | isolation source: surface marine sediment (1.8m) | place: French Polynesia: Moorea | collected 2018-08
CAAGGTCTTTTGAAATCACAACACCCAGAGCAAACTCTGATACTCGAGTTCATCAACTTCCTTGCAACTTGAACCTTCTCATTTTGATCCGGACTGGTTAAACTGACACTGTTCCAGCCATTGTCCACATAAAGTTGAGCAACTTTGTCCAATTCTTTATCAGTAAGTCCGGACAAAGGGCGAATTTTGGCTAGAAATATGGCCAAAATCAAAATCCAAAATTCTTTGCAGTTCATTTTTTCTGTAACAGCGATTCTCATTTTACAAAATAACAACATGTTTATGCAATTATTGGCAGACAGCTACTACTTATTACTGTTAGGAAATGGCTATTTCATGTAACATTGTGCCAAGACACTTAATAAAGCTGTGCATCTTAAAGAGCACAATGTTTTCTAATGAATCAATTTTGACTTCTCACATAAAAAAAGCTTTTTAAAGCGACAAGTTTTTATTGGCTTGTTACTTGTTACATAAAATATGGTAAACAAGACCACAGTATGGTGTAGAACAACAACAACAAAGTCACTAAAAGGCAGTGAAAATAACAAAGCTGTCATTGGGCGAGAATGATAATCAATACTGGTGGCTACTACTTTAGTACTACTCTACTATTTAGGCTATGACATAATAAAAAGTCATTACTTATCGCAGCCTTTTTCCTTAATTAAATATATCGTTGATAATGGCAACAAAGGCACATATTCCTGGACCCCGGTATTCGTCCAAAAACTACTGTGTCTACTCCTTTCTGGGTGGTACAATTGAAAAATAAATCATGCTTCCTGTCAGGTTTTATCCGATACGCAATAAACTAACTACTGTCGGCTTGTTATGTGCAAAAATTATCGGATATTTTATTAAGGTAATTTGTCCAGGTTGAAGTTGGCATATTTCGGATTGATTTGACTGAGCATGTCGTTTTTGACAAAGTAGCACTCGCAGGTGATGTTTTCCGGCGTGTGGTAGTCATGCCGGATCTGGGTGTATCCAACCGAGGAGAGAAAATCGTGGATTGCAGGATAATGATCCACGTGATTCCCTGATGCATTTTCATTTAGCTTTCCTCTGACACTCTCCAAGCTGATGACTTTAATGTCAACCTTGTCCCAAGGAATGGATTTCAGTACCTGAAACAGATTTGCAAACTGACCCAAGATCTATAAGTTACTAAATTACATTCTGCTTACCCCCTCTTCGGCCCCCTCCACATCCAGGCTCAGATAATCAACTTTGGTATTACCGATTGCCAGTAGCAAAGAGTACAGAGGGAAGCATTGCATCTGAAATAGACAAACGAATATTGGATACTACAAAGGTCATTTTTAGTTGGGTTTTACTTTGATGAATCGCCTAGATTCGTCTACTATCTTTTGCAGTCTTTCCCTGTCGGTGACGGGCAAGTTGTCGCCAGGTTTTGGTCGGTTTCCCCACAAAATGCCACCAAAAATTCCGGCAGCATCAAACTCCACAACTTCCGGCTTGTTTTTCATGGATAAACTGAAAAAGACCGGAAATAAAAAGGCTGGTCTACAAGATTCGGACCGGAACCTTAGGTTATACCAATGGCCGATTGACCAGGACTTCCGGTTGGATGACAGTAGAGTTTCATAAGCGTCCGGATTTGCTTCTGCCAAAAGTCCGGTCCAGCCGCGATTTACTTCGAAGAATAAAGAATTTGAAAGAGTGTAACCATCAAAGGCTCCTGCTTCGACGAAGAATCCGTCTCGTTTTGAACTGTTGTACAATAAATCCACAATTAGTGCTTGTTGAAATTGTCCCTGAAAAATACAATTAATTTCATTAATCTATATTTTCTGTGAAATTAAGGGCCATTTACGTTGATTTGTGGCGGCCTCAATCGCTCCTCCGGAATGTTATATTTAAAGCCAGCCGCAGGTTTGTTCAGGTAATAGTCTTGCAAGGCCGATATCAGAGTAGGATCATCTTGGGCAAGATTGTTCAAGGATTCGTCAATGTCCCCAATCTCGTCGCAAGTTTCTTTGGCAAAGCAAATATCTTTGGTGGAAAATCTGGAAAAATGAATCCGGATTTTAGTCAAAATCAAACCAATTCAATTTGATATGCGGTTTTGTTCTACTTACAAAATGGCAAGAATAATTGAAATCGACGACATTTTGAGAAAAATTCTGACAAACTTTGTTTTGGCTGAAAAATGCATTGTAACATTTGGCAGGTGCAGTGGTGTTTTAATGTTTGAATTTTCGCGCGCTTTTCGTAAAATCAAAACAAAGGAGAAAATCAAAACAAACTCCTCTCTTTTTTCAAATTCTCTCTCTTTCTTTTTGAAACATTTGTGTCATTTGTCAACGACGATAATGTAAGAGTTGCAGAACAATTTCCTGTTAATATTTAATCCGTGCCATAAAGCGACTCGTTTGCTGGGCCATTTTTTACCAGCCAAGAGCAACGGTCTTGTGAAGAGCAACGGTCTTGTGAAAAATCCTTGTCAGTTCTGAACCAGAAAATCAATATGTCACAAGTCGATGGCGACGAAGAGGGAGCAGAAAACGGTGCCCGACTTAACCGCGAAACCCGTGAAGAGCTTCTGAGTGCTGATCGGGAAAATGTTCAAATCAAAACGGAAAGATCTTGCCTTGTCAGAGCCCTGGAAATCCTCAACGTCTCGAACCATCTCAGTCGATATTTTACCAAGTAAGAAGTCTTTTTGTCAAAAAATCAGGAAAGTCAATGCTACCTTCGATTGCAGACACGGTCAGATTTGCGCTAGTCATCCCAAGAAAGTGATCGCGTTGTCTTTTCTTCTCGTCGGCCTCGCTTCGTTGGGTATGCTCAATTTTCATTGGGAGTCCAACGCGATCAAGCTTTGGATTCCGGAGAACTCAGACTTTGCTCGTGACTACAATTACCTCTGGTCGAAATACCCTCCTGACCTCCGGTTTCAGTCTGCCATATTTGTCGCGCCAGACGGCGATGTCTTACAACCGAAATACATCCAGCAAGTAAGTTCTTTTTCTTAGAAACAAATAGTTACTATAAGCGAAAGAAATATTGCATTAAATGACACTTCATTTTCAGATGTACCGAGTTTACCAGAAACTAAACGAAATCAGAGTTACCGACAACAGGACCTGGAGCGACTTCTGTTTCAAGTGAGCTGTGATTGAATCCGCCTGAATATGTTGTGCTTGCATAACGTAAGATTCTTTTCTAGAATCCCTATTGTGAAGGTTGATGCGAGTGCGATTCTTGGAAAGAGGAGAAAAAGACAATCCGGAGACGAATTTAACATGTTCGAAGATGATTTCGGCGACGATTTTGAAATTTTCGATCCCAGTGTTGCGTTTTATCCGAATCCGTATTGTCGTATCGTTGAAGGTAAATTACTTAGTTTAAACAAAAATCCTCGTAGAATCAACAAAAAAGTTCGATTTCAGCATTAGAAGAGGCCTGCTTCGAATTTTCGATCCTGGAACTTTGGGCTGTGAATGGAGCTTATACCAACGAGTCGGACCTTGCCATAGCAAATCTAACGAAACAGGATATTCTAGACAAGATTAACAGTGTCAACATGAGGTAAGGCACAAAAATATAGTTTTCATTTTCCAAGGTAAGTATTTTCCATTATTTTTTCCAGTGGCCTTTTTATGGTTGAACGCGATTACAAACCTCTCCTCGGGGGCGTCAAAATGGAGGAGGGCAAAATTATTTCTGCGGCAGCTTTAGAATTGAAATTGATTGGAAAAATGAACGGAACCGCGGCCCGGGAGGAAGAAATTAAAATTGACAATGCCCTTGGAGAATACGTAAGCCTATTTCCATTTTCTAGAGACCTTCGAATGTTGTACTTAATTGCATGATTACCTAATGTGGTTTCATAAACAGAAATGACAAATGAACAAACCTAGTCCTAATTACCGTAATGCGTGCCTGCGATCAACTCGTTCGGATTGCAGAAGGAACGAAAATGAAAGTGCATCCATATTCCGTACAAATTCCTGACTAGCTAGAGAAAAGATGAAATAGTTTTCTGCCAATAGAATGGGGAATATTTTCTGTTACCATAGAAAAAGTCAATTTCGCACAAACGAACAAATATTTGCTTTCTACGCCATCATCTTCCTTCTAGAGTCTGACTCTGAAGGGTTGCGCAACTCTCCAAAAAAGTTATATAATCTTCTTATTCTTTCTCACATAGGTCGAGGCGGGAACATTGGAGTTCGAGAAGGAGGTCATCGACGTGTTTTTGGAGGCCAATCAGAACGAGGCTGGACTGGAGGTCTTCATCAATGTTGCAAGAAGCTTCAATGACATTGCGTCAGAAACAATCCTCACCGACACGACCATGGTGGTCCTAGGATTCAGTATCGTCTTCACCTATGTCATACTCATGCTGGGAAAATTCAGCTTGGTTAACAATCGGGTTTGTTGATATTATCTTAAGCATTTTGCTTACAATTTCTTCTGCATGGAACCTGTCTCTCCTTAGGTGATACTATCCTGGATTGGCCTTTCTTCGATTGGCATGACAATTTTTGCGTCCTATGGACTTTGCTGCAGCCTAGGGTTCGCTTTTAGCCCCTTGCACAATTTCATTCCATTTCTCATTCTAGGCCTTGGTAAATACCGCAAGTGTATTTACATTCTTCCTTATCTCATAGAAAATCAATTTTCAGGGATCGATGACATGTTTGTCATCATGCAATCTTGGAACAACTTGGACCTCAAAGAAAAGCAGCTTGAAACAGTCAAGAAATTCGGTTTGACGCTTGGAAGATCAGGAGTTGCCATAACAGTGACCTCTTTGACCGATATTTTAGCATTTGGCGTTGGAGCTACAACGGTACGATGTCAAAAGAGAGTGGACCTTTTGAAATTGTGTGCATTTTTGTTTGTTTTCAGATTCTGCCAGCTCTAAAGTCCTTTTGCGTGTTCTGTGCCATGGGCATTTTCATCGTCTTTCTCCTGCAATCGACTTGGTTTGTGGCCTGGATGGCAATAGATCAGTCAAGAATTGAAGCCACCAGAAACGGTTGTTTTCCCTGCATCAAACACAAAGCTACTGAAAATCAAGATGAAGCTGTTTCCAATGGCAGCGAGAAATCCGTGATGATCCAGTCTAATTGCGGAAAAGTGAAAAAAATGGGGAAATCATTCACGGACAACGTAAACTTTGATGCCTATGCCAAGATTCTGCTCAAGACCCCCGTCCAAGCAGTTGTCATCCTGATCACCTTGACCATCTTGGCAATTTCCCTCTGGGGAAACGTAGAGCTGAGGCAAGAATTCGACCCGATGTGGTTTCTTCCAAGAGATTCCTACTTGGCACGTTGGAGTCAGATGAATAAAAGGTAAACAGACTTCCGCTCCCCACGATTTATAGGTTCAATTTTCCGATTCCAATTACAAAACCTGTCGTCACTGTTTTTCATTATTTCGCAGATACTTCCCCAGCCAAGGAGAGAAGGTGCACATTTTCGCAACTGAAATGAATTTACCTTCAGAGATGGCGAAATTGGATTCCACGCTAGCCGAGTTACAAAACCAGGTTAAAACAGCACCTATTCCTCCGTCAAAAAGATTTTTTTCACAGTTTTTTCTTCCTTTCTAGACCGACATTATCACGTCGATCGACTCCTGGTTCCTCTCGTTCAAATCGTACTACAACACTAATTTTGAGCGGGAAAACGGTGAGAGCATTTTTTGTGTACACAATGTATAGCTGTGCAGGCTCATTAAAAGCATTTTTGGACATCAAAGAGCGCGGTCGCAAAAGCGCACAAAAGTAATGAAATTATGGTGGTGGTAGTGGTTGTTTTGCTTTGTCTGTGGAAAAAAATCTGCATTTTACGTCATTTTAGAGGTCACTTAGGCCTAGCTGAACTAAAAAAAACTTTACGTGGTCGACTAAGCCTGCAAAATTTTCGCATTTTTCGTAAACTGCTGTCAAGACGAAAATCCCCCTGGGGAACTTGTCAAAAACAAAACAAAATGTTGCTCATGCTCACGTGTAGAACGTGGTTTTGTTGTTGTGTGATGAATACTCTCGCATTTTTTTGCTAAAAATGCATTCTGTACGGATGGTTGGATCGACTTTTTGTTTCAAGCTTAATTTAACTTGACCACCACCTAAAATATAGCCTTGTCAGCAACAACATTACATTCTTCCCCAAATATTTTGTCTCTACATTTTTGCAGGACCTCTTTTGGAGTTGGACAAAGAAAGCTACCGAGAGAAACTCACACAATTTCTATTCAGTCCCTCCGGAGCAAAGTATCGATCCATGTTCAAGTATGACGGCGAAATAAGATGCGGACAACCGGCGCCAAATATTTCGGTAAGAAGATTTTTGATTGCTCAGATCACGATAAAAAACTTTTCATTCTCCTCTTCCTCCAAATCCTGGAAAAGTTTTGGATTTTTCTGCCTCCTCCTCCGCCTCCGCGAATAATTAACGAAGCGGAAACTCGGGAAATTTGAAGAAGTTTTAACGCAACGCAAAAAAGAGAACTTGAGTTTTCACATGCTTTGCAACTCTATTTCAGATGTTTACCATGGACTTTACCCATCGACTTTTTGATGGACCGAGAGAGCAAATTCCTGCTATGAACAGAGTGAAAGCCATTCTTGAAAAAGGCAATTTTTCCGGAACAACATTCCCTTTCTCGAAGGGGTACGCAGCTTGGGAAACGGATGAGGTGAGAACGAACACAGGAAGTGGTTTTCTTAGAGAAACCGGAAGTTCGACAGCTGATCTGTTTTTTCTTCTTCTTTTTGACGAGCACGTGTACTTCCTTTCAAAATGATTAGAATGCGCTGCAATCAGCAGCCAACCAGACCCGTTTTTGGTTTTGATTGAAAAGAGTTGAGTCATCAATTTTTTTCGACGAGTTTTATAAAGTAATTCTAAATATAAAAGCGGTAGTAAGTAGAAAAAGCTAGGCAGTTGCTAGGTCAGACTTTTTTCGACGACCAGAAAAAAAGATTATGGATTAACCAGTACACAAGCTCATGACGTCACTATTTTGTAGATAAATATTTAGGGTTGACTGCAGATTTTGTTTTTTTCAGGTGATTGCCATGGAACTCTACAGGAATTTGGCTCTGGCATTGGGCTGCATTTTTCTCACAACCCTAATTTTGCTCTCCAGCTTCCTGGGATGCCTGCAAGTTGTGGCTTGTGTTTTGCTAACCCTAACTAACGTTGCTGGTTTTATGCATTTTTGGGGTAAGTTAATCAAATGTAAACAGATCGAGTGGGCGGCATGGGCACCTTTTTAAATATGTCTCCTTGCTCGCGGGTAATGACAGTTTTTTACCAAGTTCTGACATGCTGAGACATGTTTACGTGTGGAGGATCTGATTCGCCATTTTCCTTTGATGTATTGAAAACTCCCTTCATGCTCACTTTCTTCAGAGCCTGCTTTCATTTTCAGATTACTTTTGTTAGTTTTGTATTAAGCCCGTTATGGCAGTCTTTTGGCGTAGCACCGAGTAAATAAGAACATCGCTCATTGACAACATTGTTAGCCCTTTTCCCTGATTATGATAAGTGCTCACTCCAGGTCTCATAAATCATTTCTGTCTGTAGGTGTTTAGCTACACATATACCTACCTACCTTTTTATGATCAAAAGAAGGGCCTTCCTCTCGAGGTCCAAAAATAACTGTGTCATGCTTACACTGCTCTTAAATCCTCATGGGTTAAGAGTCTGTTAACATTCCTTGAAGCAAAAGTCAATGCAGAGTGGGAGCACACCCAAGTGATTAATCTTTTTCTAGGACGATTGCATGTCATTGCAAAGCTTTGCTCTTGAGAGAGTAAGTTACCAATGTAGATGTGTTTAATTTTTTTTCATATTTCCAGGTTTGACCATTGAAACTGTCTCGTCCACTAATTTGATCATCAGCATTGGGCTGTGCGTCGATTGTCCAGCTCATATCACTCACGAATTCCTGGCTGTCCAAGGCAAGTTTTGGGATTTTTTGTTTACATTCACCTCAACACGTGCTCCACATTTTCCGATTTTCAAACGAAAACGGGCCAATGTTTGCCAAAGACTTGACAAGATAGAAGTGTAAACAGCACAATTTATCATTCACTTGAAGCGTGTACGCAGCTAGAAAAGTCACGTACCCGGAAATAAACAAGCCCACGTGGTCACGATTTGTTTATATTTTTCAGGTTCAAGGGTTCAAAGGGCCCAAGAAGCCCTGCGAAAAATGGGCCCCGCAGTCCTCAACGGCGGATTTAGCACATTTCTCTCCTTTATTCTGCTTGCCAACTCGAATTCTCATGTCTTTGAAACATTCTTCAAAGTAAGTTAGAATTGTAAGCAAACTGATTGTACTATTGTTCAGCTATCTGCATTGTCTAGCCGCTTCGTGCTGCCACGGGCATTAATTCTCTATTGAAAACGTGTGAAACGTGACAAATTCGAGTGGATTTGAAGGGGTGAAAGCCTGCGCTCAACTCCCAAGGGAATTTCCAAAGTCAAAACGTCCTTTTTGACATTGGCGTGGGCTCGCAACAATGTTGTTCTCTCATTTCATTTGAAATGTTCAATTATAAACAAACATTATCTTTGGGGCCTTTTCTAGCATTCATTGAAAGTCGCGGAAAGTTATCATTTGTTTGTGCTTTGAACTTCCTTCCTTTCAAAAAAAGTTGCCATTCAAGAATTTTAATTTGCTCTCGCGTTTTCAGCCAAGAGCTATCTATGTAGAGTTACTTTTTGTCACAGAGCCTTCTGATGTGTGTACGTAAGCCAGAAAAGAAAATGTTTGCTGCAGCGTTTTGCATTTACATCTAGGTGTCTGTTACAGCTGCCGGCTTTCTAAAACTCCCAACAGCCAATGCCTTTAAAAATCCCATTTCCTTAGCTGAAATTCAGATAAATTGTCGTGTTTTGAGAGCACAAAGCACGGCGGTGGATGATGCTTTATGTTTTTGTTTACCCTCCTAGTCGCCTTAAAACTTGATATAACATATTTGAATGAAAGCCATTGTTCCATGGCAGTCAATGGTAAACAAGATTGCATGAGATTAATCTGACTTTATTTTATCTTTTCAGATTTTTTTCCTTGTGGTTGTATTTGCCATGTATAATGGATTGGTAGTGCTGCCGGTTATTCTGAGCCATTTTGGCCCGCCGGCCGCTAGTCATTTCTCAGCTGTTGAATCAATTGTGCTGGTCAACGGCGACAACAACGTCAAAGAGAGAGCTTACAAACTAGAGCCAGTCAACCAAAAATAACTCCCGAATCAATTCAAAAAGGTTCTGAAATATATATATTTCTATACTTGCTTTGCTTAAAACTGTGAGTGAGTACATATCTAGTTGCTCTTAACTGCACCTGTGTCACCATGCTTTTTGATAGGAAATTGTGGGCAGTTTGGTCAGAAAAAAAACAATAACAAAACCCATTTCCTGGTGAAAGGGGGTGTACGTAGATATGTGGAATGGAATGGAAAAAGCAAATAAAACCAGCCCAAGTGGATAATGGCATCCATTAAAAGTGGTGGTTGTGGGCCTCTAAAACGTAAACAAACAATGACAAAACGAGTAGCTCTATCCTGTTTAAAACCGACAAAATTAAACACAGCAGACAGTCATCTATATAGGCACATTGTCTTTTTTGGAGCTGGTGTATTAAAAGCTTCAGAAACACACCCAAGATATAAGCAACGATGCCCTCAATCTTCCTGTCAAATGGTTGTGCGACAGAAGACTGTCTGCGTCACAGGGAGCTCGGGTTTTCCAGGGATGTTTGTCCCAAAACCTCTGCCAGACTCAGGTGGCTAATGTTCTTCCAATAGAGACCCAACATTTAGAAGAGCCTTCTAAGCCCTATTTAAGTGCTTCATTAATGAATACATCCACATAATCATTTGTAGTTACAATGTCTGTATTTCTTGGCTCAGATTACACTTTACACATAGTAGACATTGGATATTTTCGGTTTTATTTTAATAATAGTAAGACAATACTTTGAATTGACATTATTTTCTACACAGTATTCATTTGTTTTCTAGTGTTGCTTTAAAAACTTTGGTGAAGTAAATGCAAAATTCTAAGAAGTTCTAGTAAAACCAGTAAAGTACCTAGTTTTCAGACTGTGACTTGAAATTGAAACCAAGTACCAGTACTAGCAACGTTTTGGTACATACAATGAAACAAATTTTACCCGTTCTAGGTTAACTTGCGCTCACTTTGATTCTATGTTTTTTAAGTAGATAGTTTTTAAAAAAGCTTTTTCTAGACAGAATTTTATCACAATTTTGCAAAAAAAGTTTGTTTTTATGATCATTTGCTCGCTCTTCTTGTAAATATTTATGTACGATATAGAGAGACTGCATGTATTTCACAGGTACAGAATATTTAGATACTTTGTACGGGGCGATTTTTTGAAGTCAAATGATAAATTACTGTGTTATAAAATGCATAGCATAGCAACTCATTTATCTATTTACATTGTTTAACATCCACTAACCACTTTAATTTTGATACTATTTCCAACTGATACATAGCTTCAAAGCTCATTTTTGAGTCCATTTAAAAAAGTCAACCAGTTTAATCTTGGGTTGTCCCATGTCAAAAAAGTTTCCGACACTTTTTTGATGAACATATTAAGAACGCAAACCCGGCGAGTTCTTTCTCGGAAAAAAAGTTTTTTGTTCTTTTCCCTGTCTCACAAATGGGGTTTGCATCTTTCTTACACTAACACTCCCCTCGGCTTTGGGGTTTGGGTTGAAGCTGATGCCTTCAGTGGTATAAGGACGGTATATTCTTGCTGTTGTTGCGAATGCACAGCTGATTCTGCAGCCTGGCCTTGACCTTCAAGTTGGCCTTCGTGGCCTTCACTAGCTGTTGACCCATTTGAGCTGTCCTCGGTTTCAGCGCACGAACAGGAACGGCAGCAACACTCCTCGCAGGAGCCCTCGTCGACGACTAGCTTGGTGACCGGCCGACCGCTCAGCGAGGTCATCGAGGTCACTGACGTAGCGTGCTGAGCATGCGGCGCTTGCGCCCGCTCGTCGGTAGACGGTGACGCTGTTGGTGGCGGAGGCGTGCTGGGTTTTGGACTTAATTTGGCAGGGTCTCTGTTTTGAACTTGTCCGTTCATTTGAATACTGTTGGGAGATTTTTCTGACTCTACGAGCAAACTCGTTGTCACGCCGCCATCTTCTGCATTGGCCGTCGTGCAAACAACCTGCAAAAAGGATGGGAAGAACGAGGTTCATTTCCGGTTAGACGCAAGTCATTCGACTTCCGGTTGCAAAAATCACGTGTTTTTTCGTGTGTGAAATCTGTGCAAGAATGACTAGCAAGAATAACGGAGGTACAATTTGCCGACTAATCTCAAAATAAATACCAACCTGTTTTAGTTCTACCTTGCCATTTGAGGCTGACAGCGAGCCGTTGCCGTTGTTGACGGAGTTGGCGTTGCTGTTGTTCATAGTGCTGTTGCTCATTCTGGAGCGAACAGTGGGCCCTACACGTGTAACTTCTGTGTTTGTTGAATCGCTCCTCGAAGTACGTTGGAACCTGAAAATCATTACCGTTTCAAGCGCGGCCTTGGTCTTGTAGGCTGAGGAATCGCTCAAACAAGCCCAAAAACTTATAATGCCTACATAGGAGCAAAAACTGTCCCAGACGACAAAAATCGAGAGTGGTTTTTGGTTTCAATGAAAATTGGGCTCTGCAGCGTGAAGAAAACAGGCCAAAAGTTTCTTTTTGTTTTTGTGGGAGTTTGTGTGGCGTTGCGAGCGGGTTTTTGACGGCATTGCGATTGCACCGTGAAAATAAGGACCTTTTCATCTACAAAATCTGCTCAAATATTCACACGAAATCCGTTTAAGGCCAGTTTGTCTCACAAACTTCTTCCCTCCGACCAGCCTCCGACTAAAGGCTTCATTACAACCATTCTTTTAGATCTGCTAAATCCTAATCCAAGCAGGTCTCAGTTTTGGCGGGAGATTTGAATTCCAACTCCGGGCCTATTCCCCCTACTGTCTAAAAAGTCCAAACAAAATCCCAATTAATTAGTTTTTCTGTTGGTAAGGGAAGTACGAAAATCCTTCTATTTACGTTAATATTATTTTTTACCTTTCTAAGCCGATAGTTTTCAGCATAACGTTGAAAAACTTGTCATCCTTGCAACAGTAGATGAGGAAATTTATAGATGAATTTACCACCAGTGCAAAATGATTCACATGAACAAGGGTCTGGATCCAATCAGGCCAGTTCTTGAGTCTCCCATGAAGAGCCAGCTGTAATTAAATAATTAACAATGATGTAACGACAGAGTGATCACTAATTAGACATTTTTATCACCTGAATGCATTCAAAAGTGTTGATAATACTCCTAATACTGTGGCATATGACAAAGACAACCACGATGAAAATCAACATCATTGCAACCTGAAAAAATATTTGTTATCAATGTATGCAAAAAAGTCATGAAATACTTCAAGCATTTTTCACAGGCAAATTAACGTGGCTCTAGCGTTTTAAAATGTGGGCCTTTGATAAGAATTTTAATTACTTTGTTAAGTACTTGCTTAACAGCTAGTCACGTGTTGTCACGTGTTTCATGGGGAAAATAGTATCCACGAAACATGGTTTTTTCAGCCCAATCTGGTTTTTATCGTACTAAAAAGTACTTTTTAGTACGATAAAAGCCAGCTCAACTGGAAAATGACATTTTGATACGCTGATTGAAGTTCGGTATCCGAGAATAAATTCAATTTCCATTTTAGAGGTTTCTTAAATTCCAGAAACTGGGCTCTTTTTGCCGTTTTTTATTGATTCACTACTGCAAAATGTGTCGCAGCGCGCATCCACAAAAATTGAGGGGATTCTTGAGCTGATCGAAAAATTCCCCTGGGATGTCTTTAAACTAGAGCTTATCATGTGCTCAATTGCTTAAAAAATGCCATTTTAAAAAGGATTTTTTACCAGATGAGGGCACTCCAAAAACTAATCATATTTTCTCGTGGCCAATACGTCACAAGTGTCATTGAAAAAGTGAGTTCATCTTTAAAGATCTAAAGCCTTCCTCATGTGACAAGGTATTTTCTGCATATTTTAACAATATCAGAGTACAATCATACTGTTGCGTGCTTTCCAAGAAGAGTACACGCTAGTGCAAATATTCCCAAAAAATAGAGATCAATTGAGCTTAAATATTTGTGTCCGAAATTGGGTTTTCCTCTGTTTGTTTTTCGCAAATGAACAGCGCCAACAAATGTTCATTCATTGCAGGGTCTGCAAATATCTGAGTACTTCACCCGCGAGCACATTTTCAAGGGTATCCGTCTTGTTTACTTCAGAGCCTATCGATTGCAAGCAAATAAAAGTATTGGTCAAGCAAGTCAAAGCTATCGCTATCGGTAACTTGCACTGAACTAATACCGAAAAGTTACAACTTGTGGGCCTGCTCTCAGACCCTAACCAAAAATCACCAATTTTATAGAAATTGTTGCAGTACACTAATTTGAAAATAAATATTGGGGAACAACCTAACCTAATTTGATTAGTTATGGAACTTTTTTGGAAGGGAGAAAAATAAGCCATTTCAATCATAATTTTTTTATTCGCTTTTCCTCTGCCATTTGTTATTCTATGTAAGTATGTGCAGAATTGCGTATCAACTCGAGGGTTGATTTTACTATCCTATGTAAGCTATTTAGATAGTTACATTTGCGCTTGCCAGAGTGCGCCGTGGGGAGTTTGTTTGTTTGCCGATGCCGGGGTTCGAACCCGTGAGTAGCGAAAAGCCGGCGCTCTTACGACCACGGCTATCGCGACATCGACAATCATAAGTACTTTGTGTAAATTGCCGATGGCGTGAATCATTTTTTATAGATACATTTTGTTATCAGCTTTTTCTGCATATTCCAAGTTATTGCAAATCTGAGCAATAAACGAAAAAACCTTTCAGTTGATGTCAGTATTTGTTGGACCAAAAAGCATTTGTGCAGCAAAATGTAATTTTTGATCACGACGTCATTTTCAGACCCAATTTTTGGTGGGCCTTCCTTCATATTTTTTTGTGTTTCTAACTGCCATTTTCTAAAAATAGGGAGACTTTTTCTTAAATGGTTAAAGCAAACACCGAAAAGCCATTTTCACGTACAGTTACGTAAAACAATTTTAATTTGAGCATTCTTTGTTTAATGGTAGATCGGCATAATCGACTGATCCAGGGAAGGAATTTGGACCTTCATCACAAATGATAATGGGGTGGACCCGATTTCTTACCGAATGATCTCGCCTCTGATTGGACGAGATGGCGTTGTGCCTCTGGGTGGCTTGGTTAATCGTGCGGAAAATCATGCTATTGAGAATGATCAGCGCCAGAATTGGAATAAAGACGAGCGCGAGCGAGTTCGCAATCAGAACGTAATCTCGCGAATACCTGCAAAATGGAGAGGAATTTCTTTTAAATACTAAATACTTAGAGATACAATGAAAAAAAAAGAAATTATGAAAATTTCCAATTTTTGGGTGTTTATTGTTTAATACTTACCCTGGGTCTTGGCGAAATTTTGTCGGAGCTACCACTGGAACCTCTGTTAAAACAGTGACATTTCTTTCATCCACCGGATCAAAATTGGTCACATTTACCGGCTGCATTTCCGTGTACAACTCGAAGAACCGCGGTATGTTAAAGATGATACTAAAACCAAAAAAAAATGTCGAGATCTTCGGGATTTTTTTCAAGGCTTTCTAATTGTTTGCGTCAGTCTCGGAATTTGCAGTGTGTGGATGGATTTGCGGTTGTACTCTGCTATTGTTCGCAAAAACAATTTGCTATTTATTAGCCACCTTTGACGAATAGCAAAAAATATTTAAACATTTTGTACTTTCTATTGAAATTTTGCAGTTTATGTAGAATCTTTGACAATTCGACTAGACCAAAAGTGCACCAAACTTTTACTTAGTCCCAAAAGGAATAGAGTTGAGAATATATGCACTGCTCTATTTTCTGTTAAACCTTAATGTTTAGTAAGCAATAGCCATCTTTTCTTCGCTCCTGGGAAATAATCAGCCAGTAGATCACAATTTATTAGGTATTTTTTGGGCTACGAGATATCTGACCCACTTTTCCTGTCTTTACGATTCTGCCATACCGTCTAAGACGTTCAAAGCAAAGGCAATTCACATTTCTGTTTATCTGCTTCGAAAAAAGTGGAGATAAACTCTTTGTGACACGTTATTGCATATTGCATTGCCCTTTTTTGAAGCTGAATCAGCTTCATAAATAAGGTAAGGTCACACAAAACTTGTTTACGTTTTCCCCGTTTGCTTCATCTAAATACTTATCTCGGTTTTTACGTGCATACCATGATTAAACGGCGATGTATAATTAAATTAAAACTGCTGCTTCCGATATATCTACATATTTACTATCTGTTACCCCTACCTACACTTCTCCCGCAGGATCTGACTGCTTCTTAAGCAGATTCTTACTTTTTTAGGATTGAACCATTGTAGCTCGATTCTCTAACACAAACCCTCAAAAAAGCAACACATCGTTTTCTGAAAAAAACGCTACGCTCAAAAGCAAACTTTAATTGAAAAAGAAATTGTGTCTTCTTAAAATATACGCTGCTGGCTTGTACTCGAGAATATCAAGTAGGCATAGATAATTGAAATTAAATATTTAAAGGGAGATTATCCTAACCCAAATGTGCTGACGAGATATGGTTGCTTTGCTTCCTACTTATGAACAAAAATCTCCCCCTTATATATTATTGGATACCAAGAGCCTAGTGGAGCGTAATAACACAATCATGGTCAAGGATATCAAATGACAATTATTACCTGAACCCGGCAATGGGCAAAGTGTAGAAAATATGCCTATGAAGCGAGCTACCGGACATAGTTGGACCCCGGTAACACAGGCAAACCGTTAGATACCGCTCTACACTAACCGCCATTGTCGTCCAAACCGATCCGGTTAGAGCAATCTGGAAATTGATAGCATTGTAGCTGGAGGTTAAAAAATCCAAGGATAGTTATTTATGTACCTGGATGACGGGGAGAAAGTAAGGAATTAGCCAGGGTTTGATGAACTCGTTGTAGTGGTCGGACCAAGCCGAAACGCAGAACAAGGACAGCGTGAAGACCAAAAAGGTCGCGTCAAAGGCTGCCAGCATCTTCATTAAGTGGCGGAAGGACGGCATCATATCCAGCTCGTTGGACGACAAGACCTGGAGGCAGAAAATAAAGGTCATGCTGCCATATAATAACGTCTCTGCTTTCTCTTGTAAAAAGGATAGTGATTTAGTGCGCCCGGTTTTCTCTTTTTTAGAAAGGCTCTGCCTCTGGCCTTGTGGCATTTAATTCGCATTCACGACGGCCTCTCCGAGGCAAATAAAACACGAAACAGCACTTTTCAAATGTTTTCTTTCTTTGATTGTAAGCAAAAAAAGAAAAATAAATAAATAAATGTGGCGCTCTTTTGTGCTCGTTACTTACCGCAATTGACACGATGTTCCCGAAAATTCCAAACAATCCGAGGAAAGCTGTGCAGATGCCCTCGATGAAAAATTTGACGAAACCCACCATTTTGGATGGTTTGAAGAGGCCACTATTAGAAAGGTGAAGAGGTCCAAAAAATCCGGACTAAGATTATTCAGTAGCCTCCTGCAAATCAACAAGGGGTTCTTATCAATACGTTTGCACAAAACAAGATCACTGATCATGATCAAGCAATACTGTAAAAAACTTGTTTTTAATGGAAAACTGGATACATTAAACTCTTCAATTTGCACCCGATAAAATTTGCCGCCAAATATGTTGTTGTCATCTTTGACTTTTCGACTAGATGATCACTGAAAAAACATCTATATACATACCATATACTCAGCAAAGCTATGTTTTATTTGATTTTCCCGCCGTCTTTTTTATGTAAATCAAATGTCCATTATTATTTTGTTACAGAATTCAGGACCAAGTTTTTTTAGCGTACTTTTGTGGTTGCAACATCAGCAATAAGGCTTACCATAACATCAGAAAATAACATGTTATTTGACGCCATTGCAAAATGTTCAAAAGACGTTTGGTAAGAATCGGTTCTGTTGATTTAATGAAGCGCCAGGCACCAAAAGAATGAAGGAATTTTGGTCCAAAAATTTGCAATATTTTGCAGTAAAATCCTTAGTAAAATACCAGTGGTTGTTTTTGATCTCCCTAAAGAAAACACGTTTGACAAATCCTCGTTTTTTTTGTTTCTCTGAAGGGCTTGCATCTATGGAATATGCCAATTACAAAAGTGACCCTAATTAATCTAATCTAGTCCAAAAACACTTTTTTCAAAGAAATTACAGAAATAGTACGACAAAAGGTTACGACATTGGTGTATGGTGTGTGTAGAAGCCAATAGAAAGTTTCTTCATAACGTACTCCTACTCGCTTTTTATTTAGAGGAGAAAGGTTGCAGCCAGAATACAAAATCACCAACTACAAGCCTGAGAGAATAGCCGGACTCACATAGAGATTAGTTACAGCAAGTAACAATCAAAAGCTTTTTTATCCGAGAAAAAAACCCACATTTTACCAAATTAGTCCAAAAAAAGGTGGTCCGAGATTGAGACAAGCTTTCGTGTTTAGAAAATAGTGAAGAAGAAAACAGACTTGATAATGCCCCCAGACCACGCGATTCACCTGCATTGTCCGTTGAAGAGGAATTATTCACTACGAAAAGCAAAGCAGGCCGATATTTGTCAGTACATTTGGGATAATTTTTGAGGTACCCATCTGCCCAAAATACGCCTTATGAAACAGGCCTAGTTGAAGCATAGGTACAAGCAGACTAAAAGTCTGTAACTGAATTGAAACTCTCACGCTTTTTGACAGGCCGGACGTTAAAGATTTAAGGAATATCTGCGTCAATGAATCAAGAGTACATCTCTTTACCTGCTAAGATTAAGATATTTTAAGGTTTTTTTGCGCGTACCCTTGACCACTTAACATTTATGACCTCTAGGATACCTTTGACTTTTCTGACTCTCCTGTCACAAAGTAGGAAATGGATGGGGTAGAAAGTTACACATGTCATGATTGGCAGTCGCGAGTTTCTTCAGTCAAGCTAAGTACGTATGGATATATGCATTAACCTTGTTGTTTATCTATGCTTGGTGGGGACCTCCCTCCCAAGGGCATGATGATGCTTTTACTGCATTAGCTCCACTGCTTTATACAACCTGCCCTGTTCATCTTTGAAAAGAAAATAATCCCGGATATAGAGTCATACGTGGACAACATAGAGAGAGCATCCGAAGAGTGCAATGCAAAGGCCTGAGGCTGGCCTACCTTATCATAGGGCCCTTCTAAATTGGACCACTACAAAGAAGAAAAGAACCTTGTTAGAGCATAATACTGTTTTATTTGACAGCTGACGCGAGCATTCATTGACCACCGCCGATTTTCTAAAAATATCTAAAAGAGGTTAAAAAAAGGCTCAAGGAAAATCCAAATTGTTTCTCGTGATTACGTAACATTTACTTGGAAAAGCTTGTATCTGAAAAGTACCTTGCTCAGCAAAGTACTACTAAGTATGCAAATCCAGTGTAGTAGATTATTTGAGAAGAAAACATTTAGAAAAGAACGTCGCGCTACGTGATATGAATAAACATTTATTAATAATTTTCCTAGAAAATTCAGATTTTTAACATATTTTTCAAGGTGTGTTCTGTTATTTTTTAACACTAAAACAGACGTTACGTCAAATACAATTATTGTGTCATGGTATGGCGGTAGGTAATTAGAAATTAATTTAATAAATATATAACGGTCCAATATCTCTATGATCATGCAGGAAAAAGTGTATTAACCAGGTCGAATGATAATTAATTTTATCGACTAGCCAAAGTAATAATAATGTTTCAACTCTTTAGTATATATTTTGTTTCTAAGGAATGAATCCACAAGTTTCTATCAAAGGTAAATATAAAGGCCTCATTTTAGTGCATCCTAATCCAGGATTGCCGATGTTTGTCTATGTTAATTGTATTGACAAACAACCAATATTTGTGCACTCTGGATTTACATCAAGCTTCGCGTACCTTGAAATCTTAATAATTGCTGCAGGGATAACTTATAAAAGCCTCTAAAATAAGGACCGTTTCAGCTTATCAAATCAAATTCAGTCAAAGAGCGGCAACGTCATTGTTCTTAAAATGCTTTAAAAAGTCGCTAGATAGGGTATAGGTTACAAAATACAAAGTTTTTAATGCACGAAGTACCATTTTTAATACTTTGAAAGCTCTCGCCGGATTTGTGTTTTTGAAAAAACAAGGCCCATTTTCTCACGGTCGAAAGGCACCATGATTACTTTGTCTAGCTTTTTAATGGCTTTTACTACACAAGATTTTGAGCGGAGCGATCCAAGACAAAGTAGGTGTCCAAAGTCAAGGAGCCAGTGAAGGTCTGAAACGTGACTCAGAAGAATCAGAAGAAAAATGATCTTAGCGTCCAACGAACGGGGAGAAAAAAAGCAGCGTTGTCTCTTGAGAAAAATCAAAGAAAAAGTGGCCTCGCCAAGACCATTGTGGATTACATACTATCTCTGGAGCGAAGCGAAGAACTCAGATTTTCCCAAGCCAAGAGTACCAATTAAAGCTCGAAAAAAATATGATAATCCCTTGAAATCATAATGGATTTTACAGGATCAAGCTACCGATTAGCTGAAGGTGAAAATGTTGTACTTCCTTAAAAAAAGAACATAGGTGTTCAAGGTCCCTTTGAAAATATCATATTTACAATTGCATTGCTCCTCAGGAATTGTTTGAAAGTACGAACAGAGTTTCAGATTGCCCTGTTCATTGATGGATACTGCATATTCTTTTTTTGGTTTGTTTACAGTGATAGTCGGGGCAGTAACAAAATTTGTACCTATCGTCCCGGCTTGTAGTTTTGAAGACTCAACTGCACAGTGTATTGTGCAGTACAAAAATCGTCCCTTTGAGCCAGCCTTGCACGTCTGCTGTCTTGAGTAATCGTTCTCACTAAAACACGCAGTTATTCCCGCAATGTTTCGTCAATTTAATGCTATGACGCACAGCGTTTTCAGGGTGCCTTACACGCGCAACAAGCCGTTATTTTTCCTAACATGCTCACTCAAAACCGCAGTTTTGCCTGCAGTATGCCAACCAAAGGGCCAAAATTAGCGCGCTCGCGAGTATTTTCCTCACTGCATTTGAACGATAAACTGCGAATGCAGTGAGGAAAATTGGACAAGCCGGGATGGTAAAAAATGTTTACCTTCCGGCAGACTAAAGCTAAAGGGTGTCTGCATTATTCATCGGCTAATATTTTCTCTGTTTACCACAAAACGAGACCTCTTTACACTAGATTTACAATGCAGCCAAGTGTTGGTTAGTGGTAATCCAGCGTTTAGGTGAAATATTACGAAATTCTAGAGAAAATAAAACAACTTTCTGTATAGATGACAAGACTTTGTACTTTTAGCGGCCTTTTTTAACATAAGACAATTGCATTACCATGTCGTAAAAACTGCCCTCAGCCTAGGTTGATTGAGCTTTTCCATGATAGTACAACAACCTAACAATCTGGACTTACCTCAATGTTACGTAACCTAACCTAAGAAAGTAAGTGTCTTTTGCAAAAGATTATTTCCATGGTTTTCAGCAATTTTCTTGCGCCACATACTTAGGTAACTGGATTGCTAAAGAAGACGTGGTCTTGCTTTGAAGTCATAGTATCTCATTTAATAGAGATGGTGTGGCTGGATGTCCAAAGCAAGCTTCTCATAGTAGCCACGACTTGCGTTCGCTCACGTCGCTCGCTCCGCTCGGGTAATCAATTTCCCTGGATGCCACTTGCAGAGTTGCTTTTGGAATAGCAATTTTTCGCTTACGAGCTCCAAAATGCAAAGAAATGAAATCACTCTATTTTTTTCTCAATATCATTCTTATTTTCCAAGGAGATTGGAAAGCAGTCACACTTACTAGAATGTAATTTAACACTGTCATTCGCAGAAACAAGGTGGGTTTTTTTTCATGGAAATATCCAAGAAATTGAGCATGGATGGGTAGGCACAAAGTGCTCACGTCTGGGTTTTACCAGGAATTTAAAAATCCTCCCCATGAAAAAAGTTCATTTCATAGGAAAAAATTAATCCCCCGAAAAAGAGAAAGCTGTTTAAAGTCTCCGCAGTAATTTGTTCTCATATTAAAAAGTGTTTGCAAGGCTTCATCGAGCTTAAAAATAAACAGAAATATTTGAAAACTTAGCCTGCATCTGTTTTTTTGAATTGACCTACTTAGAAAGGCAGGCGGGGAATCTGGTGGCCCTGGCCTTAAAAATCGAAATTACTGTCTCTGTTTACCTCTCGAATACCAAACATTTGGATACACACTGATTTCACAGCGGCCCTAGTTTAGCTTTAGAAATGCAAATCGAGTAAACAAAATGCCATTGCCATGTGAACAATAAGGCAAAAAAGACCAGATTTGAGGGTCATAGCATTTATAATTTGTCTGCTCCCAAGAGTACAAAAATCCGGTTTGTTTTGCTGAGTTTTCCCCGTTTTTTTGCCGCAGCGATCGAGCGGAGCGAGGAAAAGTCTTCAGCGGAATGACTTTTCAAAAGGTTGAGGTTCGACTCCTACTTCAGCATCTGATTAATTCAGTTCGATTCCATTGAAGTGTTTTCCTTTCACAAAAAGCTGTTCTCATAAGATTTTTTAAGAAGAGGCGTGCTCGCGGGTGAAACGCAAAGTCACGTCTTAGAAAAAGCCTGGCTTGGATAGATTTTACATATTCATCTTCCTTTTTCTTTCTTTTAAGAAACTTTTCCATTTCAATGACTATTGACTTTTAAATTGGTTGGCTTTTTTAGAAGGCGCAATTTTCCTCATGGTGTACTATCAAGTACTGCTTTAAAGTATTAAATGTCAGGAAGCCCTTCTCTCCCGTGACTTCAGGCATAAATTCTCAAGATCAAATGAATTTTTGAGTTCTAGACCTCAAACTTTAAAGAGTCTCCTCACTAGAGATTGGCTTTGATTTTGAAGGTGCATGCATTTCTGTGGTATAAGGAGGACAAAATTGATAAAGTTTTTGCTTTAGCAGTAAAATCCTCTTCAAGTGCTAAGTTGTGGTCGAACTAGGTAAAACTTAAAAGATCTCATTTGTATCAACTTTCAGAAACCTGAGATGAATGAGGGCGTATAACTGCAAAAATTAAATTGGCACATTTTGCCATCAAGGAAAGAAAGAAAAATTGTCCTGCGAACGATAATCTTTTTGCTCCCAACCAATACCATTTATTGGGTGCCGTCTGCTGACCCTGCTTACTTAAAAATCTATATTCAAATATTTAATTGATAAATTTTGGTCTATTCTCGTTTATTCATTTTTGGTCAAACTGTAATATCGATACTACTTTTACATGACAAGGGCATTTTTATAGGCGATGACCGGGAAAAAAGGAAATTGGCAAGGTGACAAAAGTCTAGTCTTTTTTCCATGGTTCAGACCAAATAAAAAGACCCCTTTCATGTATAAGTTCAGAACAGCTCAAGGAAAAATATCTGCAGGCCCTTCTCAAATACTTATGTTGCCACTTTTGAAACTCATCTTGTTGATGAAAAAATTTGATATGCACTATGCAGATATGGATACATAGTACAACCATATTTGACCGTCCAATGAATATAGCTTGGCTGAAAAGATTAGGTCTCGTTGCTGGTAAAAACAGCGTTGTTGCATATTTTGCTTAAAAAACTCTTTCTCCAAAATTGAATTTCCGCCTGTTAAAATTCAGACGCTAAAGGGGCTCGAATTTTTACTGCAAGATGCAAAGGAGGGCGCCTGCATGATAAAATCCTTTTACTTAAAAGACAAATCCAAGACTGAAACATGCTTTCGCATTTGTTCTAAAAATTATTGTATCATATTGCCTCTTAATTATGTAGGTTTGTTAAAAATTAATTTTGGCATTTATCAAAGTGTTCATCTTTAAATATTTAAAAACTGTCCACGCTTCAGCTTCGTGATAACAAAAAAAGTAAAATAATCAGTATTAGATCCTCCTGTTTACATATATGTGGAGGGATGAGATTAACCAGTTTCTAGAATGACTATGACTTTGAACAAGCTTGCCTTCATTTTCGCCGTGAAAGGCACTTCTACACATGCTATATCGAACAGAAAGCCTGGAGCGATTTTGACAGATTTGATGTCGGTAAAAAACCAGCAGCATCTCCTTCAAAATAAAAAA
>JAAUYL010067525.1_pt1 | contig 23220 bp, 8 predicted proteins | sample 7278011 | NCBI WGS metagenome assembly JAAUYL01 (sample SAMN14350225, study PRJNA611818) | marine sediment metagenome | isolation source: surface marine sediment (1.8m) | place: French Polynesia: Moorea | collected 2018-08
AATATTCACCCCCTTCCCTGGTAGGGAAGGGGGTTGGGGGGTTAGGTTTTACCTACAACTTTAGCCTAGACAAAGTAGGGACGTTCCATGGAACGTCCCTACAGATTTATCATTTTTTTGATGTGGTTAATTGACCTAAAAACCATTATATGGTAATAAACTCACTCAATAAAATCCGGATAATTACTATAGCCTGCGTCATTGCGACTGGAACGGAGTGGAAGGAAGCAATCTCAGGGGTTTCCCCTGAGATTGCTTCCTATCGTCGCAATGACAAATGTTCAACTGGATTCTATATCAAAGATTACTTTTGACTTAAAGAAAGCGATCGCCACAACATGATAAAATATAGCATCATACATTATATTTGTATAGATTATACAGCTAAACTATGCTACAAACCACCAAAAAAAAAGATGTTCAAGTTGTCATAATTGGTGAAGATACAAAAGTGCTACGGTCTCGCACTTGGGATAGACTAAAATTTGAGGTCGAATATTCCCTCCAAAAAGGTACTACTGCCAACTCCTATCTCATCCAAGCAGAAAAAACTGCCATTATTGACCCCCCTGGTGAATCTTTTACTACAAATTATTTAGAGTCTTTGCAAATACGTCTTGATTGGCATCGCCTTGATTATGTAATTTTGGGTCACTTTAATGCTAATCGTGGAGCTACCCTGAAAGCATTGTTAGCCATAGCACCTCAAGTTACCTTTGTCTGCTCAAATCCTGCAGCTTTAAACCTTAAAGATTATTTCCAAGACGAAGAGTTGAAAATTAAGGTAGTAAAAGGAGAAGATACTCTTGACTTAGGTGGTGGCCATCAATTGCAGTTTATTACCACTCCGACTCCTAAATGGCCAGATGGTCTGATGACCTATGACCCCCAAACTCAAATTCTGTTTACTGATAAATTTTTCGGCGCTCATGTCTGCGGAGACCAAGTTGCTGATGAAGGATGGAGTGTCTATAGCGAGGATAGACGCTTTTATTACGATTGTCTCCATGCTGCTCAGGCAAAACAAGCACTTTCTACCCTAGAAAAAATTTCTCAGTTAACTGTGAAATTCTATGCTCCCGGTCACGGGCCGATGGTACGCTATGGGATGATGGAGTTAACCAGTCTGTATCGGAAGTGGAGTCAGGAACAAAGTTCGCGAGATTTGAATGTAGCCTTGCTTTATGCTTCAGCTTATGGTAATACAGCTACTGTTGCTCAGGCGATCGCTAGAGGTTTAACTAAAGCGGGGGTAGCTGTAGAATCAATTAATTGTGAGGTTGCCACATCTAATGAAATTAAGGAAGTAGTAGAAAAATGTGATGGGTTTATTATTGGTTCCCCTACTCTTGGCGGTCATGCTCCAACTCAGATTCAAACAGCTTTGGGTATTGTATTGAATACAGTTTCTAAGGATAAATTAGCAGGAGTATTTGGTTCCTTTGGTTGGAGCGGTGAAGCAATAGATTTTTTGGAAAGTAGGTTAAAGGATGCGGGTTATAAGTTGGGTTTTGAACCTATTAGAGTAAAGTTTAAGCCAGATGATGTGATGATTCAAACTTGTAAGGAAACTGGTATTGATTTTGCTCAAGCTTTGATCAAATCCAAAAAACTTCGTGCTCCTAAACCTTCGGGGGGTGGTTCGGGAAGCGATCGTACTGCTCAAGCAGTGGGAAGGGTTGTGGGTTCTCTATGTGTAATGTCTGCTAAACGTGAAAATGTCACCAGTGCTATGTTAGCTTCTTGGGTATCTCAGGCAACTTTTAATCCTCCTGGTGTAACTGTTGCTGTTGCTAAAGACCGCGCTCTAGAATCTTTGACTCATACGGGGGATAAATTTGTGTTGAATATATTAGCTGAGGGGAAAGAATTAAGAAAGCATTTTCAGAAGTCTTTTGCGCCAGGAGAAGATCGTTTTGCTGGAGTTGAGACAAAGGAAGCTAATAATGGTTGTCCGGTTTTAACTGGTGCTTTGGCTTATTTGGAATGTAAAGTGGCAAACCGGATGGAATGTGGAGACCATTGGTTAGTTTATGCTGTGGTAGAGAATGGTCAACTATTGAATGATGGGGTAACTGCTGTTCACTTCCGCAAAACAGGCAGTCGTTATTGAGAGAGCATTCAGCTATTAGGTTAAGCAAAATTTGTAATGGCGTGACACACCTAAAATGTTGCAATAGTAGGGGCGGGTTCCCCGTTAAGTTAAGGAGTTTAACCACCAGATGAGATGAACCCGCCCCCAATAGTCTAATATAGAATTCTGCTGAAAAGTGGTCATTGCGACGATAGGAAGCAATCTCACGAAACTCCTAAGATTGCTTCCTTCCACTCCGTTCCAGTCGCAATGACTTAGAATAACTAATCATCGGAATTTGATATTATTTACGACTATATTTTTCTTTTTTAGAGTTTTTCTCCGCCAAATCCCTATTTGTCTACTAAAAATACAAAGAGTAGCACCGATCCAACAAATTTCTAAAAAAGACATAAATATGTGATATTTCATTTTTTCTTATGGCTAAATAACACTATTTAATATATACAAAAATATGGTACTACAAAAAAGTGTTAGGAAATTGATAAAACAGGACTTACGCAGGACTACTATATATAGAGTACAAAAACTGTAGCGTTATGGTTTTTAACACCACATACATGGTCTCTGCGTAAGTCCTATAAAATTGAAATCCTTTACAACCAATAGTTTTGACTTGAGCTGAATGCTTAATGGTACATCAACTGATTTTCAAAACTTGGACTGACTCACCCGCAGCAATCAAAGTTTCATTCAATGGTACAACAGCTAAACCTGTAGTGCCAGCTAAATTAATTAAATTTCCCGAACTGTGACTACCTACGGCAAGTTGAAACTCATAGCCATTATTGCCTAAGTCTAGCTGACCCCAGAGATAAGTTTCTCGTTTACCATTAGACCGTAAATCTTGAAGCGATCGCGCAGTTACAAACTCAGGTTTCCATGCAGCTTGCTCGACTCCAGCCAACTTTTTCAGCGCGGGTTGCACAAAGCGCCAAAAACTAACCAAAGCCGAAACAGGATTTCCTGGTAAACCAAAATATAAACATTGAGCATCAGAAAATTTAGCCACCGTTAAAGGTTTTCCAGGTTTAACCGCCACAGAATGAATATGAATTTCTGCTCCTAACTCTTTGAGAATATCCTCAACATAATCATAGTCTCCCACTGATACTCCACCAGTAGAAAGTAAAAAATCTGTAGTTGTGACAGCTTTAGCAATAGTCTGTTTCAAAATTTCTCGTTCATCTGGCACAATACCAAATTGTATTACTTCTCCACCCATCTGGGCAACTGCTACCGCCAAAGCATATTGATTTGAGTCTACTAACTGACCTGGTTGTAGGGGTTGCTCTGGCGTAACTAACTCATTACCAGTAGAAATAATTCCCACCTTTGGGCGTCGATAAACAGGGATTTTCGGACATTGAAGTGCTGCTAAAACAGCTATTTCAGTAGCACTGAGACGAATTCCAGGGTTTAGTAAAGGTGTATCTGCCTGATAGAATGAACCTTGATATCTTACAAATTCTTGGGGTTGCGGAGTTTCTAGGATCAGCACCCTGTTACCTTCCCTTTGAGTCACTTCTTGCATGACCACTGTATCTGCTCCTGGAGGCATACAAGCACCTGTAAAAATACGAGCTGTTTTCCCTGATTCAATTTGCCCTTGAGGTTGATACCCAGCAGGAATTTCTTCTACAATTTCCAAAGATACGGGATTTTCTCGACTACAGTCTTTGACATCTGTAAATTTTACTGCATAGCCATCCATTGCAGAATTATCCCAGTGGGGAAAATCTAGTTTACTACTGACTGGTGTAGCTAATATTCGCCCCGATGCAGTTAATAGGTCTACTATTTCTACATCCCTCTGGGAATCTAAGGGTTGTACTAAATTCAAAATGATTGACTCTGCTTGGTTGACTGGTAGCATTTTTCATCTTTAGAGTTTGGCTTATTTCTATTATAGATTGTATTGGTATTGAGATCCTCCCGACGCTGCACTTGCGTGACAGGGCGGGATTCCCTAACATTGCTGGTAGGGGCTTTCTGCTTAAGACCGCACCTGCCTCCAAGGCCCTTCCCTCTTTTCGGTCTAAAGGCGCGCTCCACAGACTGACACTGCTAGCCCAGCAGCCTTTAACTACAATAGCACACTATATGGAAAAACCGCAAGATTGATTGCTTTTCATCCCGACGCTCCCTTGTCAGGAGAGCGCGGGTCTTCAACCAACGTTGAGATAAAATAATCGGCATTGGTGATTTTGGCTATGATTGTGCATTAATGCTATCACCTAACTATTAACTGAAAAGCGTTTTCTATTTGGCTAAATTTAGGTTTCATAGCTTGATTCACCAACGCCAAATAATCAATTTCTCTTGCCTCTTCTAACGATAGCAAAATTTCTTTCTCCTTGAAGACGTGAAGAGGAACTGCGTTTTTCATGTCGCGCTCGCTATAAGTTTCATGTCGGCGACAGCCGAAAACAGTACCTCCTGCTGAACTAGGAGGTTTGAAATACTGAATATTCTTTTCTCTTGGTCGATTGGATATGGTCAGGAAACCTCGGCATCCCATCCTACGGAAAGCTCGGCTTTTCATGTCGCGCAGCGTTAACGAAGTTGTGCGCTAGCTAAACGACCGCTTTTTTATCCCCTTTTAAGGGTAGGCTTCCCAAATTTTCCGGTCAAACTTTTGGGACTACCTTTGACGCGCAAGGAGGCATCGCGATAGGGGTTGTTTCTCTCATACTTAGAAAGCTTTGACGTAAAATTATTGATATACAAGGATTATAGCCTGATTTTACTCATTAAGTTGTCTAAGTCCCATTAATTCCTATAGCAATCCTATTTTATTCTTGTCAAAAATCTTGCCACTTTTTGGTATGGAGGTTTGGAAGAAATGCTGAATGGGTAAAAGTTTACGAGATACTGTTTGCGAAACTTTCCCCCAAAAATAAGGAAGCAACTTGACAAAAAGCAACATATCTGGTTAAGCTGTAGCAGAACTTAACCAAGCAAAAATCAAAATTAAAAATAACCTATTATAGAGGTACAGCAATTCTCAAACTCTAACTAACCCTCTTATACCAATTCTTGAAAATAGGACTACAGAAAGATAGTATGATAATTAACGCTCCCTCTTCCGTCATTTTTGTTGATAGCAATATTGCTGACTACCAATCTCTAGTTAATAGCGTCGAACCAGGGACCAAAGTAGTTGTCTTGGATACCAACCGTAATGGTGTCGAACAAATTACTGAAGTATTAGCTAACTACGACAATTTAGATAGCGTACAAATTCTTTCTCATGGAGATTCAGGCGTTTTACAGTTGGGGAGTAGCACCCTAAATAACGGTAATATTGAGAGCTATGAAAACCAATTGCAACAGTGGGGAAAAGCCCTAAGTGAAAATGGTGATATTCTTTTATATGGTTGTAATGTCGCAGAAGGCGAACAAGGACAAGCTTTTATTAATCGCTTGGGAGAGATTACCGCAGCAGATATTGCTGCCTCCGAGGATTTGACGGGTAGTAGCGATCTGGGGGGAGACTGGGTATTAGAAGCCACGACGGGATTTATCGAATCACCTCTAGCATTTCAAGTCGAGGCAATGTCTGCGTTTAATTCTGTATTGCAGACTTTTACAGTTACTAACGCTAATAATAGTGGTGCGGGTTCTTTGCGACAAGCCATTCTAGATTCGGAAAACAATAACAATGGCGGCACAAGAGACATTATCCAAGTAGATGAAGGTTTAACTATCAATTTAACTGATAGCCTGCCAACTATTAGTGAAGATGTGGAGATCCGAGGTAACGGTGTTGTGATTAATGGCTTGGATCGACATCAGATTTTGGCAATTAATGGCGAAACCGACACTACCCAAATAATCTTATCCGATATCTCTTTGAGAGACGGTAATGTAAGGGGTAGTAATGGAGCTGCTGGCGGTGGCGGTGGCTTAGGTGCTGGTGGTGCTTTATTTATTAACAACGGTACGGTAATTGCTAATAACGTTCAGTTTACTGACAATAGTGCCGTTGGTGGAGATAGTGCCAACGGAGCCAGGGGTGGTTCGGCTGAGAGAACGGGTGAAAATGGAGGTCGTGGGGGAATTGCCAATGAAAATGGTACTGCTTTTGCTGACCAAACTGCTGCTAATGGTGGAACAGCAGGTAGAGGTGAAAGAAGAAATGGTCGTAGTGGCGGTAGTGGTAGTAGTGGTAGCAATGGTACCTTCGGCAATGGCGGAGGTGCTGGCGGAGGCGGAGGCGGAGGCGAATCTGGTGGATTGCAAGAAGGCAGAGGTGGTTTTGGTGGTGATGGTGGTGATGGTGGTTTCGGTGCTGGAGGCGGTGCTGGAGGCGGTGCTGGATCGAATCCCAATAGACGAAGAAGAAGAAGAACCGCATTAGGAGGTGACGGTGGTAATGGTGGAGTATTTGGCGGTGATGGCGGTGATGGTGTTGATGTCCCACCAAATGGAAGTAGAGGTCCAGCTGTTCGCGGTGGCGGTGGTGCTGGACTAGGCGGTGCTATCTTCGTCCAAAATGAAGCTGAGTTAATCTTGCTCAACAGCAATTTTTCTGGTAACTCAACTACGGGAGGGACTGGTGCGAATAGAGGTCAGGCAAAAGGTAGTGACATTTTTGTCATGGATAATGCTTCCGTTTCTCGGGCTAATACCAATGTTACTACGGGAAATAACCTAGATAATGGTCGCGTCTTTGGTGACATCAGCAATTTTATTCTGCCCACAATTAATCTAGCTCCAGGAGATAATTTATCAGAACCCGATCAAAATGGTTCTTTTAATCTTTCCCTAAATAGAAGCTTGCCCATAGATTTAATAGTTAACTATACAATTACGGGAACTGCTATTAACGATCCCGATCTCTTTGATGATGAGGAGATTGATAGTGCTGATGTGAGTATTCCCCTGAGCGTTACAATTCCTACGGGAGATACAACAGGTTCTATTAATGCCGAAGTAATTGACGATCGCCTTTTCGATCCTAATGAAAATATCATTATCACCTTAGAAGATTCTCCACTTTACAATCTCGGTGATGCTATTTCTGCTGAATTGTCTATTGTGGACGACGAGCCAGATATTAGCCTCGATGGGACAAATGCAGTAGAAGGGGAGAGTAACGGTCAATTTATTTTTAATTTAGACCCCAATGCTCCTGAAGGTCGTCAGTTAAGCTTTAGGATTACTGGGGGAACAGCAGAACTAGATACAGATTACAGGTTGCTCAATGCTGACGATGAACCTATCGTAGGAGATGAAGATGGTAATTTTTTCTTAGATATTTCTGGTGAAGAACGAGTTGTGGTTCAAGTAGATGCCACAGGAATTTCAGGGGGGGTTCCCGATTTTGACGATTCTACTGCAGAAGAAAATGAGACAGTCGAAATTACTCTCAATCCTAGTGAAGAGTACGGTGGTGGCGGAAATACCATAACTGCAAATATTGTTGATAATGACAGTCCTCCTACAATTGACGTTGTTGCGGGAGATAATGCTATTGAAGAGAACTCCGAACCTGGTATTTTCGAGCTTGATTTATCCAATTCTTTACTCAGTAATGGCAATGAAAACGATGATGAGGATGCTATCTTTAACTTCACTATCGGTGGAGATGCTACGCGAGGAGAGGACTACAATTTAGTCTTGGTTGCTAACGATACTGATCGAGATATTATCGACAACAGTTTCTCTTTACCAGAAGGTACGGATACTGCCAGCATTGAAGTTAGACCAATTGATGAAAATGAAGAAGAAGTCAATGAAAACGTTACTTTTACCCTCAATGAAGGAGAAGGATACGAACTAGGAGAAACTTCAGCAGAACTAACCATTGAAGACAGTGGTAGGGATGATGCGGATAATGTAGTAGGGGTGCAAATTATTGAATCTCAAGGTTCGACTAACCTCATAGAAGGACAAACTACGGATAACTATACGCTTGAGTTAACCAGTGAACCTACTAGCGATGTCACTATTAGTTTTGCCACCGATACCACTCAGGTAGAGAGTATCGATCCCATTACTTTTACTCCAGAAAACTTCAACAGCAGGCAAAATGTTACGGTGGTTTCTGTTGATGACAATATAACTACAGAAGACCGCACTTCGGTTATTTCCCATACTGCAACGAGTGATGATGCTGCTTATCAGGGAATTACCATTAATGAAGTTACTGTCAATATTACCGAAAATGATGTTCCTGGGATTGTTATTGCCAACGGAAATAATTTCAGCATCACCGAAGGTGCAGCAGGGGAAATATACACCATTGCTCTAGCAACCGAACCCACAGCAGATGTCAAAACTAATATTGACATTAGCGACGATATCGAAGCCATTGCACCCATAACTTTTACTCCCGATAACTTTGCTACTCCTCAAGAAGTTACAGTTACTGCTGCAATTGATGATGAAGTAGAAGAAACGGAATTTCAAAACATCGCTCACATTATTGAGAGTGACGATCCTGTATATGATGGCTTGTCAGTACAACCTCTTCCCATTGCTATTAACGAACTCAGTTTCGATAATATCGAGACAGCAGGGGGTTTAAATAATGCCCTCAATTCAATTCAAGATTCCCTTGACGCTCAGTTTCGAGCCATTGAATTACCCTTTGTTGGTTCTCTAGAAACTCTCGCACCAGATCTAATCGGTAGTTTCCAAAATACCTTAATTAATCGGGTGCAGACTGGAGGGGTATTAGACGTAGAGAAACTTGGTGGGTTAGTTGAAGAAACTATTGAGGAGATTCTAGAAGTTGATGTGGAAGCGAGCGCAACTCTCTCGGAAGAAGAAGCCACTTTCGATATTACAGTTGCCAAAGAATTTAACCTTGCCAATATCGATCTGGATGCGGATTTAGATTTGCCAGGATTGGGAATTGATGTTGATGGTAGTGTCGATCTCACTTTTGATTACCAATTCGATCTGGGATTTGGCATTAGCCAAGAATTCGGTTTCTTTATCGATACAGAAAAAACCAACTTTACTGCAGGAGTCGAACTTGGTTTGAGTGATGATTTCCAAGCAACGGGGAATCTGGGCTTTTTGCAACTCGATCTGGTCAATGATGAAGAAAACCCCACTGCTGTTAGTGCTGATTTTTCTCTAGGACTCAACGATATAGATAATGGTGAAAATTCAGATACTGACGAAAACTTAGATGCTGGGGAAAATGTAGATAATGATGAAAATTCAAATACTGGTGAAGATTCAGAAGAAGAAGATTTGGACGGCGATCGCCTGACCAGCACGGAACTAAGGAATGCTTCTTTCGATGACATATCGGATCTCTTCAATCCCAGTGCTTCGGCAAGTGCCAATCTTGGTTTAAAAGCTGTTACGAGTGTGGAAGCGGATACTGCTTTTCCCAGTATTAATTTCGATTTGGCAGGGGAATTCGGCTCGTTTACCTTTGAAGAGGGAGAAGCAGTTGGCGATTTTTCACCGACGATCGCCTTTAACAACGTGCAACTAGATTTAGGCAGTTTTCTCTCCGACTTTGCTCGCCCCGTAATTGGTAATATTAACAGCATCATCGATCCTTTTCGTCCTGTAGTTGATTTTCTCAACACCGATACGGAAATCCTCAACGATCTGAGCATTGCGGACGGTTTAGATGGCAATGGTGATGGTGAAATTAGCGTCATCGAACTCGCGATTGGTATTGCGGAATTGGCTGGCAATCCTCCCAACGCTAGATTTCAGGAGGCTTTCGACCAAATCACCGAACTGTTCGCTCTGTCAGATGCTCTCAATGAATCGATCGCTGGTGATGAAGGCATCCTCATTGATGTTGGTTCTTTCGAGTTGGGTAATTTTGATCCTAGCGATCCCGATGCCGATCCGAGTGAAGTTGAAGCAGATCAAACCGACTCCGCACCAGATTTAGACCAACAACTCGATGATGCTCCCGATGATGGTAGCAGAAATACTCAGAAAGCAAATACCAATAGAATACTTAATAACGGTAATTTCGATATTCCTTTAATTGACAATCCCTTTAGTGCGATCGACTTACTCTTGGGTAAAGATGTCGCACTCTTTACTTACGATCTTCCTGCATTAGAAGTTGGATTCGACGTACAACAAACGTTTCCCATTTTTGGCCCGATTAGCGGTTTGCTGGAAGGGGATTTTAATGTCGCTTTGGACCTCGCTTTTGGCTTCGATACCTTTGGTTTCAATCAATGGTCTGCTAATAATTTCGACCCCTTAGAATCCTTCAGAGTCCTCGATGGTTTCTTTGTTAGCGATCGCGAAAATCCAGACGGTACAGGAGAAGATATCGATGAATTGGTTGCTACCGCAACTATTGCAGCAGGATTGGGTGTCGATCTTATTGCTCTTTCGGGCTTTCTCAAAGGAGGTTTAGAAGGAATTATCGGTCTGGATCTGATTGATGGTGGGGAAATCAACGGCACCGATGATGGTAGACTGCGTGCTTCGGAGATTGCAGATCGCATTTCCACACCATTTGAATTATTCCAATTAAACGGTATCGTTAACGCCTTTTTGGGTGCAGAAGTTCAATTATTTCGTAGGACGGTATTCGAGCAACGAATTGCCACTTTCCCCCTCGCTGAGTTTAGTGTCGGGGGTAAAGGCAATAGTTTTAGTAGCGTCATAGATGGGGTAATTTCTGGCGGTACGGTCTTTTTTGATGCCAACTTCAATGGCATTCAAGACCCCAACGAACCCGTTACCATTAGTAATGCCGATGGTAGTTACGATCTCGATATTCCCTTCTCTCCCTTCGATCTTAATAGTAATGGTGTTATCGATCCCGAAGAAGGCAGAGTGGTTATTGTTAATGGCATTGATATATCCACTTCCTTACCTCAGACCGCACCGATTATTACTACTCCCAATGCGACAATTGCCACGCCTTTAACAAGCTTGGCTGCGGAAATTGCCGAACCCGATCTCGAAGCAGCACAAGCAGAAGTAATTAATATTTTCGGTTTATCAGAAAATAGCGATTTATATAATGATGACCCCCAAACTTCCCAAGTATCAGTCTTGGGTTTACAATCTCAACTGCAAAATCTGATTATTTTAGCTACCAAAACTATCGCTGCGACTTCTTTAACAGGGCAAACCATCAATGGTAGCGAGATTCTGAGTAAAGATGGTCTGATTTATCTTGATAACAACAATAACCAACAGTTCGACGATGGCGATTTAGAATTAGTTCAAGCTGATGATGGCTCTCGTTTCTTCGATGTTAACGATAACGGAGAATTAGATAATAACGAGGTTTCTTCTACAGTAAATGAAGCACAAATTGCCAGTGCTATTCTTGAAGAAATCGCCGTTCGCATTAACAATGGGGAAGCCCCCGATCTTGCCGATACCGATACCGTAACTGCTATTATTAACGAGGCTTTAACCTTTGCGATTGCTGAAGATTCCAATATCAATCTTAATGAAAATGCCATTTCAGAATTGACCGCAAGCATTGTGGAGAAAAACCTCAATATTGATGGCATCTTAGATAAAGCTTTCCTTTCTGAAGCCGAACAAAGACAACAAATTAGCGGTCGCTATGTCTTTATTGATGTTAACGATAATGGGATACAAGATACAGACGAACCTTCTTCTTTAGTAGATGAAACAGGGGGAGATGAGCTAGATATTACTCCCTTTGACACCAATGAAAACGGTCTGTTAGATGTGCGCGTTGTCGTCGAAGGAGAATCCCCAGATTTTGTCTTTGTAGATAGTAATGCCAACGGCGAATTCGATCCAGATGAACCCTTCTCAGTTGTCAATCCTAGCGGTGACAACAACTTAGAAATTGATTTTATTGATAATAATGGCAACGGTGTACAAGATGAGAACGAACCCTTCTCGATCGCTTATCCTCTCAATCCCGATGGTACTGAAGTTGTAATTTCTCCTTTCGACCTTAATGAGAATGGGGTTTTAGAAGTAGGAGAAGACGATAACAATAACGGTATCTTAGATCCAGGAGAAGATAATAATGAAAATGGTGTCTTAGAATTAGACGAACTAGGACAAGTAGTGCTTGAAAGTCCCCCTGTAGATCGATGGTCGTTTGTAGATAGTAATAGCAACGGAGAATTCGATCGCGGAGAACTCTTCTCTCCTGTCTTTGATGATGGCACAGATCTCCTCGATCCTTTTGTCGAACCTGGTAAAGTATTTGTCGATGCTACAGAATCTCCCGAATTAGCTGGCGGATTCCAACATCTAGTTACCAATCCTTTAGCAACCATCTCCCGTCTGCTTGCCGAAGCTACCGATACGGCAGTAGCTCAAGACCTAGTTAAAACCGCATTCGGACTACCAGAAGATGTCGATCTGCTCAACTTCGATGCTTTACAAGCAGCCTCTAACCAAGACCCCAACTGGCTAGAAGTATATGCAGCACAAGTTCAGGTGCAAAATACCCTCGTTCAAATAGAGGCAGTAACGGGAGTTTCCGAAACCGAAATTGTTGAAGCACTATCAAATGAAATCGCTAACTCTGAAAATCTTGATTTGAGCGACTCAACTCAACTAGAAGGAATTATCAACGAACTTGCTCCCGAGTTAGCAGACAATACTGTTGATGGTGCAGCAGAAATAATTACTGAAAGTAACGAACGCATTGATGACATCGCTGACGATGGCACGATTGGCGATCGTGAAAAATCAATAGAAATCGTCCAAGTACAGCAAGTAGCGCAAAGCGATGACCCAGAAGGTCTAGTAGAAGATTTACTAGAATTAGGAACAGAAGAGGAAAATGTTGAAGAAATTGTTGATGATAATACAGGAGAACAACTTACCGAACAAATTGAAAATACAGAAGAAATAGACCCTACTACTCGTCCTGACTTTAGCAATAGTCGCCCCATCGCTGAACCAGATGTTGCAAATACCGATCTTGCTACATCAGTCACGATCAATGTTTTAGACAACGATAGCGATCCAGACAATGATGCAATTGAAATTGTAGATATTTTTGCCTCTGATAATGCGGAAGTAGTTATTAACCCAGATAATACCCTTACCTACACTCCCAATAATGGTTTTGCAGGAGAAGACATTATCTTCTATGCTATTCAAGATAGTAACGGCAGTGTTGATAATAATATTGTCACTGTGACAGTTAGACCTGATGGAATTCTCCGTGAAGGTAATGATGATAATGATTTTATTAATGGTAGTGAAGGTAATGATACATATATTGGCCGAGGAGGTAACGACTTAATCAGGAGTCATGGAGGTGACGATAGCCTGAGTGGCGGTCCTGGTGAGGATACTTTGGAGGGTGGTGCAGATGATGATAATATGAATGGAGGCAGTGGAAGCGATCGTATGTTTGGTGTATCTGGCGACGATCTATTGATAGGTCGCCCCGGTAACGATATCTTGTTAGGAGGTGAAGGTGATGATACTCTAGAAGGTGGTATTGGTCGCGATCGACTCAACGGTGGACCAGGAAACGACCAACTCTCAGGAGGAGGTAGTATTGACCGCTTTATCTTTAACACTAATCAGGAATTTAAGACTGAGGATGTAGGTATAGACACAATTACTGATTTTTCCAAAACACAAAGAGATATTATTCTCCTAGACCTGAGAACTTTTACTGCTATCAACAGCGACCCAGGAACAGGTTTCAGTATCGCCACTGAGTTTGTAACAGTTACTGATGATGAATCAGCAGAAAATTCTAATGCAGTCATTGTCTATAACAGTGAAAATGGTAATTTATTCTATAACCCCAATGGTAGTGAAGCAGGTTTCAGCGATGGAGGTCAATTTGCCACTTTGACAAATACCCCAGAGTTAGAAGCAGGAGATTTCTTTCTAAGAGGTTAGCGATCGCTATTTATGGGTTTTGGGTAAAGGTAAGTCTCAGAAGGTTAGGGTACAGATGAACCGTTCAACTGTAGAAGTTGTAAAGGAATGGTTAGAGGTTCGCATTACAGCGGTTTTCATATTAATAAACCACAATGATACTAATTTTTTTTTTAGGTTATAAACCGAGATATCTACTCTTTCTTGCCAATTTCACAACAATCTTGAATCGGATCGTCAATTAAATCATTATACCACTTACCTAATAAAATCTTGAATCTATCCTTTATCCCTGGATCATCAGGATTACTCCGACGTAAGTTTACTAACTCGTTAACACTCTCAGGGAACAAAATATTATTCTGATAAATATCAATCTTGTCTATAACAGTTTCAGCGGATTTTAGCTCACTAATCAAACTATCAGTAGTTTCCTCCCTGAATATCGATCCCTGAACGATAACGTCCGAATCGTCTCCACAATCAAAAGTAAATTCCCAATTATAAAAGTTTTCTAAAGGTGGAGCAGAAGAAGGTAATTGCCAACTAATAAATCCTGGCTTCGATTCAACATTAAATTTAGTCTCATAAATAATTTTATTCCCATCAAAGTCCTTTAAAACGAAATTAATACTACTAGAACGAGGAATATACAACCAAAAAGTAGGATTACTTGCCAAAGTTGCCACAGTGTCATATTCTGGAGGAATCAGAACTAAAAAAGGCTTTTTATCATTAGGATTACACTTGCCACCGTGAGAACTGCGAGCACCTCCTGCTGCGGTACCTGAACTAGGGTTTCCTCCTCTATCCCTTTCCTTGCGATCGTTATCCGCTACTTTATATGGCAAAAGGTTTTGAAATTCGGGGATAGAAGGCTTTTTAACCCCAGTTTTTTCTCTAATATCTGAAGTTTCTAAAATGGCAAATATACTTTCCAATGTTGGAGTAGATTGATTGTATTTACCCAGTTCTTGAGATACGCTAGCTTGCTGAAAAAGTTGCTCAAATTCCTCTATTTTCCCAGATTTTTGCGCTAGCACAGGTACTTTGATTTCTCCTGCTACTGATTTAGCTATTCCCACACTTAGTCCACAGATGCTAATAATAACAGCAGTCAATTGTTTGATTTTCATTATTGTCTCCCTGAAAAAAATTTTTTTGTCAAATTTCAAGAAATGGTATAAAGTTAGGAAATTTGGTTCATAAAACTGACATAAAATGTCAGAAAACCGATTCCATTCCAGAATCGCTACTTTCATGCAACAAAGCCTTATAAACCGACAGCTCTATTATTTTTTACCAATTTCACAACAATCTTGAATCGGATCGTCAACTAAATCATCATACCACTGACCTAATAAAATCTTGAATCTATCATTGATCTCTGGATCATCAGGATTACTCTGACGTAAGTTTACTAACTCGTTAACACTCTCAGGGAACAAACTATTCTCCTGATAAACATCAATCTTGTCTATAACAGTTTCAGCCAATTTTAGCTCACTCATCAAATTATCGGTTGCGTCCTCCCTGAATATTTCTCCGTCAACAACCTGCTCATCGTCTCCACAATCAAAAGTAAATTCCCAACCATAAGAGCCTTCTAAAGGTGGGGCAGAAGAGGGTAACTTCCAACTAATAAATCCTGGCTCTGATTCAACATTAAATTTAGTCTCATAAATAATTTTATCCCCCCTCTCAATCTTATCCCTTAAAACGAAATTAATACTACTAGAACGAGGAATATACAACCAAAAAGTCGGATGACTTGTCAAAGTTCCCACAGTTTCCAGTTCTGCAGGAATTATAACTAAAAAAGGCTTTTGATCATTAGGATTACACTTGCCACCGCGAGCACCACGAGTACCTCCACCAGTGCTATTACCCGCACTTGGGTTCCCTCCTCTATCCTTCTGCGCCACTTTATCAGGTTCTTTAACTCCAGTTTTTTCTCTAGTATCTGAAGTTTTTGAAATGGCAAATGTACTTTCCAATATTGGAGTAGATTGATTGTATTTACCCACTTCTTGAGATAAGGTAGCTTGCTGAAAAAGTCGATCGAATTCCTCTATTTTCCCAGACTGTTGTGCTAGCACAGGTGTTTTGGGTTCTACTGCTACTGATTTAGCTATTCCTACACTTAGCCCACAGATGCTAATAATAACGGCAGCAAATTGTTTGATTTTCATTGTTTTCTCCCTTAAAAAATTTTTTGTCAATTCAAGCAAATGGTATAAACTTAGAGAACCCCGATAGCTCTAAACTTGTGTCTTAGTTTCTTCTAAATTAGCAGCAACTTTAATTCCTAAGACTGATAACATTCTGATAACTTCTGCTCTAATAATTAGGCGTTGTTGAATTAAGGTATTAATGTATGAGGACTTGCGCAAAATAAGGTAATTCTGTGATTGCCAGGGACAGCGTTTGCGTTTTATGTGCGTAGCAAATTAGCCCATTAAGATAGCTATCTCAAATGCGTAAGTCCTGTGTATTCAGGAATAGATTCACCCTGTGAACTGAAGGTAGTAAATTAACAGGTAAGTCTAATGTTTTAGCATTTCTACTGAGAATAACAGAAAGTCTGGAGATGTGTCTTTGATCTAAATTATACTTCAATGTCTATTTCCCCCCTACATTGGTTTCGTCTACTTCTTACTCTTACTCGCTATACTGGTCTCCATCAGGAATATATTTAAGATTAGTTTGAAGCCATCGGTAACATCAAAGAAGTATTACCTGTATACTAGCAAGTGCGTAGGGGTGTGGAACACTATAGGATCGTCCCTATCAATCATCAGTCAATGGAGGCGGACTTCTCTCAAAATTTATGAAAACACTGACACCAGTTATAATAGATGCCAAGACAGATGGTACCAGGGGGACGACAAAAGCTTGAGTTAAAAAAATCCAACTAAGCAAGTATAAAACCATAATATTTCCTCCTATAAAAAAGACAAAGAATAAAACTTGATGAAAATACCTACCTACTACAGCACCAACAGCAGACCAACCTAAAATCCATAACCAGTCTACCCACCTATCCCAAAATATAATTAAAGGTCTTCCATCTAAAACTGCACTAATAATTTGACTTACCTGATGCCCATGTACAATAACTCCAGCCATTTGCTTTTGAGAAACAGTTTGAAAACTATAAGGAGTATAAAAATTATCACTACCACGAGGGTCTGTATTGCCAATAAGTACAATCTTATTCTTAACTAAAGATTCATCAAAATTATTATTGAGAACATCCGAAATAGTAATAGAATCAGAAACTTTATTAGGAACCCTATCTGAGTTTCTATAATTAAGTAAAACTTGAAATCCACCAGAGTCAATTTTTTGATAAAAACCTTGTCCTTCTACAAGGTCTTTGAAAATAACCTGCCCTATTTTGACAAATCCTTGGGGAGCATCTTCCTCTTTAATGCCTTTAGTTTCCAAATAATTGAGCGCAACTTTAACACTTAATGAATATTCTGTTTGACAAGGATTTCCCGATCTTTTATTCTGAAACATTAAATGGCGACGGATCACATTAACTTGACCAAGATCTAATATAAGCTGAATAAAACCGAAGCGTTCCTCCTTCTCTACTGTCGTAGGAGGTTTGGTACTAGGTTCATTCCTGTTATTCTCATCGTCACTAATACTACAAACAGCAATTATTTTCTTATTATTACTCAAAAGTGTTAATAATTTTTGATAACCAGATTCAGAAGGTAAAGGATTATTTCGTAAATAATCTACACCAATAATGGCAGGTTGATGAGTTTCTAATTTAGTTATTACCTTAGCCAAATTATCATCAGTTAAACTATTACTAATTCCATATTTATTAATGTCTGTTGCTGTAGCTTCAACAATTAAAAGACGAGGATCTGGTTCCTCTGAAGGTCGCCATCGCATCAAGCGATCGTACTCATTTAATTCAAATGATTGTAGTAAACCTAAAGTTCTCAAAATAATCACGCCTACTCCCACGAAACCAGCAATACCTAAACTCATTCCTAATGTTTTAGGTTGAGCTTGAGGTTTAACCTGAGAATTATCCAGATTATTTTCTAAATTTGCTAACTTTTCTGCTAATTTTTCCTCTACCCAATCTTCATTAAAAATTTTCCGATAAATTTTATTAAAAATAACTAATTTCTTTTCTCTTTTAATTACTATACCAGACAATCGTAGAGCCATTTGTACTGGACTATCATCAGTTTCAACTTCTCCCTTTTGCAGAATTTCTTGATATAGTCCCAATAACTGAGGTGCAAATTCAACATGATTAACTAAATAATCGTGCATATATTTAAAATGAGTGGGATTATCTTTCTCTTCCCAATAAGTCAAAATATGTTCTTCTACTAGCTGATCGACATCCGGTTCAGAATCCTCTGCATAATCAACAATAATTTGACAAAGTTTCTGAGTTAAAAAAGGTTGACCTCCAGTCCAATCAAAAACTTTTTTTAAAACAACTTCTGGCTCTTCTACTATTTCATCTAATCTCTTACTTTTAATTAAATTTTTTCCATCTTCAAACTTTAATTCTGTTAATTCAATGGGATGACCAATATTAAAAGGAGTCCGTTTTGGATCTCTAATTAAATCATCTGGAGTTGCCACTCCAACAAAAGCAAAAATCAACCGATGATAATCATATTTTCCCTCCTCAGCCCGGCGATTATAAGAAGAGCGAATAAAAGCAAAAAAATCATTTCGCATCTCCAAGGGTAATTTAACTAGCACATCAATTTCGTCAAGAAAAATATATATTTTTTGAGGATAAGGAAAATGAACAAATAATATTTCTTCAATAAACCGAGCAAAAAGTTGGATATTATTTAAGTTTTGATGACTGGCTCTCCAGTCTTGATAATTGATACTATTAGGTAAATCGCATCCATAAAATATTTCTCCTAAAAAACCTTCATACCAAGATTCTTCTTTAATTGAAACACCTAATCTAGTCATGTCAATTGGGATACATTTGCAACCTTGGGAGCGTAATTTTTTCATCACTCTTACTCGCATACTAGATTTACCCATTTGACGAGCATTAAATACATAACAATATTCGCCAGCTAGGAGGTTTTCAAATAGTTCTATATCTTGTTTTCTTACTACATAAGTAGGGTCATTTGCTCGTAAACTCCCTCCAGGTACCATTTTTTTCCTTTTTCCTTCTTTTTTACTTCCTGACTTTCAATAGAGCTTTGGCAAAAGTTTTAATTAAATCAATTCAAGATCTAAAATAAACAATTTTATCTCCCTATTCCCTCCATACCTATTCCCTATTCCCTGACCTCTGCCACGAAGTCTAATTAAGATAGACAATACTGAAAATATTGTTGATATAACTGACAACGAGGTTCAGCCAAATCACCTTTAATTTTAATTAATCCCATAGCTTCTAATTGACGTACCTCTCGATTTTTATTAGGTAAACGCACCGGAGAATTAGCTTTTAATATTTCGCAAAAAACTGCTTTTATTTTTGGATTATTCTCCATGATTTCTAACAACATACTTAAATGATCTTGATAAATCCCACTTTCAGTAGGAGCATCTTTTAATAGATCTTCAATTTTCAATTCATCCTGGACCATTTTATACAATCCTAATCTGACTAAATAAGGATGTCCTCCTACCATCTCCATTAAAGGATTAACTATTTCTGCTTCAAGTTGATGTCTAAATGTTAAATTAGCTACCTCATCTTTTGTAAATTCTTTTAATTCTATAGGTAAGCCCACATTAAAAGGAGATTGATAAATATCTAATTTACCATGATATTCTGTCGAATAAGCAATTACCATTCTCAGATTTTCCCAAATTTCCGAATTATTACTTTCCTCATACCAACTTCTTAACATAGCAAAAAAGTTTTTAGATATTTCTGGATAATTGAAAATCTCATTAACTTCATCTAATAGTAAAACAACATTTTTCTTGAGATGAAGCAATAATTCTTTAAATGCCTGAGTACAAGAAATTTTAGCGTTATTATCATCCCAAGTTAGTCCAGATTCAACATCAGGCAACTGACTTTTGATATTTTTATTAAATGCTTGGATGAAATTATTAATACTGCTGATATTTTGGGGTTCAATCAAAGTGTCAAACCTCAAATATACAGGAAGATAAGTATTTTGTTTTGCTTTGGCTTGTATCCTTTTCATTAGAGAAGTTTTACCCATTCTACTTGGTGCTTTTATTCTTACTAAAGAACCTGGTTGTTCTATAGCTTCATAACATTCAGATTCAATAGTACAACGTTTAATTCGATGACGTTCTATATAAAAAGGAGAGTCTAGTTTTTCCGGTCTACCAGGCATGATAATTTGGTGAAAACCATAATCTTCCTGTAACTCATTAATGACTAAATTTGGTTTATATTGAGTGAATATTTGTACCAAATATTCGTTCCATTCTAGATTGGATTCTGATGAGTATTTAAACTTCTTTGCTATTGCTTTTAATTTTCTCCCTACACTCGATTGATCGAAACTCATTGACTGAGCAATTTCTTGATATTTTTTGCCTGATAAGCGCAATTGGATTATATTTTTGTCATTGTCTGACAAATTAGAGTAAATGTGGTCAAATATTTCTTGGTTCATGGTTCTTTATTCAAGTTTAAATTTCTTAAGTTTTTATATCAATTTGATAGATGTTTGTGACAAATAAACTTCTAGAATTATCTATCAGAAACGCTTTGCCTTTGCAGGAATTTTTCAAAATTCTATACCAATTATGAAAAGTTATGCAAATCTTATCAGACTTATTTTACTAGCTTATGGAAAATAAAGAATCCAAGTGTGGGTTTGAAGTCTAGTAAAATTTTACTGAATTCAACAGTGGTATTATAATTACTTGGAATTAAAAAGAGCTAGTTAAACCAGCGATCGGGAAAGTTGATTTTTGATTGTTTTTGCCTCCTTGAGTTTTGAAATTTTTAACTTTTACTTTAATTATCTCCCTAATTTCTGGGGATGGTGGTGAGCTATAAGTAAAATGAAGGTGATTTTTTGGTATGGAGAGAGTGAGCTATTTAAATACAACAAAGTGAAGTAGATGAGTGATTTTGAGTGATGAATATCACTAGACTTCTTGCAGAAGTCAGGGAATAGGGAATAGGGAATAGGGAATAGGGAATATAAAAGAAGAAAAACAACTGTACCTCAGTAATATGAAAAATGACTGCCAGAATCATAAAACCCAGATGGCCATTCGATTTGTAACTTGTTAATATAGATACCAAATGGCTTCTATAGGACTTACGTAGTACAACGTATTTTTGTCATTGCGACCGACAGGGAAGCAATCTCAAATCCTAGTTTTTCCTACCTCATGCGTAAATCCCGATCTAATCTAATTGTATACTAAGGCTAACAGAGTGAGAAGTTACAGCGGTTTTCATATGAATAAACCACAATGATACTAACTCCTAACTCCTAACTCCTGACTCCTGACTCCTGACTCCTGACTCCTAACAATGAGTTTAGTGGTCTACTCAACTGAAAAGCGCTGTAATGCACAATTAATTTTGCTTAAATACTTCTCACTCCAGGAGACTATTCTATCATCTGATTAGAAGAAAGAAGAATCATTGATAGTAGTTAACTTAGTTGTGATTTCTTCTGGGGTAGTTACTGTATTTTCTAAAGTAGCTAAAAGTTGATTATCCCAGAATATTTGGGTATTATTGGCAACTGCTTCAATAGTTAGGCGTTGTTCATCTAAAACTAATCCATCACCCAAAACTAGCCAATCTTCATTAATATTGAAGTCGGTGATGATGTCTGAACCTTGACCAACGTTGAGTAAGAAGCGATCGCTACCACTACCCCCAGTTAAAGTATCATCATTTGCCCCACCATTGAGAAGGTCATCACCATCTTCACCCAATAATAAGTCTTGACCTTGATTACCAAATATCAGGTCATTTCCCATACCTCCTAATAACACATCTTGGAAACCTTCTGTGCCAACTGATGCAGAAAGTTCAGGGTTGTCACCATAGATAATATCATTGCCCTCACCACCGCAGATAGTATCATTACCCCCATCGCCAAACAGCAGGTCGTCTCCTGCTTGACCATATAAAATGTCATCATCCTTACCACCTCGTGCAATATCATTACCTGTACCACTAAGAATAGTATCTGCACCATAATTTCCACTCATAAAGTCATTTCCGGCACCGCCAGAAATCAAGTCTTTTCCTGACACATCAGCATCAATAACACTATTGTTGCCACCATAAATTGTGTCATCTCCTGCCTCTCCTAAGAGAGTATCGTCACCCTGGTCGCCAAAGATTAAATCATTATCCTTACCACCATAGACGAAATCATCTTGTTTACCACCATTAATTAGATCGTCTCCACGACTTCCTTCAATAACATCGTTACCCCGACCTCCATTCACAGAATCTTCTCCTATTTCCTCTGCTGAAGAATTGGAACTGGGGTCACCGACAATTTGGTCATCGCCATTCTCACCCATCAGCAGATCGTCACCCTGTTGTCCGAACAGAATATCATCACCCTTACCACCACGGACTTCATCATTATCCTTACCACCCATAAGTAGATCGTTGTAACGGTTACCGTTTAAGTAGTCATTACCTCTACCACCATTCATGGTATCACTACCTAATAAATCTTTGTCAGTACCACCAGTAGTACCACCCCATAAGATATCGTGACCTCTGTCACCTAGGACTATATCATTACCAATGTCAGCCCAGATAATATCATTACCCTTACCACCACGAGCGGTATCGGATTCTTTTCCAGTGTTAATAAAATCAGCTTCCTCCTTGCCATTAGCAAAATCACGACCACGATTAGCAAAAATTCGGTCTTCACCCAAGCCACCATAGATGATGTCAGGAACAGCACTACCTTCCATGGTATCGTTTCCACCTAAGCCATCAGTAGCTTGCCCAACTCTACTACTTTTGATAAATTCATCTGCTGCTGTACCGAATAAGAACTCTTCAAATTGATTAGGTTCGAGAACCATAGAAGGTACAACAGGTAAATCTGGAAATTCTATGGTTGGAGGTGGAGGACAGAGACTGACATGATCTATTTCTATTTGAGAACTTTCTATGATTATTTGTTCTACAGGAGTTTCTTCTACAGGAGTTTCTTCTACAGGAGTTTCTTCTACAGGAGTTTCATCCGCAGGAGTTTCATCCGCAGGAGTTTCTTCTACAGGAGTTTCTTCTACAGGAGTTTCTTCTACAGGAGTTTCTTCTACAGGAGTTTCTTCTACAGGAGTTTCTTCTACAGGAGTTTCTTCTACAGGAG
>JAAUYL010082101.1_pt1 | contig 23212 bp, 14 predicted proteins | sample 7278011 | NCBI WGS metagenome assembly JAAUYL01 (sample SAMN14350225, study PRJNA611818) | marine sediment metagenome | isolation source: surface marine sediment (1.8m) | place: French Polynesia: Moorea | collected 2018-08
AATTAAAGCAATTTGGCATTAAGTATTTAAATGTAACAATAACAAAGCAGTTGGTCACTCGGGTACACTTAATATCTATTTTAATTGCAGTCATATCTGATGTGCTTTGGGGCACCATTTTCCTAAAATACCCTAAATTTTGGAAGAAACCACAAGAGTTTTGTTAAACAAAAGTTTTATCCACAGAAACCAAGTCAGGCAATTTCAGCTGTTTGAAGTGTAAATATTAACACTCTGTGGTTTTTGTGAAAGCGCCTCATAGATTGCCTGTAAAATTGTCTTGGTTTAGTCACCAAGCGTTAAAACAATGGCTGGATAATTGTCATTATTCTATGGGCTCAGATGGGCCAAATGTAATTACAGAGCAGGGGTCAAAAATATAGGCTAGCTTTTTTCGTGTAAATATACCTAGATATGTATAACAAAACTTAGATAGCCGGCGCTGCCATTAATCAGTTACTTTTGAACTGTGGCTCATAGAGGGCAAACATTTTGCCAATAAAAAATTCAGGCAATCGACGAGCACAGAAGTTTTTTGTAAGCTTAAGTTTTTCTGCATAAAATCACTCTCGTGTTCACTACATTTTTATGGGGAGAATTTTAACGCAGTGTTTTATTGATAACATTAAAATTGGTGTTACAGTCACAGCATCACGAATTCTCTTAAGACGGACTACAACTTTTAAAGATTTTTTAGAGTTGATTTTCTATAAAACTCACTTTTTTAAGAGTCAGGGGATACATTTTTTGCGTACAAAATAAGGCAAAATATTATCTCTGCAATTTGATCTACTGATTTTTTCCTAATTACTTAGTAAAATTAATATCCTTTGCATAACAATTGATTAGCCTTTCTCGTTTTAGAAAATTCTCTGAATTTCTTACGCTTTTGAAGAAAATCTTCAAAAGCGGTAACACGACCTTTAAATCACTATTTTCTGCATTCTGAATTCAAAACTTTATTTAGCAATATTGCTTTGAAAATGGCTTTTTGTCATTTGTATTGGCAGAGAAACTGATAACAGGAATACTAAATTCAGTCCTTAGATAACAGAGTAGAGTTTGTTAAAGTTGCTTCACTTTTAGAAGAATTTTAAGCCAAAACTCTGAAACTGAAATCAGACAGAAATAGTGTAATCTAAAATATTATGGACTTTATAGTATTTTGTACATTTTGTAGTTTTATACTCGTATGTTGAATGCAATTAGCAACGAGTATTAGGTAAAAATCAGCCCTTGGGCAAAGTGATAAATTGTTTCATGATGTTGTGACTCATACAAAAGTGCATGTGAAAATTATCTATCATTCAATTTTCTAGTGATAAAAGTGGCTACCAGACTGGACTTTTTTCCAAAAAATAATTGCGGCGGATTCATGAAAAAGCCAATGCATTTGTGGTGTTGGTAGACGACGGTGTGATAACATCTACCAGACATTGGCTTGCAACTGCATCAATGTGGCTTTTTTCTTCACTTTCGCTGGCCTTTTTTATGACACAAGAGAGTCGGTCTGGCAACACCGCAGTCATAAAATAAACAACAACGGCAATCAGAAAAAAGATTTTTGACACAAGGAAAGCCTCAAATGCCTTTTCCAATGTGAAACAAAAACAGAGAGTGGAGGCTAAACTATGTCCTCCAGAATAAGAGCCTCTTCGAAAATCACCAGATTTAGAAGAAGAGTTACCAGTGGATTTCAGCTGGCCAAACAGGCCGTGATCACTTGCAGTTTGGTGGCATTTTTAATCCTCATTTTCACTGTCAGCAAATGGAAACCAAGAGAGGCAGTCATGACTCCTTATGCTCTGGACAATGTTGTGATTGGCTACAATGTCACTGTGGTATCCAACAACAGGACAAACAATGCAACCCTCAAGCCTACCCATAACAATACAAAGTATGACCACATCAGAGTAAGACATTCCTTCCAAGCCAGATTACATTAATCCTTAATTTCAGAACCATCATCAATGTTGAGATTGGCAAAACCAACACAACCACCACTTCAAAGCCAAAACGTGGGTTCATGAGACCAGCTGAGAATGATGAGACTGAGGAGGCTAGCAAAGTCGATATTGAAGCTAGGAAAAAGCAATTAGCTGAAAAGCTAAAAGCGGACAAAGAGAATAAGGATAAGAGGGCCAAGAAGAAGTACATCCTAACCTATGATGATCCAGACAAATATCAGGGTCCAATAGTGGAAGGTAGGCAATATCATTTTCCTTCAAACTGTAAATAAAATATGGCTGTACTTTTCAGGCTGGCCTCCCAGTAGAAACCGATCCATCAGCCTCTATTTGAGGCCAACAGAGGACTCGTTTTTGGTGAGACCGACGGCCTCTGTCCTCCGAGGCTGCAAACTTTTGGTTGTTGTCCACACCTCCCCTGGTGATTTCAAGACCCGAAAGGCAAAGTGTTAAAGCAATAGCCATAGCCAAAAACCATTCATACCCCCCTTTTTCTATTTTCACTTTAAGATAACTTTCATCCTGTGTTACCATGTTAGTTATCTGAAACCAACAGTAGTCATTTTGAAGTACATACCCTTGGCATCTTTCGGGGTATATTTTTAGGCTCTTGGCTATGTCAATTTATTAGGGAATTCGAGACACTTTCGGACAGTACGTGTACAATAAACAAGCGGGGGACACCTGCATGATATTTCTGTTTGGATCATCAACTTTTATCAGTGAACAAAAAGAAAAGAAGAAACCTGTTACAAAACCTTCAGTCTCTGGCTCGAATGCAACCTCCAGCAACACAACAACCAGGCCGGCCATAAAGGAGGCAGCCGATGTCAAAATAAACTCTGATCTCTTGAGAATGAAACTCAATCAGGAACACAAACACTACGGGGACATTCTTGTGGTAAGAACTAAGAAGTATTGGAAGTACTTTGTTGTTGTATAGCCTACAAAAAAGGAGCCCAGCTTAAAAGCATTCTCTTTCAAAAGGTCCCCTCTGGAATGGATACACCTGATCATCTGCAAAAAGACACTGACTAGCTTTAGCAAAAAGGTCAAGTCAGTTGATAGGCAGGATATCCCAATAATATTGTTAGAATAGGTATTGCGATGAGAAGGGCAAGAAAAGCGCGCAATAAGCTGGTTTGCTTATAAGTTATATCCTGAAAGATATGATACCACATAGGATATCAAGAGCGTCTTTCCATCTGTTCCTCGAATAGTAAACAGAACCATCATCAATGTCAGTGATTGCAGATGAGCAGGGTCCAATTCTTTTCAATAAACCAGCCCAGTCTCTCGCTTTCCTTTGAAGCCGCGGTTGACCATTCAGAGGGCGGAAAATGGATGCAGTTATCCGATAAAAATATATGTTGTCCTCTGAAAAAACAAGACTGAAACCCAACCTGCTTAATGTCACTTCCAGGCCGATTTCGTGGACAGCTACAACAATCTCACGCTTAAGACCATGTTCACACTGAAGTACTTCGCCAACCACTCCAACTTTCCAGACGACACAGGCCCGGAGTACCTCTTTAAGGCAAAATATAACATAACATAACCACGTGGTCTTTGTTTACATTTTAATCTGCTTTCCTTACAGGTGGACAGTGACACCTATTTGAATTTGCCCAGTCTTTGGCGGACTCTGTATGACAAGAAAAAGAGTGCAGCTGCCAATGTCACAAATCTTTTAATGGGTTCGAAATTCAGCAAAGATAAAATGCTGATTCCAGCCAGAGTTCCGTTCAAAAAGCGGCACGAAAAATATGCTGGCAAATGGGTCTGCCCAAAGTGAGATCAAACATGTTCAGACAAGTTTGATCAAGTTTAATCTTGATTCTTTTTCAGGTACATGTACAATGGCAGGCGGTATCCTGAAATTCTCAGCGGATCCGGCTATGTTATGAGCCGGTCAGCAGCCGAGTGCCTGTATCGCGAGGGTCTAAAACTCCCCTTCTTCCACCTCGAAGATGTTCTTGTCACTGGTTTTGCAGCCGAGCAATGCAACCTAGACCGCCTACACAACGATGGATTTCGGTATTGATTTTAATTTAATTATTGGATTTAATCATGGATTAATGTCATTGTTTGCAGACATTTGCCAACCAAGTTGAGAAAGATACGGAAGCACTACATTTTACTTCACTATGTCAACGAGAAGAAACGGATTGAAATCTTCAAAAAAGCAAAATGGGACGACAAACCGGTGGAACTTCCGGTTTTGGAACCCAACTACGTGGTCAAGAACAAGAACAAAACAACAGGTGCCTCCTAGACCCTCGTGAATCCAAAAACTACCGCGCAGCTTTGCCTCCTACATAATATCCACTGTATCTGTGCTAAAATCCGATATTTTCTACCAAAAAAAGAAAGATTTGTATTGTGTTCCTACTGTCGTTTAAAATTAAAATATTTAGCAGACTCCAGCAAATTCTGGTGAATTGAGGTTATTATGCAGATAGGCTTTCGTTTCCTCTCAATTAATGCTTGGAAAAGTTGGAATATTAGTTTTGTTTACCTATTCTTTCTCACCATCCCATTCTATTCATTTGTTTTGTTTCTAACTTTGAGCGGGGCAAACTTTTAGGCGGTTTAGGAGTTCTACCCACATTTCCAGATATTGTTGAAGTCCTTTTCATCTATTACCTTAATTTTAAAAGCCAATAGCTAACAATAAACCATGAGCTTTCCTTGGAGAAAAGTACTTTCAGACAGGTTTGTATTTAATTTCAAGCAATGAGAAAAATAGGAAAACAATTTACGTTAAACGACCTGATGTCCAATTGCTGAAAGAATTCACTACCGCTTCCTGACAGTCAGAAGTTTGCTCTTATAAAACATTTTCTAAAAATATACTGGGCCATGACCAGCTTCAGACTAATACCCATTTGTTTAGCAGTGATAGCATTTGCTTACTCTGCTTTCCAATGGATTATTGAAAAATATTTGAGAAAATAAGGCCTTTTCTTAGAAAAAAGAAGAAGAACCTTTATTAAATCATCCGCCCTAATAACTTTTGTCCTTGGCTATACACCTGCAGAATCCCCAAAAAAGGTAAACAGAAAACAAGTTCAAACACGATAGAAACGTGTCCAGACTTGTCCGAACAACCAACACAAAAGCCGGTTAATTTTTAACTTTTTGCTGCTACCACGGGCTACTGATAAATCACAGTATATTCATTTGCCAATCAAAAAAGAGTCGCTATTTTTGATAGCTAATCAAAATGAAGCAAATGTTTGGTCCCATCCAAGGATGAACTTAATTTGACAGGACAGTAGGCCTTTGGCTTAACAATTTGCACAGCAGTATAGTAGATACCAGGGCGCGCTCAAACGTGCCCAGAATAAAATGTGTTACTTTTACTTGTTCTTTTCCCAAGCCAGCCACCCTACTAATATTGTTCTAAGGAATTAATGGACTTGACTTTTTACCCTTTTTTTCGGGCTGATTGAAATATGAAATTTGGTTAACTGTGTTTAACCTTGGTACAAGTGGTAGCACATTTGTTAGTAGGGTAGCGTAACATTTCCAATGGGATGAAGGTTGGTAGAATTTTTTACTGGCCTTGTCCAAGGAAAAATAAGACAAAATGGCTGTGGCTGCACAATCTTTGCGCCGCCGCAAAACTTGGACAATTAGCTCAATTCTTGGACCCTTCATGAAAAGGTTAAGCTAAGCAAAAACGCCGGCAAAGACTAAACCCAGCCAGTTTCTTATTCTGGGCAATAAATTCCAGCTTCATATAACCATTCAATAGACTCAGACTCAATTCTGGCAGTTGATATCACTAGATAAACTTGTTTTCATAACAGGAATCCAAGGGTATCAGCAACTTTGCTTTTCTCTTTGTTAATCACTAAAACTCCCATGCAACCTTGGTCTAGTGGTTAACAGCCCAGCTGCTGTTTTTGCCTGTCCCGGGTTCGAATCCCGGATCGGACGGACACCAAAAACCCGCGCCAAAATTGGAAGGCAATATTCACAAATTATTTCCCTTCTCCGGCCTGCTTCAAATGGCCAAGCAAACTGGTGTCCCGACAATTCTCCCCCAAGACTACGTACCCCTTTGAGGGACCAAATGTCGGAAAACATGTGATAAAGCACATTTCCTTTTCGGCGGATGTGAGGGGTGAGCCAAAATATATAGGTCAAATATTAGGCAGAGCAGTTTTTTAGATTCAAAATCTACACAGAAAGCACAGAAACTGCCTAAGTTTTTAAAGGGAAGGGTATTGAAAGTCGCCCCCATTTTACTCAACTTTTTGGCCCAACTATAAAGAAAGTTGGGGGCCTTTCCTAATCAACTATTGCAGCCTGTTGTTGTTGCTGCTTTCAGCGAACCGGAAGTGCTCTCTGCAAAAACCGGAAATGGGAAGGCCACCAAAGTCAAAATAAAAAAAATACCTGATGCTGATGAGAAAATTATGCTCTGATTATATGATGCAAGCATTATTAATCTAGATATTATGCAGCACCACCACAAGCGCAAAGAAAAGACTAATGACTTTAATTAAGATACATGGAATATGTCTAGGCAAACCGGATATATGTAGGAAATCATTTGGACCCTGTTTTCCTCCAAAATAAAAATTTCAGACCTGCTCTGTCTAGTATGACGTCAGGTTAAGCTAGGGCAGTGTTTCAACTTTCTTTAAAAGCCTGTTTAGAGTTCACATAAGTTGTTCTACGTAAGGCTATTTTTAGCATAGATGACATTAGCGCCATCTGTCGTGCGGTATGAAAGCCTAACCTGTCATACTGAAACTAGATACGACATCTGCATTGGAGGCTATTGCAGTTCAAATGGGAGTGGATAGATAAGTAGTTAATTAATGTAAATAATTACTTGCCTTCTCTCCAGCCGTACTCCTTCATGGTCTGGACAACAACAATGAAGAGAAGGGAAAACAAGTGGAACCTCTCCCGGACATCCGAGCAAGACACTTGAAACAGATTGTTCTTGTCAAACTTTTTGAACACGCTCCCCTTAAGCTCCACAAACTGAAATTATAATGGGAAGTGGCAGTACACATTTTCAAAACAATTGTGGATTCTTGGACTCACATTGTTTGACATCATGATGGTCAGGAGAGCCTTGTTGGACGCATTGATGGCTACGTTAAGGGTGGTGGCTTGCAAGAGGACAAGTAGGGTATGCAAAATCACATATGTAATTGTGAGCATGAAATGCGGTATGACGCCAATATGCTCCCGCTTCCTCCCTCTAGGCTCTGTGGCTGTCCAGAAGAGTGCATCAATGGTGTCTTGTCCAAAGGCTGAAAATAGTCGATCTCCAACCTGAAAATAAAACACATTAAAGCAAGTCCGGATCCAATGTGAATCACAGTAGCCGGCAGGATGCTTTTAGATGATGTGTTGCGCTGGCGGGAGAAAAGTTTTCGGTTTCCTCGTAAAAAGTTTTTGCTTCGCAATTTTCGGATGGCTGTAAACTGACACGAAAGCACCCCGTAAAAATGTTTTTCCAGGTCAAACCAAAATTGCTTTGGCAATTTCTGAAAAGTACACACAGTACCATAGAATTTGGGCTGCCAGCTACAGGTTTAACAAATGCTGGTTGCAAATGAAAATGTTTACTGTTATGGTCCACCGTAACCAAACTCACCCCTCTTTAAGGCAAGAGCAAAAAATTAGTGAAAGCTGGGATTTTAATCATCAAATGTAGGGTTGCTTTTTTACGAGCAAACAAGTGCAAAAAGCTGTAAAACTTTTAACTCCCCGGACCCAACCTATTAAGAATGCACTTTTGAAACACCCTCTAATTAGTAATTACAGCGTGGTTCAAAAGTAAGTAATTACTAATTACTGACCTCAAGCATGTTGTAGAAGAGATAGAGCTTAATGACGGATTGGCTCTTAATCAGGTGATACATCATTGATGTGTCGATGAAGCTCATGACGTAGACACAGACTCCGATAATGAAACCCTTGAGCAAGTCGATGATTTCAGCTGGGAACAGAAGTCGACCGTGATAAGGCCTTACCAATCTGAAAGGCAATCAATTGTTTTAATGTATCTTATGACAACCAAACAAAGACCCTGTTGTGATTTGAATAACAATTGCCTATGCTCGTACAGTACAAGGTCTATAATACAGCGGAGATTAGCTGGCTCTAACTGTACTTATAAGATTGTTTATTCGCTTTCTCAGCCTCCGGCCTGTACTTGTGAACTTGCATCTAACCTGACCATATACTCTATGCGGGTTTGAATTTTGAATTTCTCCACTATTCAAGTTTGAATGCGAGCTATCTCCTTGACGAAAGCGCGCTCTGGCTGCTTTCTTATGCAAAATCAATGCACAAAACTTTAAATAGGAGCGGCTCTGGCAGTTGAGGGAGGGGAGGGCCTCTTCAATTTTGAATTTACAGTGGGGAGTAAACCAAAGTCCAGAACCAAATATCTTATTAACACATGAAAATGAAGGTTCACTCTTTACTTTAATATGCTTGCCCGTCACTTGTTTGAAATGGTATTAAATAGCGAATTATTTGGATTTCCAAACAGTGATTTTGGTTTGAAAAGTCTTCCTAAGAATTTCTTGCTTGAAAGACAGATTAAACCGTTTTTAATGCTAATTGAATCACACCAGAATCCTTAGATTTCATCTTTTGACATGGTTTAGTTCTTACCCCAATAAATACAGTGGTGCTCTGAAGATGAGGGCAAAACAGGCCAAGCCAAACCTTATTGGCAAAAATGTGAAAACGAACAGGAACGAATCGAGACAGTGGAAGAAACCGTAGGACATGAATTTCTCCAATTCCCGCGGGATTTTCATGAAGGTGTACATCTTTTCCCTTCGAGTTGTATAGCGTTCCTCGTCATTTTCCAGAACGTAGCCTCTTGTGACTTCATTCCTCAGGTATCCAAACAGCGACACTGAAATCGTAAACAATCAATTTCAAGTCTGAGCTTGTCTCAACTTGTCTAAGCTTGTCTATGAGCTTACTTTTGATCCCGTCTGAGTTTCCTGCCATTGTTGGAGTTTTAGATTTGAATTTCTTGCTCGTTGCTGCTTCGCCGATTCTTTGTTCACTTGTTGGCAGCCTCAAAAGAGTCTTCGGATCTCTGTTTCCCAGCTCACAAACACGACCATTTTATCAAAGTTTCTCAGAAATCGGCCCAATTTTCAAACATTTTTGAGTTTTTGACACTTCAGTTCACTTGGTTGGTTCAGTGTTTTGTGACGTTTTCTCAGCCATTGACGTCACATAAAAACAATGAAGAGCTTCTGTAACCTCGGAAAGCTACTCACATTAAGACAACAAAACCCCCGATTTTGGCTTAAAAAAGGCTAAAACTTTGAAAAATCAATTTAATTAGGTAATTTACTTTGCAAAAATTACAAATTAAACCGCATACAACTAATACTTAGCTCAAGTTTTCCGAGTCTACAGTCTGAAAGCTCTTACTCAAACTGAGAAAAGTCTCCTTCGGCTGTTTGGGCAGCAGTCGGCTGGGCTGGCATTTTGGGCCGACTTTTTATTTAAACACAACAAACGCAAAACAGAAACGAAATCTGTGAACGAAATAAAACGTCGAAAATCCAGGATTTCATTCGATTTTAACAAGATTCTTCAAGTTTAGACAAGCTTAGACAAGTTCGAGCAAAATGGCGTTGTACAAAACAGCTCGAAGCCTGCTTCCGGCTGTCAACAGAAGCTTGCCGTGCATTGCGAGCAGAGCTGGCTACCACGAAAAGGTAAGAAAACTTTTGAGGCTGAAATAACGACAACTTGACAAGCTTGATCTAACCTTGTATTTCAGGTTATTGATCATTATGAAAATCCGAGAAACGTTGGCAAGTTGGATGCCAAGAGCAGGAAGGTCGGCACCGGACTTGTCGGGGCTCCGGCCTGCGGCGATGTCATGAAACTCCAGGTAGTCTGAAAAAAATTCTTGCATGCAAGTTTGAATATAAATTAACAATTCTCAATCCAGATTGAAGTCGATGACGATGGCAAGATCATTGACGCAAAGTTCAAGACTTTCGGCTGCGGATCCGCTATCGCCTCAAGCTCTTTGGCCACAGAATGGATTAAGGGAAAGTCGGTAAGTCAAACCAAATGCCATGTAATCGAACTGTCATTTCAGGTCAAACAGTACGTTTAATCATTGTGCATCACTTTCAGCTCGATGAGGCAGCCACGATCAAAAACAGCGAGATTGCAAAAGAGCTCAGCCTTCCGCCGGTGAAATTGCACTGTTCAAGTAAGAGTTCAGCTTGTTTTCGGATCACACTGTAATTAAATTTTACTAAAACAATTAATTTCAATTTTTCAGTGCTCGCAGAGGATGCGATCAAGGCAGCTTTGAAAGATTACAAAGTCAAGCAGGACAAGGAGGTTGCTTCAAATTAAATTCAACAAGAGCTAAAGTCGACTCCAGTTAAGAAGAATATATGATTAAACAGTGCCAGGCTAAAGACAAACCATCGTAAGAAAGTGTGCATGTGAGAGGCTGTGAACTTTGGAGAAGAATTAAATCCGGAACAACTTTTGACAACCTAGTGTCAAATTCACTTAAAAATACATTGATAATCCAATAAAATACTGCTTACGCACATTGGCTCATATTTTGAAATTCATTCCTTAATTTTGATTTTTCTTTCTTTTTTGATTTTTCAGACCCAAAATGAGTTCAACCAGATTGGCCACATTTTCGCAATTTGGAAGGAAAATTGTCGGTGTTGGCCGGAATTATGCGTAAGCAAAAACAAGAACAACAAAACTAAAAGTAGATCCTGCGTCAAGATCTGGTGTCCCATAGGCCCGCTCGCTTTTCCAATTCACCAGGGTCTAAGGCTCATTTAGTCATTTTGTTGCGCATTTACCCTTGGATCAATCAAATTATATCTCTGTATGACAGTATCACCATATCCTCTTTTCTTTAGGGAACATGCAGCAGAGCTTAACAACGCAGTCCCGACTAAGCCCCTTCTGTTCATGAAACCCCCATCCACTTACATATCCGAAGGCTGCGCAATTGAGGTATTTTTGGCTGTTTTCAATAAAATAAATCTGGAAAAATACTATTTTTAGATTCCACTCGGTTGCAAAGAAGTCCACCATGAAATCGAACTGGGAGTTGTCATAGGATCAACGGCAAAACGGGTTCCGGCTTCTGAAAGCATGAATTTTGTAGGCGGATACGTTCTCGCTTTGGACATGACGGCGAGGGATTTTCAGGTACTTAACCATATTATTGAGTATTTAATTAGTTAATTACATTTTGATTACGATTTAGAATGAGCTGAAGAAAAACGGACACCCTTGGGAGATGGCCAAATGCTTTGATACGTCTTGTCCAGTCAGCAATTTCATCAGCAAAGACTCTATCAAAGACCCCCAAAATGTGGACCTGGTTTGCAAAGTCAACGGAAATGTCCGGCAAAACGACAACACGTCGAAAATGATCACATCTATTCCGGACTTGATTGCTTACATTTCAAACTATTTCACGCTAGAGGAGGGCGATTTGATTTTAACAGGTACCCCCGCCGGAGTTGGACCTGTTATAAAGGGCGATGTCATAGAAGGAGAGATTCCTGGTGTGGTCAACTTCAAGTTTCCCGTTGTCCAGAGAACATAAACGTTGTATTTTTCTATGAAATATAGGCATATTTTTAATATCACCACCACTTGAAAACCATCTCTTGATCTTCGTCTTGGTTTTGATGAACGGTGAAAACCTCTTCCGGTTTCTCCTCCGGCTCCGGTTCCGGAGGAATCACGGCCACGGCTGGGATGGACACTTTGTTCTCGTCCTTGACCGCGTCCACCTCGTCGTCGGAGGCTTCGATCACTTGTACCTGAATTGTTTCAGCGGGCTCGACAAATGGCGGAGGTGGTGTCGGCGGCTTGTTTTCGTCGACCTTTGCTTCTTTTTGCCCCTTGTATGGCATCATTTGAATTCCTAATAAGAATAATACTATAAGATACCATGATAATACCTTTGATTACTTAATTACCATCATTAGTGTCCTCCTTGCTGATTTCAAAGGCAAGATTATGATGGGCAAACTTGGCGTCTTTGGCAGCCTCGGCCTCCGCTGTTCTCCTGTCCATTTGAGCTTGATACCATTTCTCAGCAGGTCTGAACATTTCTGCCCAAAGGTCGGATCCCCTATAATTAACCACTTATAACCACTGACATTAATTATTGTTACTTATAATGGTATTACCTGAATCCTTCCCTGTAGAACTTGATATAGGGTATTATTGGATACAACAACACTATGGCTAGTGGCAGCAATTCCATGATCCAACCGAGTGCTTCAATGTTGGGCGGAAATTTGTCCTTGTCGTATTCCATTGGCTCATGGTTGATCCAGGCCAAAACTGTGATGAAAGCCAAGATTGCAGGTGTGATCAGCTTCCACAGAATAGTCCAGAACCACCTGTTTCATGAAACAGTCAGCTATAAGTAGGATATTTTTTTGTTTTGGTTGTACCTCAATGGCGTATTGAAATCCATCCCCATCTCGCTCAAGTTGTCAAAGAACTTGTCCACTCCGTAAACCCAAACAACGTGGATAACTTCCAGTAAACAAACAAACAGCAGACTGCTCGTACATCTCTTGTCAAAGACTGTGAAGAGCAGGATGCCTCCATTGGTGCACATTGGCAGTCCTAAAACAACAACAAAGTAACTCTATTTATGGATCAGTAATATTTTGACTCACCAGCAAGGAAGAAGAGACTGCACAGGGCAATCACAATGTAGGCTCTATACTTTGTCAGGGAAGGTTTTTCGTCCAAAACAAAGGCTAGGAACGTTTGGACACCTCCGCAAATGCTAGACATTGCCAGGTTGATCAGCATGAAGAAGAACAAGAATGACCACAAAGGTGGTATATCCATAGCCAAAACAGCAGAAGGGTATGACACAAATGCCAGACTGATGCCTCCCTTGACCACTTGTCCAACATCATCAGTTCCTGCCTAAGGACAACAATAACAATGTAGAGTCTTCCAATGAGTGTTCCAAAAATACAATAATACCTGGTCTGCAATGAACCCCAGGATCATGAAAACCACAATGCCAGCATACAGAGAGGTTAAAGAGTTGCAGAGTCCAACGATGATGCTGTCCCGGTGGCTGTTGTTTCTGAAGTCATTATAGGAAGACAAGACCAATTGTGAGCCAAAAGCAACGCTCAAGCTGAACAAAATCTGGGAGGCAGCCGAGGCCCAGATATTGACCTCAGTCAACTTTTCCCATTCAGGATCAAACAGGTATTTAATGCCATTGCTAGCCCCATCCTTGGTAGCAGCATATCCTATAAAATCAAAGGCACTTCCGGTTTGATGCTTGCATAGGGCACCTTATGGGAGGGTGCTTGTTTTTACCCAGGAGAACAGTCAGGACAAAGTAGGGTGACAGAGTGATGACGTATGCCACTTTACCATAGGATTGAATGCCCTTGATGAGTGTCAGGCAAATAAGGACCCAGGACCCCAGGAGGCACAGAACCAGTTCCCATTGCAGGCTACCATAGTTGTCCCAGGAATACCTTAAAAATCAACCCAGTCAAAGAAATGTCATGGAGAGACTTGTTTTCTACCAACCTCTCTCCTGCTTCATTTAGATACAGGCCCAAGACTTTGCCATTAAAGTAGTCCTCAGCTGGGGAAATGCTGTTATTTCCTACCACCCAGTCAAATCTCGTTCCTTGACCAAGGAGGTCAAAGCATTCATCAGCCTAAAAGTAACCTGTTTAATATAGATTAGGTTTGTTTGTTTTAATCTTGTTACATCTGTGTCATAGCTGTCATATTCGTGCTCTTTGCAATAGACAGCCTTCTCAACGCAATCACTCTTATAGAAAACAACATCGGTAGAGTTGTAATCAGAGATGCACTTGTCATTGTATTGCTTGGTGTAGCAATCATAGGTGCTCCACTCATCCGTGCAAGATCCCCAGGGTAATTCCTTCCTAATACCGGATTAGCTTAGATAAGTCCAACTTCCGATACCGGATTGGATTGGATTACCTGAATCCCACTGCCAAATAGTAAATGGCCCAAGCCATAATGACAACGTAATAGATGTTGACAAAGAATCTAACCAAGATCATGGCATACCCAAGTCCATTGAAAGCTGGTACCATCCTTCCAAAGACCTGTTTTGTTTACAACTGATGAGTGATTTCACAAGCTTTTGACAAAGTCAATCATACCTTATTGGCCCCCACCCTCGAATATTGACCCAGTGACAGCTCCAGGAAGAAGGCTGGCAATCCGACAAATATCAACATGGCAAGATAGGGGATCAGGAATGACCCCCCTCCATTGGTGTAACAAACGTAAGGAAACCTACATATTTTGGCGACTCAATGAGCATGATTGAAAACAGTCTTTTTAATTTGCTCACCTCCAGACATTGCCCAAACCAACTGCCAATCCAAGACTGGACAGGAAGAATTCGCAATGATTCCCCCAACTTTCTCTTTCTTGTGACATTTTTGCAAATTTATAATTATTTCTCACTAAATTAACATTACTTGACCTAAGGCCCTACAATGAGCAAGTCAGCATGCAGCAATTTAGAATTTTGCTAATAACTGATAAAGATTTTGAAGTGTCAACATGTATTTATTTTCACGATGGGAAGAATTCATTTTTATTGTGTTTTGTGCGCTGATAACAAAAATAATAATAAATATCTTTTGAAGTCAGTGCTATCTATCACTAAGAATCTAAGTAAATAATTAGCAACAGAACTCTCCGTTTTTATTAAAAAAATAATCTCACTAAATATTTACCAACATTTAGCATCCAATTCTTTAAATGTCAAAAAGAAACTGTTTTCAGATAGCAAAATAATGCACGACAACATGATTTTTCCAAGTTTTAGGCGACAAAATCCCGTTAGAATCATGTTTTTGCAGAAGAAAATCCAACAATTTTCGGAAAAACCCTTTTACCAAAAATTCAGAATTTTCGAAAAACATCATCATTCAATATTTTGCTCGAAAACGGCTTGACATTTTTCTTTGAAGCTAAGTACATAAGATCTAGCACCCCCAACTGATCTCAAGCAAAAGTAATGGAAAACTTTTGGAATGAACAAAATGCAGGTGAAATGCTGTAGCTTTTCTATACTTGCCGGAAGTTTGGCAGCATTTGACTTGTTTTTCAAGCAACAGGCAAACAAACAACATACGTTAAAATCTATGCAGAAGGGGGTAAAATTGCAAATGTAGTTAAAGTCTACGTAAAGTCAAAACAGGTCACAAGAAAAACAGATTTGTTTGGGGTAAGAAAAAATATAAGCCAAAAAGCAATGATTCCTTCAAATATTTTCATTTATTTTTCAGAGAGAAAATGAAGCTTTTGTTAGGCTTCGTCCTGCTTGTGGTTTTAATACAAAATTCCTCTCAAAAAGAGGTAACGGAGGTAACAAAAGTGCTATTACCTCCTCAACTGAGATATGAAGAAATCCGGGAAAATAGGCAATACTTGCCTAGGGAGGCTAAGGATGGCGACGAGCTTGAGCCTCCAGACACTGATTTCCGGTTAGATGAGGAGGAAGAAAAGGCGCCGCCGGTATCAACAAAAGAGGTAACCGGAAGTGAGCAAGGAATACCTCAGGAGGACTTCCGGCTTGAAACCCCCGAGAATCCGGAAGTTGAAGAGGCACCCCTTCCCAACACTAAGGAAGTTGACTCTGGTACTGAGAGTACTTCAGGTACCTCTGTGACAGATCAGTTTGTATCAGCGCTCGCAGAAGAAGCTGGCACCCAAATTGGTGCCAACCTTGTCGGCCAGATTCTGGGAAAGCCCACTGTTATCAAACCGGAAGTTAACTACCAACCAACTTTTGTCCAGCCCATTGTGAGGCCAGAGCATGACGATGAGGAGGAAAAGGAGGAGGAGGAGGAAAAGAAGAAAAAGAAAAAGAAGAAGCCCAGCAAATCTACCCAGACACTTCCGGTACTTCCAGGATATTACCAGGGTCCATACCCTGGCTTTCCTGGGTATTCTGTCAATTATCCCAAGTATGATCCTGCCTATAGGCCCCCAGGCTACCCAATTGCAGTGAATCCCTATAACAGCCCCTACCCTCAGCAAATCCAACCACTAGGATCTCACCATGGTTTCAATGGACCAGTGTACAACCAGCACCAGTATTCTCATTCTTACCCAGGAACTACTGTGCCTGTCAGTGTCAACCAACAATATGGTTCTTTGAGCCAGGGATATCCGGTTGGTTCTGGCAGTAACTATGGTAATGGTTACCTTAGCCAGGGTCTGCCTGTATACAACAGTTACCCTTCTGGCGGTCTCAACTCTGCAACCTCTGGTTATTCTGGTTTTCATCCATCCACTTCATATGGTTCTTACCCAACCATAACCCTGACCACTGGTGTGTCAAGTGCCTACTTTCCAGGGTTTACCAGGGAAACCATTGAGCCAGAAGACAACGATGAAACCGTTACAGACGACCTACTGTTCAGGGATTCTGGTAGCACCACGTCCAGTAAGAAGAAGGGAGGCAACAAGTCCAATCTGGTTGCTCCCCTGTTCGCCCTGGGTGCAGGGTACCTGTTCTACAACCACATTAAGAACCAACAGAACCAGCAATACCAGTACCCTTACCACCACCAAGGCGCTTACCCAGGGTACCATCAAGGTTACCAGGGTTACCAGGGTTATCCCAACCAGGGTTACAATAACCATGTACAATACCAGGGCTACCAGGGGTACCCTAGCACTGGTTACCAGACAAGTTACCCAGGAAGCGCCACTTCCTATACCAGCAGCAGTTACCCTAGTAGCAGTTACCCTGTAACGACCAGCTATCCCAGCAGCAGTTACCAGGGACCTGCAACCCCAACTTTTACTGGCAACAAACAATATTCTGGAGTTGGTGCCGTTTATGGACGTGAAAATCTTGGTCCCGGACTGAGATTTGGAAAGAACATGAAGCCGGAAGCTGAAGGTATTGATCTACATGAGACAAATGGCACATCATACCCATGTACGAGTATGTAACTAATTTTTAGATATTGGCAAAACCAAAACGAGAGAAAAGAGGGAGGCAAATCAGGTTTCTGTTGGCGAAGGATCTTCAACTCCTTTGCAAAACAAACCAACTGAGGGGACATTGCCGAGGTGAGTCTAGTTTTGGTGCGAATCTAAACAGAAATCGCCATTTGAAGTCAAGCCTGATCAATGTTGCGGGTGTCATTTTGCGTAAACACCTAACTAATGGCTGAAAATTCCGTCAAAACAAAGAAATATTTACTTTCTTATGTTTCATTTTGGTTACATTTCAGTAGCCCTCAAAAATCAACAATGAACGAGAATGTCCGGATTACAAATGCTCAGCCCGGATCTAAAGAAGAGGAAGGCGGAGAAGTCGTTCACACTTGGGAAATCCATCCGATCTTCGCGCCGCAATTCCCCGTTGGAGCTGACACGTCCTTAGGCCACGCCCACTTTTCCCCACAGGGGCGTGACAAACGAAAGCCATTGGCTGCCTACGCGATCGGAGGACTCGCCGCCCTTGCCTTAGCCAATCACATCTACAAAAAACCGAAGCCCCGCCCTCACGTATATTCCTACCCCGCCTACCAAAATTATCCGCCACGCCCCCAACCGCCAAGGCCTTATTACGGACAGTATCAACCTAGTTACCCAACATATTTTGGCAACTCTGGAGGCTTCATCAACGGAAAATAATAATTTTTTTAGCGAAATATTGACAACGCAAATCGTCTTTGTTTCTTTAGCACAAGGAAATGTAACGGGTATTTAAGAGTATTCTATGCAATTTTCAATTTTTAAATATTTGAACCCTGATTGCAATTTATTGTAAGTAGATTGGTGTTGGTTGATCACTTAATTATTGCAACTAAAAAATATCAATTTATTGTTTCCATGTGTGCCTTGAGAATTGTACCGTTTCATCAAAAAATATAACCGAGCCAAGAAAATCCTTAAATAAGAAATTAGTCATCGCTATAGAGGCGTTTTTCTAATTTTTAATTTGGCAGCCATCTCTAATATCAACCCATAATAAAAACCCACAAAATCAGGGTCAGATTTTTTTTTCTGATAAATAAACGTATTTTTTCTATTAATGCACTGCTTCAATTGATTTTGATTGTAAACTGTTGACGGCGTCAGGCTTCTAAGGAACAGTATAAAGAAATAATTGACACGCTAAATTCTTTAAATGACAGAATTTGTTTCCTTTCGGAAATGATCGGAACTAAAACGGCCATTATTATTATTTTGAAACATGCCTGTTGTCGTGATTTTGGTTTCCAGAAAAGAAATAAGAATCTGTAACAACTAACAAGAATGTTTATGAAAATATACAGCGTTGTTCCGTTTTCAACTAGACTCTTAGCTTGCTCAGAAATACAAAAACCTTGCATTAAGTTGTATTTTGGTCTTTGTAAGATCTAAAGTGAAAAATTTAAGGGCGAGTTCTCACACCAAACCGTATTATTTCGTGTTTTTATTAACAAGACCCGGAATTTGCGGAAGACTCTGGAGGGGCATATTTCTTAAAGTTGGAAGCAAGTTAAAGCATTACATTGCGCCACCGAAAAGCATTAAAATCTGACGACAGTCAGTGGCAAATGTTGTAGACACATTTTGAAAGAGGAAGCAAGAAAATCTGACATGAAAACCTGGCAACACATTTAGCAGGTTTACAATGTGCAATTGTCTAGAAAAATAGGTTTGTTTGTTTAGTTTCTTCGTCGGTATTTTAGAGATGGCATGACAAGAAAATTCAAATATTTTTTTGGTCAATATAATGGAAAAAACAAAAGTTTTGTCTACATCCAAATATTTTGTAGCCTCTGGGTAAAAATTGTTTTAAAAAATCCAAGAAAACAATCCCTTATAATGTTTCAGTTTTAAAAAGAAAATGTCTAGGTACAAACATTTACAAATATTTATTTATTGGAACGAATTTTACAGTCACAAAAAATCGTGGGCGCGATTTGATTAAATTGAAGAAAATCCCGATTTTCCTCACCTTGAAACATAATAAACATATTATCGATGCTGACCTGAGGCAATGCAAACTCGATTTTCAAATGAATTAAACGAAAATCATGAGTGCTGCGGACACCAGTCATTTTTTAAAAGAATCTTTTTGTCACGTTTCATATTAAACAGACAATTTATGAGTTCCCTGTTCCACAAACGATTTCCTTAACAAATGCTAATAATAAAGCTAATTTTTAAGTGTTGCCAGATAGATAGATGGCTTGGTTAAATCGACAAAATATCCTGCAAAAAAATAAAATAACAAATTGAGCATTGTGTTTTCTGCAACTGTTAAAATACAGTGAGTTTTAACGGAGTTTTCTGTAAGGATATTGCGCCATTGTCGCAATTATAACGAAAAATAAAATGGCTCAAAATTGCCAGCAAAAAAACGCCGATTTCCTTTAAAAAATTTTCTCGGAGACTTCAACGAGCGGATGGATTTCTACGGCAAGCAAGAAACAAACCTGTTGCTTCTAATATTACACCGACACGCGTGTACGCATTTATTTAGTGTGCGTCAAATGACGCACGCCTTTGCGTATAAAAGTTACGCGCCGGCAAAATTCGGTTTTCAATAGAGTGAAGCGCCATCCCGAGAGAGGGTGGTGCAGTTAAAAAATAGCAACTAAATAATTTCATAAAATTATTATTTGAAAAAAGAAAAAAAGAAAAATCATACAAGTTAACAAATTGTGCTGTGGAATTTATTTACATTTTGATCAACCATGCGGATATTAAGCAAACTGGTAAGAAAGTATACATTCACAATTTTAAAGCATGTTTTGACAAAATAGCAGCTTTCAAGAAATTGGTCAAAAGGATCACGATTTTTCGCTAAAGATTGCAAAAAAATCTGCTTTCAGCCTAGCATCATTAAGACATACAAATCTTGGACATGGACAATTCTGGGCCTACCCTTGTATTAGAATCTTTTTTTTTTTGGAAAATTACGCTACGTTTTGTGACTTTTTTCTGAGTAGCCATAAAGCTGTCACGTTTGAGTACTGGGAAATAAAAAGAAAAACTGATTGAATTTTCTGAATTTTCAAAGAAAAAAGGCCATAAAACCATCAAGAATTTTAAATGTCCAACCGGCACTTTTACGAATTGCGCAAGCTTTTTGGGGGTATGCAAAAATGGTGACAAAACCCTCTTCGTATTTTTAGTGGCATTTTTTGAGCACAACTTCCATATGGCTTTTTTTAAAAAAATGTCCAAAAATACTCGTATTTCTTAACCCCAAGAAAGAGCTATTGCTCAATTTTCTTTTGGTGGCAAAAATTCGATGCTATCTCCGTTCAGAGATCAAATATGTTACATAAGAATGCACAGGGGCATGTGATAATCAAGCGTCACGTCTTGAATTGTTATGATGATACCTTACCTTCTGACCAGAAACTAACCATCAGATTCAGAAAAACCAAAAGCTGGGGCCGTTTTCAAATCACTGCAGGGGAAAACCGATTTCGCTCTAACGATCTACTAGACTACCAAGTTCAGTTATTGTCCTTAAGATTAGATTTCACATAATTTTATGTGCCATTTCAGACAATCACCTTTTATTTTAACTCTTCTTGGCCTTGCAAAGGAAAGGCAGCTTTAAATTAACGTTACCCCACCAACAATCTATACCCCTGTGAAATCGGTGAATTGTTTCTTCCATGAGACAATTGACAATTTCGGCTGACTCTAGAGAACAGTTATTAGTGGGGCTGTGATTTAAAATTTTTTCTGTGTGTAAAAATGTCAGAAAAATCAGTTACAGTCGATGAGGGTTTTTCAGACCTTCATCAATTTACTTGAAAATTGACCCTCTTTAAAACTTTGATTTGCAATTTTTGCGTAGAGATAACTAATTAATTAATGAATTAAATCATTAATTAATGAATTAAATCATTATTTAATGAAATATCTAAATACAGAAAACAGTAGCCGTTATTTTATTGAATATATGAAACTTTTTGATCTTCTGTCAAAAACTCAATTTGCCGTGAAATTGTTTATACCAAAAAAATCCTGTATTTTTGCCAAAATTCAATACTCTTACCGTGATTTCTAGCCGGTTTCCCGTTTTGTTTTTTAACGTTGAATTTTAATTATAACAATGTTTGATTTTTTTTGGCTGAAAATTCAAAGAATTTTCCTGGTCGTCATGCAATCCTCCACTTCCTCTGGGAGGGAAAATAATGCGAAAAAGTTCGAATTTAACCTTAGCATTCTCGTTTTTTTTCGGATTGACCTTAAAATATTTTCATATGCTGCCTTTGTCTCTATCGCAATTTTTTCCTCACCTCCTTCTTCCTCCCAAAATATTTATTTATTTTTAATTATTATTTTTCAGGCTTTGCTTTTGGCTTTAGGCCTTAGCTTGGCACAGGAAGAACAACAGGCACCCAGAGGTAGACTCAGGTTTAAGAGACCCAGAATCACGGGTGTTTCAAATCCAGAAGGAATTGCTCAAGGAGCCCCCATTCCCTTGAGAGCCGTTCCCACAGGTAAGAAAGTCATGGTGACAATTTCTGGGTATGTTCCTAAAAGTCAGCTGATCGCATTGACGTAGTGAAATAAGTAAATCATTAAAATTAGCATGAGAAAAAATGTGTCAAAACAAACAATCATTGCATTTTTAAAACGGTTCTCTTAATTTATTTATCTTTTCTTGAGGAAATAAATCCAACCACAACACGTATTTTTCGGAACTTAAAAAAAATGTAAACAAATGTTTTGATTTATCTCACGGAAAACGGAATTGCGTTAGTCTATTTGATTAACCAGTCAAAAAGCGTTAGCAGACTGGCCGTTTTTGATCCTGGAAAACCGCTGGATAGCGTAACGAATTGTGGCTTTTTTCGTCAAAAAATAATATCGTTCGCTTTGTTTACCTATCAGGTACAAAGTTACCACGTGATATATTGTTTATTTCCGTTTCATAAAAAAATCTTGATACAATGGAAAAGATGCTAAAAAATCTTTCCAAACTTTCTACAAGTATTGCCTAAGCGATCTGGACATCCAAAGATAATGCATATAATGGCAAAAGTAAACAAAAACCAAGAGCAAAGAGAAATGACATTTTAAAAGAAAACGTGATCGCAGTTAGATTTTTTAAAGCTTCCTGTAAAATTGCAGTTTTTCCTAGCAAAAAATATAATTCTGTCCAGCAAGAGGTGCGGTCAAACCAAAACAACAAGGCCAAAAATATTCGCTTTTTTAACGAATTTTGCGGCGGGACTGAGGCAATTAGGAAACGCAAAAGAGCCATTTCTGGCAACACTTCTAGAGAAATTAAATAAATATTGAATAATTTGCTTTGGGGCTCAGACGTTGCCTTAGGCCCCTGTCATCTGGATGTACCCGAAATAGGTACTCGATGCAGAATTGGGGCAAGATGCCCTTGCAAGAAATCTGTCATCTGGCTGGTGCAAGGTGTACTAGATATGGGTACAAGGTGTACCTATAATTCGGGCAAGATGCACCCTCTGCTGAAGTAAAACAAAATTTAGACGCACGGAATATTTTTGGGGTCGGATGGTTTTAATTAAGTAAAAATTATCCAACCAGAATAAATCACAGCGTGTTTGAAAATTGCTGAGAGGCCAGCTGACCGCTGAGTAAAATGTAAACAAACAAAAAACCGAAAACTGTGCGAGAAACGTTACTTCTCGAAAATTTGACGTGATGGACTTGGCGATCAATCCAGGATACCAGGACACCTATCATCAAGGCAAAACAGACTCGAATTCACGATCCATCAAAACCTGGCATTGCAGCCTTCATTGACAACTGGTATGGCTTTTTTGAAAATCTTAAAACGAATATAAATAAAAAGGTATATTTAAGTTTGACTTTGAATTTCAGGAGTTCGTTGGATAAGGTTTCACCAACTCTCTTGGTTTAAATACACTTGATGGCTGCTATGATCCCATGGAGCAATAGTCAGCGGTCGGTCTCATTCAGAAGAACAACAGATCATGTCAGTCAGCATTCGGTTATCTCTCAGGATTACGAGAACCATCGTCCATCTTCTACCATTAATATCCGGCACCAAACTGTCGCACCTCAACAGTCGAGTTCTTTGCTATCTTTCACAGTGTCCATTCAACTTTTTTCAGGAGCTTGACAGACTTTGAGACACGGCTGACACCTGTGTACAATCCTTTGGGCGGCCTTAGATTTGGAGACTTGAGGCTTGAAGTTTGAAG